>Ga0214472_10005423_pt1 | contig 13422 bp, 11 predicted proteins | sample RVTome_6_FD_207662 | JGI IMG/M metagenome (GOLD analysis project Ga0214472, IMG submission 207662) | Soil microbial communities from uranium-contaminated site in the Upper Colorado River Basin, Wyoming, United States - RVT140D175 | ecosystem: Environmental > Terrestrial > Soil > Contaminated >... | reverse complement strand
TGCACCATGTACTTCATCGTCCCGTGCTTGGCAGTCAAGCGGCCGTCTTCGTGAACGATGACGGCGCGAGGAAAATGGGCGCGCACGACCTCGGCCAGTTGGTCCGCCACGGTCTTCTCCTCGGGCGGCGCAAAGTTCGGGTCGTCGGCGCGGATGGCCGCATGGTCGGGCGCATCGTCGGGCACGGCGGCGATGATGCGGTTTTTGAACGCTTCGTCGATTCCTGATCCGTATAAAAAGTCAATCACGTAATGCGACTCGCCGTCGGGCGTGGGCAGCCGCGCGACGAATGTTCGCCAGAACGGTTCTTGCATCGTCGCACGAAAATGCCCTGGAAGGATCGTTGCCGCCTGCGTCTCAAATGCACCGGGACGCACTTGAAGTCTCAATATGAAACCTTGAGAGTTGGGACCCTCCGTCTGGTACGTCTGCTCGGTGAATCCGCGGTACTTCGCCCGGTGACCGTGGAGGGTGAACGTCATCGTGTCGAATTTGGCCGTGAACTTGCCGTTTTCGCGCACGATGTCCGCCGCTGGGAATTGTTCGCGCACCAGCCGGTCGAACCGGTCCGCCAGAACATCGTCCTCGACCGGCGCGGCCGTCGCCGTGGAGGCGGCGGATAACGCCGCGGCAAAAAACAGCGCAGTCACGGATTTCATTGAGGCATCTCCATTTGCCTTTATCATAACGCTTCAGCTACCGGTGAGTTATCGCGTGGTCGTCGTGTTTTCCAACGCCGTGTACGTGTTTTCTGGGGCCAACCCCAGCCACGGGTCGCCCGCCGGGGTGAGGAACAATTCGGCGTAAACCCAACCGTTCAGCCCTTCCAGGTCCATGGACACCAGATTGTCGATGATCGAGCGGTGCGCGGCGAACATGGCCTCTAACCCGTCCGGCCCCATGGCCCGCAAGTGATCGATCGCTTCCTGAGCCGCTTGCCCGTCATCGGAGACAGCCCGGATTGCCCACTTGCCTGGCGTATCGCCGCGAGCGGGACCGGCAAAGGTGAGGCCGGCCAACACCGCTGCCAACATCACACTCGTCAAACCGTACCGTGACATGTCGCGCTCCTTTTCTATCAGATCGAATCGTAAACCGCGGAAGGTTCTCATCCGGCTGATATCTTACGCGGCGCAGACGACGGGAGCTGTAAACGGATTGTAACATCGGGGTGGCAACGAACACTGCCGACACGTGAAACGCCCGCGTCGCAGGCGTTCACGGCCACTGGGGACTGGTCCATTTTTCGGTCAGAAAGCGCATGCTTCCGACAAGCCTTTGACCGAAAACATGGACCTGTCCCAATACTGTTCGGCACGGGGTTTGCCCGGGATGAAGGGATGAGGTTTTGGCACGGGATTTGCGCATGGGGTTGGGCCGTGTGGTTTTACTGACAGGATGGCAGGCACGGTCATGGCGGACGAGGCGAAGGAACGTAGACGGCAGCGACGCAAACGTGAACGCGCGCTCGAACGCGCGTTGCACAAGCGGCGGCCCGGCCGCCGAGGGCGCCAACGATCCGTCGGCCGCTGGTCTGCCGGGATCTGCTGAGCCACTGCCAAAATGGCATCGAAATCCAAACGTACTCGGCGATCATCGCCTGCCTGCTGATCAGCTTGTGGACCGGCCGCAAGCCGACGCTGCGCACGTACGAGATGATCTGTTTTTACTTCTGCGGCCTGGCCAGCGAGGATGAATTGCCGGCTCACTTAGCGAAGCTGAAGCGGCCCACTATTCGCAGCGGGGCGCAAAAAAAGAGACCGGCCGGCCCGGGACCTCGCCAAAGTGACTCTTTGCGGCGGAGGCCGTGCCACCCAGATGTGGCCACGAGGGAAGCGAAGCCTCGTGATTCCGCCGCGGCGAGCCGCTTGGCGCGGTCCCGTTCCGGTCCGATCCGAAACACCCACGCATTCCCAGAGCAGATCACCCCTGACGGCCCTGGAAATCTCCTTAATTGTGCACAGGCCGTATTTTTAATATCCAGCGTGTCCAGCGTGTGCACCCTATACATCGTATTCGGATGCCACCGATCTTGCTCAGAAAGTCGCCTGAACCGGCATTTCTTGTCCGCCTGCCCCAGTTGTGTGCGATCGTAACGATCACATCGATTTTGACCAGCGCGGCGTTCTCCCATTTTCTCCCGGCCAGCCAGACGCATGCTTCCGGTCAATCGCCGTCAACGCCGCGGCCGCCACAAGCCCCCAAACCGCAGCCGACTTCGGTACGTCCAGGTGTCACCTCGATCGATTGTACTCCCGAAGTCGATCGCCCTCCGCAGTAGTTGGTGTCAAGGAGAGAGCGCAACACGATCTAAGAATCTGCGTCATCTGCGATATCTGCGGATAAAACCTCTCGGCGTCCATTTCAATCCGCAGATTTCGCAGATGACGCAGATTGATTACACGTTAAAATGTGATGGCTGCCGGCGGGAAGACAAGAATTCTGCGGGAGAAAGTGAGCCACGATGCCCAAAAAGCGTTTGATGACACCCGGACCGACGCAGGTGCCCGAAGAGGCCTTGTTGAGTCTGGCCCGGCAGGTGACGCACCACCGGACGGCCGAATTCCGCGCGCTGTTCGGGGAGGTGCTCACCGGGCTGAAAGAGGTGTTCGCCACCCACAATGACGTGATCGCCCTGACCAGCTCGGGTACCGGCGCCATGGAGGCGGCCGTCACCAATCTGGTCCCCCGCGGCGGCAAGGCGATCGTGCTGGAGGCCGGCAACTTCGCCCGCAGATGGCGGCAGATCTGCGAGGCCTTTGGCGTCGAAGTCGTCTGCCATGAGGTCGATTGGGGTGACGCCGTGCAGGCGGACGACGTGGCAGCTTTGCTACAAAAACATCCCGACGCCGTGGCCGTCTACGGCACCCTGATGGAGAGCAGCACCGGCGTAGGGCACGACGTGCAGGCGATCGGCCGCGTGGTGGCCGACAGCGACGCGTTGCTGGTCGTCGACGCCATCAGCGGCGCGGGCGTGATGGAGTGCCGCACCGACCAGTGGGGCGTCGACGTGCTGGTCGTCGGCTCGCAAAAGGCCCTCATGCTGCCCCCCGGCCTGGCGTTCCTGGCCGTCAGCGACGCCGCCTGGAAGCAAATCGAATCGATCACCCCGCAGGCATTCTATTTCGACTTGCAGGCGTATCGCAAGAAGCTGGCCGACGGACCCGACACGCCGTTCACGCCGGCCCATACGATGATCGCCGCGCTGGCGGAAAACCTCAAAACCATCCGCGCCGAGGGCATGGAGTCGATCTGGGCGCGGGCCAAACAACTGGGCCGCGCCACCCGCGCCGGCATCGAGGCCATGGGCCTGGAACTCTTCGCCCAGCGGCCGGCCGACGGCCTGACCAGCGTCCGCTTCCCGGCGGGCTTGGACGGGGCGGCGTTTTTGAAGCGGCTCGAATCGCGCTGCGGCATCAAGGTCGCCGGCGGCCAGGCTCACTTGAAGGGCCACATCTTCCGCATCGCCCACATGGGCATCGTCGACGAGTTGGACATCCTGGCCACGTTGTCGGCCATCGAATTAGTCCTGGACGAGATGAACCACCCCGTCCAGTTCGGCGCCGGCCCCCGCGCCGCGCTGCAAGTGCTGTCTGAAAAGGCGCCCACGGGGACGTGAATAACCGCGAATCGGAAAGATTAGCGTCAATTAGCGCCGATCAGTGTTTTCCGCTTCGTTCACCGCATTGAAATTCCGCTTCGTTCACCGCATTGAAATACCGTCGCAACTCGCTAAACTCTGCGTCTTGCTCCTTTGCCGAGGTAGCGAGATCGGAAAACCTGCGCTGAAACTCGGCTTTAAGTCCGTCGCACCATAATTCCACGCTGACCTCCACTACCGCTTCGCGCGGAGGGAGACCCGGCCATTTCTTAACTGCGCCGCATAATACGGCGAGGGCGTACTGCTGCCATTTTTCCGGTACCCGCAAGAAAATCTCCCGTCGTTGTTCAAGTGAGAGCGCTCGAATGAACTGACCGGCAAGGTCGACCAGCTTGCCCGCGCCTGTGTCATCCGCCAGCAGCGTCTCCAATTCCCGCCGCAGATGTTCTTCATCCATGCGTGTGAGAGAATATTGCAACACCGCTTTCACCAAGAACTGTTCATCGTTGGCCGCCGTAAAGCAATACAGCCAGCAAGCCAATGGTCCCATTTCGCCCGACGCCAGGAGCCGCCGGATTTCGTCGTAATAGAGATTGTCAAGGCGATTTGCTTTGCGAAAACAATACTCCCGCTGCAGTGTCCAGGCGGCGCTGCCACGTGGGTAAAGGATGTCGGCCATCGCCGGACCGAACATGACGAACAGGCGTTGATATTCGGAGTCGTCTTCATTCCACCGCAAGCTGGGCTGGTTGATCCTGAATCGGCGTTTATTATTCCTATTGCTGGCGACCGTTCCGAGTATCTCGGTTTCGACATCGCCAGCCAACCGTCCCCCTTCGGCGGTGAGCCATTCTGCGAACGATTCCGCCGCCAGGGCGCGGTTTGCGTCGTCGTGATCCTCCGCGTATTTCGCGTATTCGTGCAACAGGAACGCCGCGAGCGAAAGCAGTTTGTTTTCGCTGCGGTAGTCGTTTTCCGTTTCCGCCGCTTCTTCCTTTAGGCGATTTGCCATTTTTCGCACGCTGCCGGGCACGATGCGAATTTGCAGACCATCGCCGTTGATTTCCCGCAGTGCGCCGGTTGCGGCGTCGGCTTGCAGCGTCAGTCCACCTGCGGTTATCGATAGCTGTTGCCCGTCAATCGCGACCGCATGGCCGTCTTTCTGTATGAACCGAATAAGCGTCACCGGATGAGCGGTCGATTCAAAGTAGGCGGAGCCAATAGAACTCAAGCCAAAGCCATACTTAAAATTCGACGATTTGTCGCCTTCATAACTGTCCGAGGGCGTGATCGAGATCGTCGCTTGCGGAACCAGCTCTTTTTCTAACTCCACTTCGAACTTCCGCCCGCGCGGGCGCGAGTAAATGCCGATGAAGTCGCGCAGCAGCGCGGCCGCGTGGTTGAGCTGCCATTCGTCGTCGCCGGCCGTTCGCACATCGAGGACAATCCCTTCGCGCGAAGAGATGGCCAGCGCCAAGCGGTTTCCGGCCAACCATTGGCCGGCAATTTCCAGCTCCAGTCCCTCGCCGCGCTCGTCCAGCGTGTCCAGCCAAACGCCCACTTTGCGGACCGCTTCCAATTCTGCCGGCAGCGGCTGGCCAATTGGCGGCACGTGAGGGTACTCGACAAGGTCGATCAGCAATTCGACGCGGTTTTCTCCGCGATAGGCGTTCACCCGCACGTCATACGACCAGAACCGGCACGAGTGGCGGAGCTTCGTTTCCAGTGCGTCCAACAATTCGCAGCTTAGCGAGGCGCCGGTTTTCAGTTCCAGGAGATCGAGAACCGAATGCCGATCGTTTTTCTCTAGCCCTGTCAACTGAATATCGTCGATTGTGGCCACTGGCCCAGCGTCGCGGACGCGGAGGATGAGGTCCACCTTTCGCTCCTCTTCCCGCTGCTGGAACGCCACGTCGAAATCCGCGAACAACAGCCCTTGCTCGGCCAGCGCTGTCTTGATCCTTGTGCGGATTTTCTCCAGCGTTGGTTCGTCAAACGACGCTGCCTGACCGGGTTGGAAGAGCGGTTTTTGCTTTTTCTGTTCTGCTTCCTCCGTATTTGCCGCGGCGTCCCTGTCGGTCCGATACGACGCGCCGGCCTGTAATGATTTTACAACGTTCACGCGTTTCAAAAGCGACTCTCGGTCCGGCACGTCATCCAGCCAGCGGACGATCTGCTCGCGGTCGATACGGCGGTCGCCCTCAATCCGCACGTCGCCGGCCACGACGGCGGGACCCTCCGTGACGCGGACCGTAATCCGGCCGGCCGCCTCATCGTGCTCGGCGGTAATGATGGCTTCGGCGTGACCGGCTTCGTGGTAACCTGCGGTCAGCCGCCTTTCAATCGTGCGCAGCAGGTCGTCCAGATCGGCCGATGGCCGAGCGGCGGCCTGATAATCGAAATCCAAAGCCAGCGCCCACTGCAACTGCGCCGGCGAAAACTCGCTGGCGCCCTCGATCGCCAGCTTCGTGGCGTCGCCCAGATGCCCGACCTCGCCGGCGGCGGACCAGGACGCCCACCCCACGATCACGCCCACGCACCAACCCTGGATTCGTCCCATCGGTCACCCTCCTTGCCGAGAAAACTCCAGTCAACGCTAAACGGCGGGGCCGCAATATAGCGAGTGGCCGGGAGAACGACCAACAGCGATTAAAGTCTGTGGACTTGAGGGGATCTGATCTCTAGCTCACGAATTCCCCGCCGGGGGATCTAGCTCACGAATTCCCCGCCGGGGGATGTGGCCGGCGACGTCCGTACCGAGGATGCATAGGGCTTCCCGCTGCGTGGGAAAGCCGGACCGCCGCTTCGATACGTCCGCCGGGTCCAACCACCCATGGGCGATCTCGCGTTTTGACCGGTCGCGGCGGCAGATGGTATAGTCGGAGCGTCCCACCAACATCGATTGAGGAGCGGTATGACCAACCCGAATTCGGACCTGGACCACTACGTGGACGCCAAGATCGCCAGTGGCGACTTTGCGTCTCGAGAAGAGTTTTTCCTGGAGACCGCCCGCGTTTACCGTGAGTTGGAAGCGCGTCACGCGGATCTCAAATCGCTGGTCCAACAACGCATCGACGAAGCTAACCAGGGCCGGCTAGCACCGCTCGACGTGGAGTCAATCAAAGCCGAACTCGCCCAGGAACTCGACGAACTTGGACAACCCAAGTAATGCCCCGCGTCGTCCGCACGGCAAGCGCTCGGGAAGACGTCAAGGAAATCGGCCGCTACATCGCCGAGCAGAGCCAAAGTCTTGATCTCGCCATACGGTTTCTCGACCGCGTGGATCAAAAGTGCAAGCTGTACGCCGCGCATCCTCAGATGGGAACGCCTCGCACGGACCTCGGCCCTGCCGTTCGGTGCTTTTCGGTCGGTGATTACGTAATCTTCTATGAACCGCACCGACGCGGGATTCGAATTCTGCTCGTCACCCATGGTTCCAGGGACGTTCCGAGTGTCTTTCGCGATCGATTCGGCGAGCGTGCCGAATGAGTTTTGCGGGCGGCTGAGCGCTTGAGACAAACCTCGGCAACTCCCGCCCGCAGAGAACGCCGCGTCGAATTCATCGCCCGCGTCCCCAGCAGCCACATAACTCGGCCCCTGCTTTGAACGGGCACCGCGGAGCCCCGATGGCGACCCCGCGGTTTCGGTAATCCGTGGCATTCTCCACCGAAACAGGATAGGGACCTTCCGACGCCTTCACCATGCTTTTCTGCGGCGCGCACGACCTAGGACCTGGAGTTTTGCGAAACTACGTCGGTGTGTCGGACCGAAGGACGATGAAATCGACGGTCAGTCGCTAGAATCCCTATGTCCGCTTCGATATCATGACCTCTTCGGCACGCAAGTTTTCCGGCCGGACTGCGACTGCCGGCAATCAATGAGGCGGTCCACAGGTTCTACGCTCACCGTTCAAGACCCGAGGTCGCCTACTCAGGACTCGTGCGACACGTTGCCATGGATCAAGATAATGCCATGGATCGAGATAGTTCGTTGCCCGTGGAGTGCGACTTCGACCCGTGGGGCGGAGACCTGGATGCCCAGTGTGCGTGGAAGAACTTTGGTGGCCTGACAATCCATCAGGCAAAGGCCAGATTCCGGGAGAATCCCCGCTACTACCAAGAAGACTTCATGTTCATGGGCGGGAAAGCGTTCGCGTACTACTTTCCTGTTATTGACGACTATCTACGAACCGTCCCAGATATCGAGACCGACGACGACCATGAAGCACGGATCTTAGCGGACTGCATTCGAAATCAATTCGGTCATGATCTCTCCCGCGTTCGACACCTATCGGCACGGGTCCTTGATCTCGCGGATTATGTGCGTAGGAACATTCGTCGCTTTGGTGCGGACGACAACGAGCGGCAATGCGTAGCCGAAGCGTGGACAGAATTGGTTCGGCACGTTCGCACAGCGTCCGGACTATAGGCGAGCCCGTCGCGCGATGAGATGGCCAGAGAAAGCCGATTTTCCTTACCCTTAGTCGTGCCTGCCTAAATAGACGCGCCGGGCTTTGGCCTGCAGGAGACTGATGACCTCGGCATCGTCAAGGTATGCACGTCCACTTCAACAGACGCCGAAGTCCATAATCGGTATGAGAGGATCCCGGGCACGTGCCGATAGGTATTCAATTCCGCGAGATATCACTACCGCGAAACCAAAAACTCCCCGTCCTCCAAATCGGTCACGAACATACACCCCGGGCTGTGGGTGATGGCCAGTGGGGGACGGGCATCGTGGAGGGCGAGTTGGGGGGTGACGCCGCAGGCCCAGAAGACGGGAAGCTCGTCGTCGTGGATGTCGACTGCGTCGCCGAAGTCGGGGGCGTCCAGGTCGCGGATACCCAACGCGGACGGATCGCCGATGTGAACCGGCGCGCCGTGCATGCGCGGGTATTGGCGGGTGACGGCGATGACCCGCTCGACGTCGTCGGCGCGGTAGGGACGCATGCTGACGACCAGCGGACCGCGGAACGGACCGGCCGGCCGGCAGGGGACAGACGTGCGGTACATCGGCACGTTGCGGCCTTGCTCGACGTGCCGCACCGGCAGCCCGGCGGCGGCCAGCGCCCTTTCGAATGTGAAGGAACACCCCAGCAGGAATCCCACCAAGTCGTCGCGCCACAGTGCGGTCACGTCGGTCGGTTCCTGTTGATCGGGCGTCCCGTCACGAAACACGCGATAGCGCGGCACGTCGGTCCGCAGGTCCGCGCCGGGCGCCGAGCGGTGCGGCTCGGGATCGCCGGGCGAGGTCTGCTCCAAGAGCGGACAAGCGTGCGGATTGAGGCGGCAGAATTCGGTGAAGTCGCCGGCCAATGACTCCGGCAGGATGACGACGTTGGCCTGCGCGTAACCGGCGGCCAAACCGGCCGTCGGTCCGGTCCAGCGCCCGGCGCGAATCGCCGCGCGCAGTTGACGAGGCGCGGCATCGCGAAGTGATTCGCTGCTCATCGCTGATCCACCAGGCGGCGGCCTTTGCCCTCGAAGCGCGGCAGGCTGCCCGGCGGCGCCGTGCGCACCTCCACTTTCAATCCGAGCCGCAACTGCAGTTCGTCGGCCACCCGCCGCGGCTGCCCCAGGCGGTCTTCGATCTCGATGGCCAGGTGATCCATTTCGCCGGCTTTGGTGACCGTCAAGCGGTATTCGTCCACTTCCGCGAAACCGCGGAGAACCTCCTCGACGGCCGTGGGATATACGTTGACGCCGCGGACGATCAGCATGTCGTCGGCGCGGCCCAACACGCCGCCTTCGAGAAAGACGAACCGGTTCGATCCGTCCGTGCGTCGCCGCGGCCGCACCAGGTCGCCGGTCCGGTAGCGAATCACGGGGCTGCCTGTGCGGCCCAGGCTGGTCAGTATCAATTCCGCCAATTGGCCGTCGGCCGCCGGTTGCCCGGTTTGAACATCGAGGAATTCCGCGATGAATTCAGTTTCCACGATATGCAGGCCGGTTCCCGCGGTATTGCCGTAGCCCCACGGTCCGACCTCGGTGGCGCCGGCATGATCGACCACGTCGGCCCGCCAGGCTTGCTCGATCCGCCGACGGACCGACGGCATCGACCCGCCCGGCTCGCCGGCCAGTATCAATTTGCGAACCGGCAACCCGGCCACGTCCATGTGGTCGGCCGCGCTCGTTTCGGCCAGGTGCAGCGCGTAACTGGGCGTGCAAAACACCGCCGTCACCGCGGCCGTGCGGATCAGTTGCAGCCGCGCGCGGGTGCCGACTCCCCCGCCAGGCACGACCAGGCAGCCCCGCTCGACGGCCGCTTCATAGGCGGTCCAAAACCCGATGAAAGGGCCGAACGAGAACGCCATCAGCACGGTGTCGCTGGGGTCCAACTCGGCGGTGTCGAGCACGAACTGCCAGGTGTCGACCCACCATTGCCAATCGGCCGGCGTGTCCAAGACCACCAGCGGCCGGCCGTGGCTGCCGGAGGTTTGATGGAAGTGGACGTATCGTTCCGGCGGATACGTCAGGTTCGCCGCCCGCTGGGGCGATTGTTCACCCGAGAGCAATTCGTCCTTGGTCGTATAGGGCAATACCCGCAGTCGATCGATCGATTCCAGCGGCCACCGCACGCCGGACAGCTTTTCGGCATAGAACCGGTTGTGCGGCAGGATTTCGGCCGCCAGCGCATTCAGTCTCCGCAATTGATGCGCAGCCAGCTCATCCGGCCGCATCGCTTCCTGTCGCCGCCGTTCTCTGAACGATGTTTCGCCCATTCCGGAATAATACCAACCGCCGGCGGCCCTGCCGAGTTGCGCCAGCAGGCCGATTGACGCGCCGGCGGCCGGTTTCGACAATACCCTCAGACGTGATATTGCGACCTCCCACACAACAGCCCGCGAGCAATCTGCCCATGAATTGGATCGAGCAAGAGGACCCGGACGTGTGGGAGGCGATCGCCGGCGAGATCGATCGTCAGCAGCACGGGCTGGAGATGATCGCCAGCGAAAACTACACCAGCCCGGCGGTGATGCAGGCGGTCGGCAGCGTGCTGACCAACAAATACGCCGAAGGCTATCCGGGACGCCGGTACTATGGCGGCTGCGAGCACGTCGACGTGGTAGAGAACCTGGCTCGCGATCGTGCCTGCCAGTTGTTCGGCGCCGAGCACGCCAACGTGCAGCCGCATTCCGGCAGCCAGGCCAACATGGCGGTCTACCTGACGGCGCTGGAGCCGGGCGACACGGTGTTGGGGCTGGATCTGGCCCACGGCGGCCATCTCACGCACGGGATGAAGCTGAACATTTCCGGGATTCTCTACAAGTTCATCAGCTACGGCGTCACGCGCGACACCAACCGCATCGATTTCGACCAGGTGGCCCGGCTGGCCCGCGAACATCTGCCGAAGATGATCGTGGCCGGCGCCAGCGCCTACCCGCGCGAAATCCCCCACGGCCGGTTTGCCGAGATCGCCGCCGAGTGCGGCGCGAAGCTGTTCGTGGACATGGCCCATTACGCCGGTCTGGTGGCCGCCGGATTGCACGACAATCCCGTGCCGGTGGCCGACTTCGTCACCACCACTACGCACAAGACGTTGCGCGGTCCGCGGGCAGGGCTGACAATGTGCAAGGCCGAGTACGCCAAGGCGATCGACCGCAGCGTGTTTCCCGGTTTGCAGGGCGGGCCGCTGATGCACGTCATCGCCGGCAAGGCGGTCTGCTTTGGCGAAGCGCTGCGGCCGTCGTTCAAACTGTATGCCCAGCAGATCATCGACAATGCCCGCACGCTGGCCGACGTGCTCATGGCCGGCGGCTTGAAACTGGCCAGCGGCGGGACCGATAATCACCTGATGCTGGCCGACGTGACCTCCATCGGACTGACCGGCCGGCAGGCCGAACAGGCGCTGGGCCGTGCCGGCATCACGGTCAATATGAACATGATCCCCTTCGACCAGCGCAAACCGCTGGACCCTTCGGGCATCCGCATCGGCACGCCCGCGCTGACCACCCGCGGCATGGGCACGGATGAGATGCGCCGCATCGGGGATTGGATCATGCAGGCGCTGAAATCGCCGGACGAGGAGAAAGTGACGGCCGGCATCCGCCGCCAGGTGGCGGAACTTTGCGAGGCCTTTCCGGTGCCTTCGGCCGCGCCGGCGCGCGTGACTACGTAACCACGATTGATCAGCGGATTGAGGCCACGAACGGTGAATACAAAAAGCGATAAAAGCCGCATCCTGATCGCCGACGACAACCCGCAGAACGTCGAGTTGCTGGAGGCGTTTCTGGCGGACGTTGACTGCGAGATCGCCATCGCCGTCGATGGGCGGGACACGCTGGACAAAGTGGCCGAGTTCAAGCCGGATTTGATCCTGCTGGACATCATGATGCCCAAGTTGAGCGGCTTCGAGGTCTGCAAAGCGATCAAGGGCGACCCGAAAACGCGGGGCACGATGATCCTGATGGTGACCGCCCTGAATGAACTGGGCGACATCGAACGCGCCGTTTCGGTCGGCACGGATGATTTTCTCAGCAAGCCGGTCAACAAGATCGAGCTCTTGAAGCGCGTGGAAAACATGCTCCGCCTGCGCCACATCACCGACGAAGTCGATCGCCTGCGCCGCTACATCGAAGGCATGGAAGACGAGACGGGGCCGCAGGTGTAACGCTTTGTCAAAGCTAAAAGCTTAAGTTGGGTGCCCCAGCAGCGCGACGTTAAGACGCTGCCGAAAAATAACATTCTGATTTCCGGAAGGTCGCGTTTCTCCAAGCGCACGGTGCAAATCCGCGATTATCGCGAGATGTTTGGCCGAAGGCCATATTCAATAGCGACGGTGATGGCGCGGCGAGGTGAATATGGCCTTCGGCCAAAACAAAATCGCACTTGGTCCCACGCACCTGGGGCGATGCCCCAGGCTACGCTGAACTTGGCCTTCGGCCAAAGTGGCCGGGGAGGTTGTTTTCAGCCGCTCCTAAGCGTCATTCCACTGGGGGTTGCGCTTCGCGTCGATGGCAGCCACACTAAAATGAAGCTTTGAGAAACACACCACCGCGCCCCCCTCGCGCAGCGCATCCCAATGATCCAGCCGAATCGATGAATCGCTCGACGAAGACTCGCCGCCGGTGGTTTCAATTCAGTGTGCGGACGCTGCTGCTGTTCACGCTCGTGGCCGCCGTGCTGTGCGCATGGCTTGGAAAACACGTCGTCCGGACGATGATTGAACGGCCGATTGTGGCGCGGATTCAGGAGGCGGGAGGTTCGGCCCACTACGATTACCAGATGCAACCCGGATACGTCGATTCCTCGAAACCTCCACCCGGCCCATCGATCGTGCGGTCAATATTCGGCGATGACATCTATGCCGCCGTCACGGCAGTCTTTCTCAACGATGCCAAGACAACGGACGAAGATGTCGCGGAACTGAACAAGCTTTCCGAGTTGCTTGACTTGTCACTTCATGGCGCAGGCGTCACGGACAACAGCGTCGATGATTTGCTGCGAATCCGCAGATTACGCGGGCTGAATCTGGATGACACGTCGATCACGGCGCAAGGGCTGGCACGCCTTGCGCAATCGAAAACGCTTGAAAGTTTGACACTCAGAGGCGCAGGCGTCACGGACGCACACATGCAACAACTTCCGCGATTCCCAAATCTGAAATACCTACAAATCATCGAGTCCCAAGTCACGGACGAAGGGATCGAGTCGCTGGGTTCAATGGTCCAATTACGGGTGCTCGATTTATTCAGGCAGTCGGCGATTACGGACGCTGGCATTCAGACGCTGGGCGAGCTACGGAAGCTTGAAGAGTTGAAACTCGCAAAAACTGGCGTCACCGGCGATTCGCTCCGAACGATTTCCCGTTTCGTCGCCCTC
>Ga0214472_10005422_pt1 | contig 13422 bp, 20 predicted proteins | sample RVTome_6_FD_207662 | JGI IMG/M metagenome (GOLD analysis project Ga0214472, IMG submission 207662) | Soil microbial communities from uranium-contaminated site in the Upper Colorado River Basin, Wyoming, United States - RVT140D175 | ecosystem: Environmental > Terrestrial > Soil > Contaminated >... | reverse complement strand
CAGATCGACATACCTTGGATTGCCCGAAGCTAACCCTGCGTCAACGGCCACGCTACTTCGTACGGCAACAGAGAAGAGGAATCCGTACTCAGCGAGCCGGAATTCGTAACGGATTTCACCCACGAATTCTGCGGAAGAGCCACCCGAGAAAAACACCGTTTCATCAGGCCAGGTGTATACTGCCCCCGCCCGGGTCGTCACACGCGTGGGAATACGGCGCGGTTTGAGTAAAATTTCCGCGGCCGTCTACCGTCTACCTCCTACCGACTACCTGCCCGCCATGTCCGCAACTCTCCGCACCGTCACGCTCGGCTGCAAGGTCAACCAGTACGAGACCGAACTGGTGCGCGAGGGGCTTTCGTCGATTGGATACCGTGACGCCGGCGATGGTGAAGCGGCCGATTTATGCGTCGTGAACACCTGCACGGTGACGGCCGAGGGGGACTCCAAAAGCCGGCAAACGATTCGACAGTTGTCGCGCCGCAATCCCGGCACGCGGATCGTGGTGATGGGCTGTTACGCCACCCGCGCCCCCGAAGAAGTCGCCGCCCTGCCGGGGGTGGTCGAGGTAGTCACCGACAAGCGGGAACTGCCCGATCTGCTGGGCCGCTTCGGCGTGGTGGACGTGCCGACCGGGATTTCGGCGTTCGGCGGACGTCATCGTGCGTACGTCAAGGTGCAGGACGGCTGCCTGCTCAAGTGCAGCTTCTGCATTATTCCGCACGTGCGGCCGCGGATGTCCAGCCGGCCGCCGGGGCACATCCTGGAAGAGATCCGTCGACTGGTCGACAATGGCTACCGCGAGATCGTACTAACCGGCATCCATCTGGGCCATTACGGCGTGGACATGAACCGTGGGCGGTCGAAGTCGGATTGGACCCGGCTGTCGAGTCTGCTGGCGGCCATCGCGCGCCTGCCCGGCGATTTCCGTGTGCGGCTGTCGAGCATCGAAGCCACGGAGGTGACCCGCGAGCTGATCGGCGTGATGGCCGAGCATCCCCGGCGGGTCTGCCCGCACCTGCACATTTCGATGCAGAGCGGCGCGGACACCGTCCTGCGCCGAATGAAGCGCCGCTGGGGAGCTCGCCGGTTCCTGGACCGCTGTCACTTGGTCCGCGAGTCGCTCGACCAGCCGGCGCTGACGACCGACGTGATCGTCGGCTTCCCCGGCGAGACCGACTACGAATTCGGGCAAACCTGCCGCGCTGCCGAGGAGGCCGGTTTCTCTAAAATCCACATCTTCCCCTTCAGCCCCCGCCAAGGCACCCCAGCGGCCGACATGCCGGGGCAATTGCCCAAGCGGGTAAAGGCGAAGCGCGCCGGCGAACTGGCGAAGCTGGAGATGCAGCTCCGCGACCAATACTTCACTACTCTCTTAGGGCGTGAACTGGTCGTGCTCGTGGAATCCCCCGCGCGGGACTCGGCTGAAACGGCCAACTCCGTCGTCGGCACCTCCTGTCGATACGCCCCGGTGGAGTTGCCGGGCGGAGAGGACTCCTTCGGCCAATTCCGGCGCGTTATCGCCGGCCGGTTTGTGGCGGGTCGAATCATTGGACGGCAGTCTCACCGCCCCGATAGGGGCGCGGTCATGTAGCCAGGGGCGCCAGCCCCTGGAATGCGAATAAACGAAAACAATACGCCCCGCTGGGGGCCACGCGACTCGATGAGCCACGCATGACGTCGCCCCTAACGGGGCTTTGCGGGGGCGTTCGGCCTCAAGTCCTGGGTCTGGCGACCCAGGCTACACTACCGCACCACTGCGTGGCGACTATTCGTGGCCGCCGAATCATTTCAATTTGCCGCGTGGCCCAGTCGGCTCGAAAGAACTGTCTGGGAGCCCCAGGCTCAAGAGGACCAGTCGCTGGCCTTCTACCGACCCGGCCAAACTGCTAGTATCCCGCCCCCTTAATTGGCCGCGCTGCGGCTGCGCGCTGCTTGTCTCGGAGGCTGTCTATGAAGGTCCTGGCGCTGACGGAGGGCCCCGACCACGTCTGCTACCGCTATCGGATCGAGGCCTTCACGGGGGCGTTGGCCCGGCGCGGTGGGACGTTGGCTGCGCTGCCGCTTGCGCCACACACTTGGCCCCGAAATAACCAGCTCCGGCAGGCGGCCGGGGCCGACGTCGTGGTTCTGCAACGCAAGCTATTGCCATTGTGGCAGTTACGGATTTTGCGACGGGCCGCTCGAAGGCTCGTATATGACTTCGACGACGCCCTGTTTTGCCGGGACAGCTACAGCCTCAAAGGTCCGCAGAGTTGGACGCGGATGGCGCATTTTTGGGCGACCGTCTACTCCGCCGACTGCGTCATCGCCGGCAATCGGTTCCTGTGGGAGCAGGCTGGCGAATTGATCGACCCGCGCCGCGTCCGTCTGATCCCCACCAGCATCGATCCCGGGCGGTACCCGATGAGCCGCCACCTGGGCGTCGGCGTTGAGGCCAAACTGGTCTGGATCGGCCAATCCAGCACGCTGCCGTGTCTCGATCGTGCGGAACGTCTGTTGGCCGCGGCCGCACAGCGGTTGCCGGGGTTGCGAATGCGGGTAATCTGCGACCGGTTTCCAGACCTTCAGGGTGTCGCAATCGAGCAATGTCACTGGTCCGAGGCCACCGAAGCGGCCGACCTGGCCGCGGCCGACATCGGTGTCAGTTGGCTGCCCGACGACACCTGGAGTCAGGGCAAGTGCGGATTGAAGGTGCTGCAATACATGGCCGCGGGGCTGCCGGTGGTGGCCAATGCGGTGGGCATGAACCGCGAAATGGTCCGACACGGCCACAACGGACTGCTGGCCACAACGCCGGGTCAGTGGGCCGATGCCGTCAGCCGGTTGAGCCGCGACCCCGATTTGCGCCGCCGGATGGGAGCGGCCGGCCGCGAGCTGGTCGAACAACGATTTCACATCGAATACTGGGGAGAACGGTTCGCCACGTTGATCGACGACGTGCACCGTGGCCACTCGTCGCGCGCCGCGCCAGGTATGTCCGGCGAAGAATTCGCCGCGTCCGGCGCCTCATGAAGCTGCCAGGAACTCAACGCCGGACTATTCCACTTCCGTCCCCACGGAGTTGGGCGCACTGCCTGCTGGCAGCGGCATTGGCCGCGGTGACGGGTTGCCGGGCAGCGCCCGTCGCGGATCCGCCGGCGGCCAGACCGAGCGTCGTGCGGGGTCAGTTGGTTATCGAAAGTGACGTGCCCATTGAAAACCTGGAGCCGCTGCTGGCGGAATTGGTGCTGTTGCGGGACGACGTGCTAGGCGAACTGGCGTTGCCGCGGGTCCAGCGGCCGATTTTCCTTCGCATCTTCGCCGGAGCGGAAACTCTGGATCAGCACACCCGCGATCGTTTCCCGACGATGTCCGGGCGTCGCGCTTATTTTGTCGATGATTCCGGCCTGCTGACCGTCTACGTGAGCGCCGGACCGCGGCTGGCCGAAGACTTGCGGCACGAGGTCAGCCACGGGTACTTGCACGCGGCCGTGCCGGAAATCCCCATCTGGGTCGACGAAGGGTTGGCCGAGTACTACGAAGTAGGCGGAAGCTTGCAAGGCTGGCACACGGCACACGCGGAACTGCTGCGCGGCGAGCTTGCTCTTGGCGCCTGGCGACCCGATCTGGCGAGACTGGAGCGGATCACGTCGGTCGATCAAATGACCCAGCTCGATTACGCCGAATGCTGGGCGTGGGTGTACTTTCTGCTCCGGGCAGATTCTCAGAATGCCGCTGTGTTGAGGGATGAGCTCGAACTGTTGCGAACGGGGCAGGCGCCGCCGTTGTTTTCAGCCGAATTGGCTCGTCGCATCTACCGGCCCGAGCGAGCACTGCGTGACTGGCTGGAAGGATCGGTAGACGGTATTCGGTAGACGGTATTCGGTAGACGGGGACGCGCTGGCGCGAATGGGGCGCGTTCGGGGCATGCATCGATTTTTCAGGGGTCAACAACCCGCGGCAGCGCGTCCCCGTCTACCTTCATTTTTTCACTTCCCACCCCCGTTGACACTTGCTGGCAAAAGCTTTAGCATTCTTGGTTCGCCGCTGTTACAGGCGGAGAGATAAAGCGTTGAGCGGTTCGAGGAATTACCCCCGGGGGACGTATCGCGGTGGCCGGCAATCTGAGCGAAACCATTCGCATCCGAATGGAAGCCTACGATCATTCCATTCTGGACCAGAGCGCGGCCGAAATCGTCGATACGGCCAAACGTACCGGGTCGGAAGTGCACGGGCCGATCCCGCTACCGACGCGCGTGGAGCGCTACACGGTCCTTTCGGGACCGCACGTGGACAAGAAGGCGCGACAGCAGTTCGAGATTCGTACGCACAAACGGTTGATCGACATCGTCCAATCGACGGTCAAGACAATCGAAGCGCTGAATAAATTGAGTTTGCCCGCGGGCGTGGACATCAAGATCAAGGCGTCGGCCAGGCATTGAGGGATCGTGCTGAAATAAGTTGGTCGATTCGAGTGAAATCCGAAGCACGAAATGCGAAATTCGAAACAAATCCAAAACCGGAAATTCAAATGACAAAAACCTCGCCCGGAGACAATTTTGAGCATTGAGAATTGGTCCTTTGAATTTGTTTCGAATTTCGTGCTTCGGATTTCGGATTTGCGGCGTCTGAATTTCAAAGATTTTTCTTATTATTCGAGACAGTCGGTATGACATGGACGCCGGGCAGGTAAACGCCGGTTCCTTCGAACCGCACGTTCCTGTCGGCCAGTGACCATAAGGCGATAGCGATGGCAGTTGGATTGCTCGGCCGCAAGGTCGGGATGACTCAAATATATGATGAGGCGGGGAAAGTCGTCCCCGTCACGGTGATCCAGGCGGGTCCCTGCCATGTGTTGCAAGTGCGCACCGTGGAGAAGGACGGTTACGAAGCCGTCCAGTTGGGCTTTCTCGACAAGCCCCGCCGCCTTGCCACCCGCAGCCAACGCGGTCACGTGGCCAAGCTCGACAGCAAGCGTTCCAAGGCCCGCTCTACGGCCGGCGTCGAGCCGATCCCCAAAGCCGGGTGTGAGCCGAAACGGTTCGTACGCGAACTGCGCGGTCCGGTCGGCGACATCGAAGTCGGCCAGGAATTGAATGTCGAGGTGCTCAAGGACGTGGCGGCGGTCGATATCACCGGCACCAGCAAGGGCCGCGGCACCGCCGGCGTGATGAAACGCCACAACTTCCACGGTCAGCGGGCTTCGCACGGCGTGAAAAAGGTGCATCGGCACGCCGGCGGCACCGGCTCGAGCGCGTATCCCAGCCGGGTATTCAAAGGCAAACGAATGTCGGGCCAATACGGCAACGCCCGGTCGACCATGCGAAACGTCAAGCTCGTAAGCGTCGACGTCGAGAATGACCTCGTGCTGGTTCGCGGTGCCGTGCCGGGCCCCAACGGCGGCTACGTGCAAATCCGCACGACCAACAAGTTATAGGCGACTCCGAACTTCCGCCGGCCGGCGGAATCGAAGGAATTGAAACGTTTACGGCGGCCGCACCGGCCGTCCAGAAGAATTGGCCGTCCAGAAGAATTGGCCGTCCAGAAGAATTGGCCGCCCAGAAGAATTGGCAGACAAGCCATGGCGGAATTACCCGTTTACGATCGCAGCGGCGCGAAAGTCGGCTCGTACCAGATTGAGCCGGCCGACCTGGCGCCGCGCATCAACAAGCAGTTGCTGCACGACGTGGTGGTGATGTACCAGTCGAACCTCCGTCAGGGGTCGGCGCGCACCCGCTCGCGCGGCGAGGTTTCCGGCAGCACCAAGAAGATGTACCGGCAAAAGGGCACCGGCAATGCCCGCGCCGGCTCGCGCCGCAGCAATATCCGCCGTGGCGGCGGCCATGCCAAGGCCAAGCACCCGCGCGACTGGTCGTATCGGCTGCCTCGCAAGGCGGTGCGGTTAGCCACGCGGATGGCGCTGGCGGCCAAGCTGCGGGACGACGAGGTGGTGGTCATCGATCAACTGGCGTTCGACGCCCCCAAAACCAAAGAGATGGCCGGCATTTTGAAGGCGTTGAAACTGGACGACACCAGCCTGTTGGTGGCCACGGCCGATTACGACGTCAACGTGTACAAGTCGACTCGCAACCTGGCCAAGGCCGACATATCGCCGGTGGCGGAACTCAACGCTTTGAGCGTGCTTTCGCCGCGGCGGCTGCTGGTCACCAAGGACGCGCTGGACAACATCAAACAGGCCGCCTGCAAGGACGCGTAGAAAAATTGCACAAATAAAGCACGGCGATCGGCAGGGCGAGGCTCCCGCCGAGCCGAAAACGACGAGTAGCGGTCATCCGCGAAGCAGCGTTCAAAGGACGTAACGGCCGATGGCAACTGAAATCAAACAATCCGGTGTAAAACTGGAACCGCATCAGATCATCCTGCGGCCGTTGGTCACTGAGAAAGGTATGCACCGCTCGACGCGGAACAACGCCTACGCGTTTGAGGTCAACCGGCTGGCCACCAAACACGACGTGCGCCGCGCGGTGGAAGAGTTGTTCAACGTCCGAGTGCTAGGCGTCCACACGCAAAATCGCAAGGGGAAGCCGCGCCGCTCGCGGTTTCGTTACGGATACACCAAAGACTGGAAGAAGGCGATTGTGAAACTCGATCCGGAACACCGCATCGACTTCTTCTAAACTAGTGCTAGATCCATCGACGGCGGTACGTGGCCCGTCGCGGGCCGCGCCGCCGCGGCAGTGAGAAACGGAATCATGGGACTTCGTCGTTACAAACCGACTTCGCCCGGCCGCCGTGGCGCCAGCGTCAGCGATTTCGCCGACCTGACTCCCGGCGCGAAGCCGGCGAAACGGCTGACTCGGATCAAGCGCCGCACCGGCGGGCGCAACAACCAGGGCAAGATTACTTCCCGGCATCGGGGCGGCGGGCACAAGCGCCGTTACCGTACGATCGACTTCCGTCGCAACAAGGACGGCGTGCCCGCCAAGGTCGACTCCATCCAATACGACCCCAATCGCAGCGCGAGAATTGCCCTGCTGCACTATGCCGACGGCGAAAAGCGGTACATCTTGGCGCCGCAGGGTCTTCTGGTGGGCGCACGGCTGGAAAGCGGCCCGGACGCCCCGCCGGCGGTCGGCAACTGCATCCCGCTGAGCAAAATTCCCCTGGGTATGAACATCCACAATATCGAGCTCCAACCGGGCCGCGGCGGTGCGTTGTGCCGATCGGCCGGCACCAGCGCGACGCTGGCGGCACGCGACGCGGACTGGGTGCAGATCAACCTGCCCAGTGGCGAAATCCGCCGCATCCCCAGCACGTGCCGGGCCACGATCGGCGCGATCGGCAATGCCGACCACATGAACATCACTTTGGGCAAGGCCGGCCGCAAGCGTTGGCTGGGCCGGCGGCCCCACGTGCGCGGCACGGCCATGAACCCGATCGACCATCCGCACGGCGGCGGCGAAGGCCGCACCAAGGGCGGTCGTCATCCGGTCAGTCCCACTGGAAAAACAGCCAAGGGCGGACGCACCCGCAACCGCCGCAAGCCCTCCAGCACGGCGATCGTGCGGCGACGCCGCTCGCGGCGCTACGGACAATTGAAGGTGGTTTGACCGACGCAGCGGGTTGAATCCGCACGACACACCGAACCTATAGGACACACTGCGGCCGCCCGCGGACTTGAGCACACGACACGGAGCCTGACTGAGCTATGGGAAGATCGCTAAAGAAGGGGCCTTTCGTCGACTTGAAGCTCTTCGAAAAGGTAGATCGCGAGGAGTCGCAAGGCACCAAGTCACCGATCAAGACGTGGTCCCGCCGCTGCACGATCGTGCCGGAGTTCGTCGGCCACACGTTCATGGTCCACAACGGCAAGAACCACATCAAAGTCTTCGTGACCGAAGACATGGTGGGGCACAAGCTGGGCGAATTTGCTCCCACGCGCACCTTTCGAGGGCACGGCGGCAAGGGAAAACGTTAGATCGGCGCGAACCGAATACAACAGCGACTTATACGGAAACCGACCACATGGCCTACCGAGCCGTCCATCGCTACGCACGCGTCAGCCCGCGCAAGGTGCGGCCGCTGGCGGACATGATTCGCGGCAAATACGCCGACGACGCGCTGGCCATCCTCCGCTTTCAGCCGCAGCGCGGCGCGCGGATGCTGGAGAAGGTGCTCACCAGCGCGTTGGGAAACGCCGAGGACAAGCGGGAACGCCACGTGGACCAATTGGTGGTCACCGACGCGCGCGTCGACCCGGGACCGATGTTCAAGCGAATTCGCCCCCGGGCGCGCGGTATGGCTTTCGTCATCAAAAAACGGATGTCGCACATCGTCATCGAAGTGGACCACCCGTAGCCGGCCGCGGCGGCCGGGTTGCCAATCAGGAACCGTCGAAACACGAACCTACGCCGGAATCAACCAAGGCAAAAGAAGTCAGTCATGGGACAAAAAGTAAACCCCGTCGGGTTCCGCACCGGCATCATGGTCGGCTGGAAGAGCCGCTGGTACGCTTCGAAGAAGGAGTTTCCGGAGCTGCTGGCCGAAGACCACAAGATCCGCCGCTTCGTGAAGCACCGCAAGGACAAGTTCGGCAAGGCGATGTATCCGACGATCTCGAAGATCGAGATCGAACGGACCCGCGACGAAGTCAAGGTCGTGCTCCACTCGGCGCGCCCCGGCATCATCATCGGCCGCAAGGGCGAACGCGTCGAAGAGTTGCAGACGGAGTTGCAGAACCTGGTCGGCCGGCGGATCAACATCAAAATCGAAGAGATCGCCCGGCCTGAATTGCAAGCGCAGTTGGTGGCTGAGGACATCGCCGAGCAGCTCGGCAAGCGGTCCAGTTTCCGCCGCACGATGAAGCGGTCGATGGAGCAGACCATGGAGGCCGGCGCCAAGGGCATCAAGATTCAACTGGCCGGACGGCTGGGGGGATCGGAAATGGCCCGCCGCGAAAAACAAATTTCCGGTTCGATCCCGCTCTCGACGTTGCGGGCCAAGATCGATTACGGATTCACCGAAGCCAAGACCGCGCAGGGACACATCGGCGTCCAGGTGTGGATCAATCAAGGCATGTACGAAGGGGACGTTATCAATGGCGCTGATGCCCAAGAGGGTCAAGCACCGAAAAAGCCAAAGAGGACGTATAAAAGGTAACGCGACGCGCGGCAATCGCGTCGTCTTTGGCGACTACGGCTTGCAAACAACACAAGGCGGCTGGATCAGCGCGGCCACGATCGAGGCCGGGCGGATCGCCGCGCAGCAATACCTGCGCAGCGAGGGACGGCTGTATATCCGCATCTTTCCCCATAAGTCGGTCACGTCCATCCCGTTGGAAACCCGCATGGGCAAGGGCAAGGGCGAACCCGATTTTTGGGCGGCCGTGGTCCGTCCGGGAACCGTGCTGTACGAGATTGGCGGCATCAGCGAAGACGCCGCGCGGCTTTGTTTCCGCCGCTTGGCCCACAAGATGCCGGTCCGAGTGCGGTTTTTGAAACGGCGTGCCTTGTGATCGACGAGCGGTAAGCGACAACGATGGGTGAACTGGCATGAGCGAAGCATCCGAACTGCGAGAGATGAGCGACGAGCAACTGGGCCTGACGCTCAAGGAAACGGCCGAGACCCTGTTTCGGTTGCGGCTCAAAGCGCAGACCGAGCGGCTGGACGCTCCCAGCGAACTGCGCAAGCATCGCCGCTTGATCGCCCGGGTGAAAACCATTCAAACCGAACGTAAACTGGCCGCCGCGGCCGAAACGAATACCTGATCCACGAGCCGCCGAGTTGTTTTGAACCGGCGGCGGAATCGAACACTGCGAAACCAATACCATGCCGAAGAAAACCGCTGTCGGAGTAGTGACCAGCGACGCCCGGGCCAAGACCCGCCGGGTGGAGATATCGCGTCTGGTGCAGCACCCCAAGTACGGAAAATACCTGCGCCGCAAGACAGTCTGCCACGTCCACGACGAGGAAGAAAAGTCCGCGCGGGGCGACACGGTGGAAATTATCGAGTGCCGGCCAATGTCGCGGCAGAAACGCTGGCAGTTGGTCCGCGTGGTCAGCAAAAGCCGGCTGGTGGACATCGCCGGCATGCGGGCCAAGGCGAAACAAGAAGCGGCCGAGGAGTCCCAGTAAGCGGAGTCCGAGTAAGCGGAATCCCAGTAAGCAACGACCAAGAATCCAATTGTCGAATCGCAGCGTAGCCGAAGTCGCCAGACTTTGGCCCCGGTCAAAGCCGCCAAACTCTGGCGAGTTCGGCTACGGCAAACATACCTTCGTTCCAGTGAAACATTACCAAGCGCGTGTTTCCATAGAAGACGCGAGAAGATCGAGTATCAGGCAGGTTGGCGATGATTCAGATGCAGACACGACTCGCCGTGGCGGACAACAGCGGCGCGAAGGAAGTGATGTGCATCAAGGTGCTCGGGGGAACCCACCGCCGCACGGCGGGCTTGGGCGACATCATTGTTTGTAGCGTCAAGAGCGTCATCCCCGGCAGCGGCGTCAAAAAAGGGGACGTCGTCCGCGGGGTCATCGTCCGTTGCCGCAAGCCGACGCGAAGGACCGACGGCAGCTACGTGCGATTCGACCGGAACGCCCTGGTGATTATCGACAACGAGAAAAACCCGCGCGGCACGCGCATCTTCGGCGCCGTGGCCCGCGAATTGCGCGAAAAAAACTTCATGAAAATCGTGAGCCTCGCCAGCGAGGTCGTGTAATGCATATTCGAGTGGATGACTTAGTGGAAGTGATCACCGGGGACGAGAGCGGCGTGCGCGCCAAGGTGCTCCGCGTCGATCGCGCGGCCGGCAAGCTGATCGTCGAAGGCGTGAACCGCGTGTACAAACACATGCGGCGCAGCCAGCGCAATCCGCAAGGCGGCCGGCTGAACAAAGAAATGCCGATCCAGATGTCCAACGTGCAGTTGGTCTGCGAGTCGTGCAATCGGGCCACGCGGACCGGCGCGCGGATCCAAGACGACGGCGGCAAACAGCGCTATTGCAAAAAATGCGGCGCCGCCATCGGCGTCATCTCGCCGCCGCGCGCTTCGAGGGCCCAGGCGTAACTGAATTCGTTTCACACACAACGCGCCGCCCGCCGGCGAACTCGAAACCATGACACCCCGACTCAAAGAAAAATACGAACGGGAGTTGCTCCCCGGTCTGGCCGAATCGCTCGGCCGCACCAACCGCATGTCGCTGCCGCGGCTGGAAAAGATCGTGGTCAACATGGGCGTGGGCAGCGCCATCGGCGAAAAGAAACACCTGGACGAAGCGGCCAAGGCGATGTCGCTGGTCACCGGCCAAAAGCCGTCGGTCACGTTGAGCCGCAAGTCAATCGCCGGGTTCCGGCTGCGCGACGGCATGAAAATCGGCTGCAAAGTCACGCTCCGCGGAGCGCGAATGTACGAATTCCTCGACCGCCTGATTTCGCTCGCATTGCCGCGGGTACGCGACTTCCGGGGGTTGAGCCCCAAGGCCTTCGACGGCCACGGGAACTATAGTCTCGGGCTGTCCGAGCAATTGGTATTTCCCGAATTGAACCCCGACGCGTTCACTCGGACGCAGGGCATGAACATCACGTTGGTCACCACGACCGGCAGCGACGAAGAATCGCGCCAATTGTTGCGCGGTTTCGGCATGCCGTTTAAGACCGAAGAAGCGACCAACGGGCGAGGTTCGGCGTGAGGCTGGCGCGGGCGTGATTTAGTTTACATTCTGTCCAATCGCAAGAAGTCAACGAAACGCTGGAATCGACAGGAAACCTATGGCGAGCAAATCGAAAATCGCGAAGGCGCTTCGCGAGCCGAAGTTCAGCACGCGCCAGGAGCACCGCTGCAAGCTTTGCGGCAGGCCGCGGGCGGTGTACCGCAAGTTTGGCATTTGCCGCATCTGTTTCCGGAAACTGGCGGACGAAGGGTTGATCCCCGGCGTAAAGAAGGCGAGTTGGTAAAGGGACCCTCCACATTATGATGACCGACCCCATCGCCGACATGCTCACTCGCATCCGCAACGCTGTCCGTATCGAACGGGCGGCCGTCGAGATGCCCTTGTCCAAGGTGAAGCGTGGCTTGGCTGAAGTCCTGAAACGCGAAGGCTATATCTGGGATTGGGAAGAAGTCGAATCCCGCCCGGCCAACCAGTTGCGAATCATGCTGAAATACGGACCCAACGGCGAACGCGTGATTCGTCACATGAAGCGCGTCAGCAAGCCGGGACGCCGCGTTTATCGCGGCGCGACGCGGTTGCGCCCGGTGTTGGGAGGCTTGGGCATCTCCGTCATCAGCACCAGCCGCGGCGTGATCAGCGACCGCGAAGCCCGGCAAAGAAATCTTGGCGGAGAAGTCCTTTGTGAATTATGGTAGTCGGCCGCACGCGACGGCGCACGCGACGGCGCGGCCACGGCCGTAATCGCCGGGTATCAAACCGCATTTGACGCAGTGAACATTTTCGACATCGGGTACTTTGAATGTCACGTATCGGCAAACAACCTGTCAGAATTCCCGACGGCGTGAAGGTCGACGTCCAGGGCGACACGATCACCGTCGAGGGCAAGCAGGGGAAACTGCAGCAGTCGTTCCGCCCGGAAATTTCCGTCGTCTACGATGCCGACGAAAAAGTGGTCCGCGTCACGCGGCAAGACGACGAGCGGCAGTCGCGGGCGCTTCACGGCTTGAGCCGGGCGCTGATCCAGAACATGGTCCAGGGCGTGACCGAAGGGTACGAAAAGCGGCTGGAGATCGTCGGCGTCGGTTACATCGCCGCCGTACAGGGTGACAAGCTGCAACTGCGGGTCGGATTCGCCAACGAAGTAGAAAAAACGATTCCGCCGGGTCTCAACGTGACTTGCCCCGACCAGACGCACGTCAGCGTGAAAGGCCCGGACAAACAACAGGTCGGCCAATTCGCCGCCGAAGTGCGGGCCGTCCGCAAACCCGAACCTTATAAGGGCAAGGGCATCCGCTACGAAGGAGAAGCCGTCCGCCGCAAAGCCGGCAAGGCCATGGTGAAGTAATTGGACTCGCTATCGGTCGTCGTCGTGAAATGATAGAGTCGTAGTACAGAAACGAGTTGATCGCTGGCTGTCTTGGCCACGTAGTGGCCCAGTCATGTAGCCTGGGGCGATTAGCCCCAGGGTCATTGGCTGCACGGGCCGCAAAGCCCCCTGGGGGCGAAGCCGTACGACGTCCGGCGCTGACTTCGCCCCGAGGGGGCTGACGTTTTCGATTGTTTCGCGTTCCAGGGGCTTAACGCCAATACCGTTCAATTAGCCATAAGTCTTTTGGCCGAAGGCCATTATCATCGTAGCCTGGGGCATCGCCCCAGGTGTTGGTTAGTCGACAAGCGTATTGGCCGAAGGCCATAATCACCCGGAAAAAGGGCGAATTTGAATATGGCCTTCGGCCAAACAAGTTACCAAGTTACGGCTAATTAAACGGTATTGGGCTTAACGCCCCTGGCTACATGACTGTGCCCCTGA
>Ga0214472_10005421_pt1 | contig 13423 bp, 10 predicted proteins | sample RVTome_6_FD_207662 | JGI IMG/M metagenome (GOLD analysis project Ga0214472, IMG submission 207662) | Soil microbial communities from uranium-contaminated site in the Upper Colorado River Basin, Wyoming, United States - RVT140D175 | ecosystem: Environmental > Terrestrial > Soil > Contaminated >... | reverse complement strand
AGTGCACGGTAACCAGTTCGGACACGTCCCGCGTGCTGCCCTCCGGCTACCGCTGGTCGGTCAACCCGGGCACCGAGGTGCAGAGGTCCACTTCGTCGGCAACGATGAGCCTCAACCCGCCGGGCTCCGGCGGCCAGCAGACCGCCGGGTTCGTGCAGTCTAACTTCCACAACTTCCCGTGCAGCAAGTGCCACACGGCGCACACGTCGAAGCTGCCGAGGCTGATGAAGACGAACTGCCTGGACGTCGGCACCAGCACAGTGAACCCGGGACACGCGAACGGCGGGACCGGCGAGGGCACGCTGGCCTACCCGAACTGCGCGACCGGCACAGGGGCCACGCAGACAAACAGGCTGTACACGATGACCTGCCACAACACCAGGAAGGCCAACACTGCCAGCGGCGGCGGCTGGAACACGATAACCGGCTGGTAACAGGATGAGAAGGGGGCGGGAGACCGCCCCCTGTAATAAAGCATGCTAACATCGGCAACAACCGTATAACTTGAGAAAGGAGGTAAGCCATGAAGATAAAGTACACTGCGCCGAAGGTGGTGGCCAGCTCCAGCGTCCACCCCTGCTAAACGGTACAAATGCATGACGGAAAGGCCGGTGAGTTCACCGGCCTTTCCGCGTTCGGGGCTACTGCCGGTATTGACTGTGGACCGCCCGCATGATATATTTGTGAAAATGCCGGATTTGTGCCCATATGGCACGGTTTTTGCTTGTATAATCGGTAATACCATGAAAGGGGGTGGCTGGATTATGAAGATTAAGTACACGAAACCCCAGGTTGTGGGAAGCTCCAACGTGCACCCCTGCTAAGGTGCGCAATGGGCTTCCGGTCCTTAAGGCAAGGCGTGCTACCTATCGGGTGGCGGGCCTTGCCTTTTTTTTGGCGTCATGATACTATAACATGGGTAATCTGGTAGTTTACGTGCGCTGACAGCGGCGCACGCATAGAGGCAGCGAGGGCCATGTCATTTTATAAAAAGGCAACGTGTTTCGTGCTGGCACTCTGCATGGCGGCGCTTATTGTCAGCCCGGCATCCGCCGCGCCCAGGCTTGCACTGTCGGCCACGAAATGGGACATGGGAGAGATATACCAGTGGACGAACCCGTCCACGACCATCTACATATCAAACACCGGGGACAGGGACCTCGAAATAACGAACGTACTCGCATCCTGCGGCTGCACGGCCGTCTTTCTGAGCGAAAAGGTCATCAAGCCGGGCGACAAGGGCACCCTGCGCATAGACTTCGCGTCTTACAACTTCTCCGGAAAAGTGAACAAGATCGTCCGGCTGAGCACAAACGACCCGGCCGCCGAAACTACGGACATCACGGTTGCCGGGAATATCAGCGAGGACAAAGCGGGCATGGGAAGCATCAGTCCGGCCGAAGTGGACCTGGGCGTTGTAGCCCCGTATGAGACGAGGTATATAGACGCTGAGATAAAAAACAGCGGGAACGTCGACCTGAATATCCTGGGCATAGAGATGCCGGACGGTTTTTTTCTGGACTCGTCCGTGCCTAACCTCGCCAAGGCAAGGGGCGGCATACCCGTAAGGTTCGGGTACAGGCCACCAAGGGACAAGGGCCCCATCGAGGGAGAGATAAAGGTCAAGACATCCGGCCGTGAAGGCAACCTTCTCACAATAAAGCTCGCGGGGTATATCGGGGAGAGCGCGAGGGGCGCGGACACGCTGGTAGTCACGCCGACCGGGTTTGTAGCCGGGCCGGGCGGCTGGACTTTAACGTTGTCCATAAAGAACGACGGGGCGTCCCCTGTGACTCTCGACGGCGTTGACAGTTCGCTGGATCTGTCGGGCCAGGAACTGGGAGACTCCGAGCTTCGTCCGGGCGATACCGGTACGGTAAAACTGATGCTTGACCCGAAGGGGCTGAGGACAGGCACAAGGGGCTACATATACCTGCGTGTCGGCCTGCCGGTGGAGGTCGTCGCGCCAGCTGGAGAATGATGTTCAAGAAGTACGTAATTCCCGCCATAGCAATACTGCTCTGCGTCGCTGCAACAGCCAGGGCGATGGAACTGCCGCACCTCGGCATATCCGGTTCGGCCAATGCATGTTGCTGCGCGGAGATCACCAGAAGCGTACTGCCCGCCTACAACGAAGAGCTGTACGCCTGCATGAGAGTGGCAAATTCCAACGACAAAGTCCGGGTAGTCTTCACATGGTACGCCCCTGACGGGACGGTATACTCCAGCACGGTCAAGGTAGGGTTCCCCAGCGGCAGCGATGAAGATATAAAGGTCTGGGACGGCGTCAACCCCGGCGGCATGGAGGGCTGGTGGCGTATCGAGGCGGCCTCGGGGGGCGAAATACTGTCAAAAAAGCTGCTGTTGACAAGAAACCGCCAGATATTGACGGTGCTTGATGGCAACAAGGACGCCAGGATACGGGTGCTGAGGAACGCCAACCTGTTAAAGCCCGAAGGGGAAGACACGGTGGTCATCGCCATGGAGGACCCCGAGCCAGAGGTCAGGGCGGCGGCGGTCACCGTTGTGCGTGGTCTTGCGGAGCCCTGGGCGGCCGATATTGTCAAGAGGGGTCTAAGCGACACCGGCCACGGGGTAAGGCTTGCGGCGGCGCGTCTGGCCGGCATGCTGCCCGAATCCGAGCGCGAGGCCGCATGCCTTCCGCTCGTGGGAGACCAGGACCCGGAGATGAGGCTTGCCGCTATTGCCGGGCTCAAAGGGCTGGGCGGTGCCAACGCGGCGGATGCGCTTGCCGGGGCGCTGGACGACCCGGTAGCGGCTGTCCGGCTGGAAGCGCTCCGTGAGCTTGTTTTGCATGGCGGCCCGCGTCTTGCAGAGGCCCTGCCACGCCTGGCAGCGGACTCCGGCAGGGACGTGGCAAGGGCCGCCGTCGATGCCGCGGTATCGCTTGACGAATCCGGACTGCGCTCGGACGCGCTAATTGCAGCCGCACAGGGGCCGCACAGGGACATCGCCAGGAGGGCGGTGGACCTGATCATCGAAGAAAGGGACCCGCGGGCCGCCGGTGCATGCATGGAGCAGTTCATGGAGGGCTACAGGCGGCAGGACATACTGGATGCGGTTGGCGCCGTGCAGGGAACGGGGGCGGTGGGCCCGCTTGCCGGTATCTACCGCAGCTCGCCGGAAAACTACGAATTGAGGCTTGGCGCGGTGCAATACCTTGGCGGCAGGGGGCCCTCGGCGCTGCCTGTGCTAAAGGAGGCCCTTGCCGACCGCAACCCGGCGGTTTCACTTGCGGCTGTCAAGGCCATGGGGACCTCCGGCGACACGCCAGAAAGGACTGGAGCGCTCCGTAGCGCGCTCAAGAGCGCAGTCCCGCCGGTAAGGAGGGCCGCGCTCGATGTCCTTTCCGGCTCGGCCCTGCCCGAGTCCGCGCTTGCAATGGTAGACGCGCTTGAAGACATCGAGCTTCGCGGGGACGCGCTTGAATACGCGGCCCGGTCAAACGACGGCAGGGTAATCTCCGCGCTCGCAGATGCGGCTTCCAATGTGCCGGACGCGGGTTTCAGGGCGCGGGTGGTAAGTAAGCTTGCTGGCGCGGGCCTTGCCGGGCCGGGGTTGCAACGGTTCCTGGCCGACCCCTCGGCTTCCGTCCGGCTGGAGGCGGCAAGGGGTATTGCTGCGGGCCGCGGCGTGGAGGCCGCGTACGGCCTGCTGGTTGCCGGAGGAGACCCGGACGCCGCTGTCAGGGAGGAAGCCCTTTCCGGGCTTAAGGATATGGACAAGGCAGATGTCGTTAAGGCTGTCGAACTCGCGTCCGGGAACAGGCGCGCCGTCCCGCCGGTGCTTTCGTTCATAAGCGGCGGACTCCGTGACCCGGATATATCGCTCCATGCGCTCGGGCATGCCGCGCCGGACGATACCGGAAGCCTCCGGGCGCTCGTCGGGCCTTTATTGGGCAGGCCGGAACCAGGCGACGGCGCGGTGCTCACCGAGGCGCTTAAGTCGACTGACAGCGAGCTTCGGGGAGATGTCCTCTCCGCGATGACAAGGCTAGCCCCGGATGCGGCGGGTAATGCCTTCAGGGACGCATACGCGCGTTACCAGGAGCTCAGACATGATATTGTCGAGGCGTCGGTCAGGGCGGGCGCTGGAAAGTACGTGCTCCCGCTCGCACTATCGGACGGCGACGCGGACACAAGGCTCCTTGCCGCCGGCTCCCTGAAGGGTGAGCCGCGGGGAAGCGCGGACGGCCTTGTCATGAGCGCGCTCGAAGACGATAACCCCGGCGTCAGGCTATTGGCCGCGGAGGCCGCCGCGGCAGGGGGGTACGTGGATGCGCTTGTGGCCGCATCGGATGACGGCTCGCCGGAGGTCAGGATGGCCGCCGCCAGGGGGCTTGGCGGCTATGGCGGGGACCGGGCCTGCGACGCCCTTGCAGCGCTTGCGCTCGACCCGGACGAGGGCGTATCAGGGGCGGCGCTGGGCGCGCTCGAAGGGCTGGGCGGTGCGGCCTGTGGACGTGTCTGGCTTCGGCTCGGCTCACCGGCGTCCCGAAAACCGGTCAGGCTGGCCGCGCTCAAAACGCTGGCAGGAATGGACGCGGGAGAGGTATTCGCGGATGCGTTGTCCGACAGGGACGGCGAGGTCGCGGATGCTGCCGCGGCCGGGTTAGCCGTCATGGGTGACAAAGCGCTTCCCTATCTGCACGGCATGCTGAAAGGTTCAGGCGCAAGGGCCCGGGCTTTGGGCGTCATCGCCGATATCGGCTCCCCGGAGTCCGAGGGGCCGGTCGTCGCCGCATTGGACGGGCTTGAGGGGGGTGACCTGGAGGCCGCGATAAAAGCGCTCGGGAAGGTGGGCGGGGAGGCTTCTCTCGGCCCGCTGCGTGGAATTTACACCAAGGGCGGAGCGGAGATGAAGGCCGCGGCGCTGAAGGCCGTATCGGGCATGAGGCTTTCAGGCGCCGGGGACGGGGTGACGGGTATGGTAGCGGACGGGCTTTCGTCAACGGACGACTCCGTCAGGTTCTACGCGGCGCGTGCCGCGGGCGAGCTGGGCGTGCCGGGCGTCAGGGCGCTGATCAGGGAAAAGATGGGTGTGGAGCGCTCTCCGCTGGTGAAAGGCGAGATGTTGCGTACACTCGGAAGGAATTAGTCGGGCGCCTCGCCGGGGCTTGGACTTATTTCGCCGCCCTTCAGAAACGGCCCCCACTTCTTTTCCAGTTCGTCGTGCCTTTTCCGTATCTGGTCCCTGGAATGGCCGTCGGAGGTGGCTATAAACGCCTCTTTATAAGTATCGAGCGCAAGCTGGACCTTGCCGGTCTTTTCGTATGATTCCGCAAGCCCCATCAGCATCTTCGGCCTGCTCTCCGTGTCTACTACAGGCGTCATGGACAGGGCCCTGGTGTATGCGTCTATGGCCTCGGCGTACCGTCCCAACCTGGCAAGGTCGTACGCCAGCGTGGAAAGCGGGAGCGGGCCGTTGTACCCCATCCCCATGAACCTCTCCTGCGCGGCAAGGGCGGCCTTGGAGTTGCCGGCCGATACGTAAAGTTCGTGCCTGGTCTCCCACAGCCTGGGGTCGCCGGGGTTGTATTTTTCCGCCGCGTCCAGGAAATCCTTGACAGCTTCGTCCACGTCCTTGTTAATAAGGAGCTTCGCATAAATAATGTATGCGGGGTAGTACCCACGGTCGAGCGCGACCGTACGGTCGAGCTCCTCCTTCATATGGTCGATGTCCTTGTTCGCGAAGTAGGCCAGCGCGAGGTCGTACCGAAGCGACGCGTCGGCGGGCGAAAACTCGACCGCCTCCTTGTATGCCTTCAGCGATTCATCGACCTGGAAGAACGTGTCGTAGTACATGCCCTGTGCGCGGAGCTGCCATGACACGGGCGGGCCGTCAGCGACCGATTCGGGCTTTGATATAAAAGTCTCTATGTACCCGCCCAGGAAACGCTTCTCCATCGGGAAGGCGCCTGACAGGGTGGAGTACGATACCGCCGCCTCCGACGGGTGAAGCCCGGACTGGGTGAGCGTCCGCATGAACCCCCCGAACAGGTCCAGCATCGGCGTCTTGACCTCGTCCGAGTAGAATGGCGTGAAGAACGTGAGGTCTATGGCCAGAAGAGGTTTGCCTTCGACCTCCGGCATGTCGGACAGCCTCGCTATATAAACCGGGACCCCGTTTACCGTGACAGTTATGGACTTTTCCGTCTGTTTCAGCCCGGCGAGTTCCTCGCCGGATGCCCCGAGCGAGCCGAGGTATTTTTTGAGCGAGCCCGTATACTCGTCACCGACCGCCAGCTTGGTCGGAGGCGCCCAGTAGACCCTGGAGATGACCCCGGCCCTGTTTGCGAAGTACAGGTAGCTTGCCCGGTTTATCGGGTAGGTCCGCGCAACGGGGTAACCCTTGTCAACCACCGCGTCCCAGTTCCCCGCGGAGACATCTTTCAGTACAGCCTCGGTCGCCGGCCCATCGTAGCCGAGCAGGGGAAGGTCTTCGTCCAGCACGACCACAGCCCTGCCCCTGATGCCCGCGTCGTACCACAGCCTGAGCGCGTCCTGCGGCATCTCGACGAGCCTGGTGGCCGGCGGTTTACCGTCAGGCAGAGCCATGTGACCCCGCGCATCGGCTAAGGACGGATGGGCCATCGACATGATGAAAACGGCCGGGACGGACAGGATGGCGTATATCTTACGGATAATTCGCATGGTTCAGGTTAGCATGCGGCATATTTTTTGTCAACGGCATCTTCTGGCCCGGGTATTGCATATTGGATGGAAATATGATAACCTGTCTCTGGTTATTTGACCAACAATATCCAGGAGGAATGGCATGGCAAGGGTAACTGGTCTGTTCGCGGGAGTGGTGGCGGTTGCCGCCCTGGTTGTGTGTCTTGGAACCGGTCCCGCATACTCGGGAGAAACGGCGAAGCCCGCTGCCCCGGCAGCAGCGCCGGGTACCGCCCCGGCGGCAGACAGCGGCGCGAGGATATCCGCCACCCCGATGGAGTTTGATTTCGGCACCATCGATGAAGGCGACAAGCCGATGGCGAAGTTCACCATAAAGAACACCGGCACCGAGAAGCTCGTCATATACGACGCGAAACCGTCGTGCGGTTGCACGCTCGCGAACCTGAGCTCCAAGGAAGTGGCGCCGGGCGCCACCGCGACTCTCGAGGCTATATTCAACTCCCAGAACGCGCACGGCGGGCCCGTAAGCAAGTACGTGACGGTCAAGACCAACGACCCGGCCAACCCGTCGGTGGTGCTCCGGATCAAGGGCAGCGTGAACGCAAAGCCAGCCCCGATACTCACCCTCAGCCCGTTCAGGGCGGAAAGCCTGAACCTGAAGTCCGGAGCGGCCGAGGACCGGGTTGTGAAGTTGTCCAACACCGGGCAGCTCGACCTCCACATCACCGAGGTCACGACGTCGGCCGGGATTTCCGCCAAGGTAGACAAGTTCGATATCACTCCCGGCAAGACGGTCAAGATGGCGCTCGTAATAAAGCCCGGCGAGACAAGGTCGGTCGAGGTGAAGATAACTCCGGTTGCCAAGCCCGGCCCGTTCCAGGAAGTGGTGACATTCCGCTCGGACGCCAAGGGCATGCCCGCAACCGTGTTCGTCGCGAGGGGCACGGTACAGTAGCCCTGCCAGGCCGGGGGCACGAGGGTAAACGGCCCGCCCGGCGCTGGTGCGGCAGACGCCGGCCTTTTCCCCGCGCCCAACCCCGCGGGTAAAATATGATGCTCGATAGTCTTAAGAATATAGCAGGCGTGGTACTGTACGGCCTCTGGACGATGGGGCCGTACATTATCGTTGGCATCGCCGCATCCGCCCTCGTCAAGACCTACAAGCTGGACAGGCGGTTCTGGGTCACCCTGAACAGGGGCGGAGTGCTTGTCATAGTGCTCGCCACGCTTGCGGGCGTCGCCTCTCCCCTTTGCTCCTGCGGCATCCTCCCGATAGTCGTCACGCTCATCGAGGCGGGCTCCCCGCTCGCTCCGGCGATGGCGCTCCTCATGACTTCGCCCATAGCAGACCCATCTTCCATAGCCGTCAACTACGGTGCGCTCGGGATGGAGTTTACCGTCGCCAAGGTCGCGGGCGCAATCTTCATGGGGCTTTTCGCGGGGCTGCTCACCCGCTTCCTCACAAACAGCGGCTACCTGCCCGAGGACGTATTCACAGGCGCGCCGCGCAAGACATACTGCGACGCCAAGGTGGACCCGGACAGGCCGCACGCCGTGCCTATCGACACCGTGCTTTCGGACAGGAAGATACCGTTCTTCTTCGCGCGGGCGAAGGACACCACGCTCCTTGTAGGCAAGTACGTGCTTATCGCGCTCGTGGTGCAGGGCGTGATAGAGACTTTCGTTCCGGCAAACTGGATATACTCGATGGCGGGCGGGGACGGCCCCATGGCGGTTGTCTCCGCGATGCTCCTCGGCATACCGCTCCCCGTGAACGGGCTTACGGCAGTCCCCATCGTCAAGGGGCTGATGCACTCCGGCGCGGGCATGGGGACCGCTCCCGCGGTGACGTTCCTCATAGCCGGCCCGGTGGCGTCCATCCCCGCCATGCTCGCGCTCTGGGGGATGTTCAAGAAGCGCGTTTTCTTCGTCTACATGTTCGTAGCAGTGACCGGCCCGGTAATAATGGGGTATCTCTGGATGCTCCTGGCGCCTCAGGGCTGACCGGCCCGCCGCCCTTTTTTTTCGTATACCCTAACCGCAAGGCTGCACAATGAGACGCGCCTTCCTAACCATCCCGGCCATCATGCTCATCGCATCGGCCGCGCTCGCCCACTCTCCGATGAACCGGTTCTGGGGCGAGGTCCCCGTGGACATGCTCCTCTCCGGAGACGTGCTCATCACGAAGCCGTTGATTGTGCCCAAAGACGTAACGCTCACCATCGAGCCGGGCGCCGTCGTACGGTTCGAGGGGACTAAGGGCAGGGACAACCGCATCGTCGTGGCAGGGAGGCTCGTGGCGCTGGGCACAAAGCTAAAACCCATCAAGTTTGTGCCGAAGGACAAGGACAGCGGGCCTTGGCAGGGGATAGTATTCGAGCCGGGCGGCAAAGGCAGCCTTGCCAACTGCGTGGTAGAGGGCGCGACGAAGGGTATAGTGGACCCTGAAGGCGGCGCGGCGCTATCCGGCGTGGAGGTCAGGTAACGGTGCGCGGAAGGATATACTTCATCGGCGGCGGCCCCGGCGACCCGTCGCTCATCACCGTCCGGGGGATGGAACTTCTGAAGGACGCGTCGATGGTGCTCGCCTCCGGCATATTCATGGAGACATACAGGGAGCACATCGGGGAGAAGGAGTGCTTCGACCCGTTCGACCTGTACCATTCTGAGCTTGTGGGCCGGGTGGACGCGTGCCTCGACCGTGGTTTGGACGTAGTGTTCCTCGTGCCCGGCGACCTCGCGATATTCTCGCCGGTGCAGTCGCTCATAGACTACTTCGGGGACGCGGCAGTGGTGGTGCCGGGCGTCAGCACGCTTAACGCGGCGTCCGCCGCGCTGAAGCGGACGTTCGACCTGCCGACAGTGTCGCACTCGACCATCGCTACCTCTCCCAAGACCATCACCGGAAGCCCGGACACGGTGGGCGAGCTCTCGAAGCACAAGGCCACGATGGTGCTATTCATGAACAACCGCGCGCCGGAAGCGTTGTCCAGCGAGCTGTCGGAAGGCTACGCACCCGAAACCCCGGTCGCGGTCGTGTACATGGTCAGCCTCCCCGAAGAGGAGATACAGATGACCACGGTCGGAAGCCTTGCCACGGACGTGGACAGGGCGAGGTTCGAGGACGAGGACGTGTACAAGCTCGTGATAGTCGGCCCGGTACTGACCGCGCGCGAGGACCCGTCCTGGTGGGACAAAAGGAAAGACATGCGCGACGCCCGCCACGCCAGGAAAAAAGCGGGACTGAAATAAAAAACTACCGGACTGGACTTGCATGGAAAAGGCTTTATACACAACGTCCCTGAAAAACTTCCCGAAGGACGCGGGCACATACCGGCGGGTTTACTTCGGCGCGGAGTTCTGCCAGTGGCGGGTCCCAACACCCGCGTCCGTCGTCAAGGCTTATACGCGCGCCAGGGACGCGGGGCTGGGCTTCACGCTCATGACCCCCTGGGTCACCGGCAAGGGGCTTGCCGGACTTGTCCGCATATTCTCCGCGCTCGCGGAGGCATCGGATGGGTATGGCGTGGAGGTCGTCGTGAACGACTTCGGCGTCCTGTCCGTCCTTTCCGTACGCTACACAAACTTCGAGCCGGTGATAGGCAGGCTTCTCGCAAGGCAGAAGCGGTGTCCCCGGATACCGGGCATAATGGGCTCGCTTCCGGACGCCGGCCGCGACGTGTACCTCCACGCGGGCATCGAGGACAAGGTCACGGCGAAGTACCTGCGCGGCTTCGGTATAAAACGCGCGGAGCTGGACAGTCCGCTCCAGGGCGTCGGCGTGGACCTGAAGGCCGCGAAGTTGCGCGGGAGCATCTACACGCCATACGCTTACGTCACGGTAACACGCCACTGCCCCGCGTCGTTCGACGGCAATACGTGGCAGGCGTTCACCGGCTGCAAGCTGAAGGGCTGCCTCGATAACGTGATCACGCTCGAAAACCCGGCCCACGAAAACCCGCTCGTCATGCGGGGGAACGCGCAGTTCGTCCATAACCCGGAGATGCCCAGGGGGCTCTCGGGGATGGGGATAGACCGCGTCGTCGTCATGGAGGACGTGCCGTGAGGATACTCTCTCCGGTCGACAACCTGGCCGAGGTCGGGGCGCTTGCGTCGGCGGGCGCGGACGAGGTCTACGGCGGGTACGTCCCGGACGCATGGGTCAGGAAGTATTCGATCCTGGGTTCGGCCAACCAGCGTTACTTCCCGTCCGCCCAGATAAAGGGCGTATCCGGGCTCAAAGCTATTATAAAGTCCGCGCACAAAAGCGGGATGGGCTTCTTCCTCACGCTGAACGCGCCTTACTACACCGGGCCGCAGTACGAGGACCTCGTCCAGTTCGCGGACAAGGTTTCCGGTATGGGCGCGGACGCGTTTATCGTGTCCGACCTGGGGCTCATCCTGAGGCTCAGGGAAAAATTCCCGCATGCCCATGTACACCTGAGCACGCTCCAGACGGTGTTCAACTCCGAGGCCGCGCGGTTCTTCCACCGGCTCGGGGTGGACAGGATGGTGCTCCCCCGCGAGCTTACGCTTTCCGAGATGGCGGGCGTGGTCAAAGCGAACACCGATGTGGATTTCGACGCGTTCATCATGGTCGGCAAGTGCCCGAACATCGAAGGCTTCTGCACCTTCACGCACAACAGCCCGAAGCTCGTGTGGCCGTGCGAGGAGCGCTACACCATCGCCCCCGCAAAGGCCGGTGAAAAAATGTCCGGCATCATGGAAGCGCAGTCCGGCTGGAGCCTGGTCAACCGCAGGCAGGCCTGCGGGCTGTGCGGTCTGCCGGGACTTGAGGAAGCCGGCGTCACCGCGCTCAAGCTGGTCGGGCGCGGCGGGCCGGCGAAGATGAAGGTCGCTGTCATCTCCGCGGTAAGGGAGGCGCTCTCCCTTATGGATACCGGCGTCTGCGGCATAGAGTTCTCCGCCGCCTCGAAGGACATCTACCGCCGCACGTTCGGCGGCCCCTGCAACCCATACGTGTGTTACTTCCCGGAGTTATGGGGGTAAGTGCACTGGTGCGCGGTGCACACCCTACGGTTTTTTAGCGGGTGACGGATTATCGGCCGGGACATTCGCCGACCGCGTTCAGGGTACCGTCTGTGCACAATGGATAACGCCACCCGCCCTGAACGGCTCAGAGCCCCGGACCTCTAATCCGCACCCGCGGGTATCTGGAAAAACTAATCCTTGCTTTACCTTGAACCCGGTGGCGTTATCCGAAAGGCCCAAAACCCGGAGCCGTCCAGGGTACACATCACACGGTGCTTTATGCACTGGGAGGTTCGCCCCCTGGACACGTCTGGCGACTGTTTTGGCCCGAGGATAATGCCTCCAAAAAAGACAGATAAAACCCGAGATTGCCGCGTCGCCTTCGGTTCCTCGCAATGACAACAATAAATGGATTTCCGTTTTCACGGGAATGACAGCATTAAAACTTCCCGCAATCCAAAACCCGCATCTAACTCCCCGAAATCCAAAGCAAAACAAATCCTGTCTCATTTGCCGGAACACGGTTCATCTGGTAAACTCATAATTATGGAAAAATCCCAGGGGATGGTGGTCGCTGTGCGCGGCGACGTCGTGGACGTGGAGTTCGCGGGCGAGCTTCCAGGCATCAACGAGGCTCTGGAGGTCCAGGCGAACGATGCCGTCCTGACGCTCGAGACGCACCAGCACATAAGCTCCTCGCTGGTCAGGACGATCGCGATGGGGTTTACGGAAGGGCTCAAAAGGGGCGCGCCTGTCACGCGCACTTACTCCCCGCTCAAGGTGCCTGTGGGCGAGACGACGCTCGGCCGGATACTGGACGCGCTCGGAAGCCCGGTGGACGAGCTTGGCCCGCTTGACAAAACGGTGCTTCGGCCTGTCCACAGGGATGCCCCGCGCATGACCAGGCTGGCCCCGGCGCGGGAGGTGTTCGAGACCGGCATAAAGGCGGTCGACCTTCTGGCCCCGTTCATAAAAGGCGGCAAGGTCGGGCTTTTCGGCGGGGCGGGCGTCGGCAAGACCGTGCTACTCATGGAGTTCATATACAAGACCGTAAAGCTGCACCAGGGCGTGTCCGTATTCGCGGGCATCGGGGAGCGGATAAGGGAGGGCCACGAGCTCTGGCGCGAGATGACGCTTGCAGGGGTGATGGACCGTTCCGCGCTGGTCTTCGGGCAGATGAACGAGGCGCCCGGTGTCAGGTTCCGCACCGGGCTTACCGCGATGACCGTCGCGGAGTACTTCAGGGACGACATGGGCACGGACGTGCTGCTGCTCATCGACAACCTGTTCCGCTTCGTGCAGGCGGGCAACGAGGTGTCCACGCTGCTTGGCAGGCTGCCGTCCCGGGTGGGCTACCAGCCGACGCTCACGAGCGAGCTGGCCGAGCTCGAGGAGCGTATATCGTCGGTGGCTGGGGCGTCCATCACGTCCGTGCAGGCGATATACGTACCCGCGGACGACATCACGGACCCCGCATGCGCGGGCGCGTTCCCGCACATGGACACGTACGTCGTGCTGTCGAGGGAGATCGCGGGCAAGGGGCTGTACCCGGCCATAGACCCGCTCCTGTCCCGCTCAAAGCTGCTCGAACCGGAGACCGTCGGCAGGAGGCATTACGACGTCGCGGTCTCCGTGCGCGAACACTTCTCACGCTACCGCGAACTGCAGGACATAATAGCGATGCTCGGCATGGACGAGCTCTCGCCGCAGGACAGGCTTACCGTGTACAGGGCGCGCAAGCTCGAACGGTTCCTTACCCAGCCTTTTTTCCTGAC
>Ga0214472_10005420_pt1 | contig 13425 bp, 17 predicted proteins | sample RVTome_6_FD_207662 | JGI IMG/M metagenome (GOLD analysis project Ga0214472, IMG submission 207662) | Soil microbial communities from uranium-contaminated site in the Upper Colorado River Basin, Wyoming, United States - RVT140D175 | ecosystem: Environmental > Terrestrial > Soil > Contaminated >... | reverse complement strand
GTCTCGGCCTTGAGGTCGGTCCCGGCCGCGCCCGGGTGGTCGAGTCCCCGGCCATGTTCGGTGCCATCGGTGGCCCCGAGTCTCTGAAGCGGTGGCAGCACGCCCCGGAACGCGTCATCTGGACTGGGGAGCGGGGTACGAATGGGTTCACCGGGTCGGCGGTGGTCGAGGAACCGTCCGACCCGGTGGCCTTCTTCGGGGTGCGCGCCTGCGATCTCGCCGGGGCCCGGGTGCTGGCCAAGGCGATCCGCCGCAACCTCGATGAGCGTGATCTCACCATCGCCCTGCGCTGCACGTCGTTCGCCCCCACCTGCTTCTGCACGTCGATGGGCACCGGGCCCGACGTCCCCGAGGGGGGCGCCGACCTCGTACTCACCGAGATCGCCGGCAAGACCCACACATTCGTCGTCACCGCGGCGAGCCCCCGCGGTGAGGCTCTCCTGGCGCGGGTGGATTCGAAGCCGGCCACGGCCGCAGACGGCGACAAGGCCGAGGCCCTGGTGCGCGAGGTGGCAGCGGCCATGCCGGTGGCGTTCGATGCCGCGGTGGCGCGGAGCGCCCTCAGCCAACCCGGATCGGGGTGGAGTGAGGTCGCCACGCGCTGCATGGCCTGCGGCAACTGCACCGCGGTCTGCCCCACCTGCTTCTGCGTGACCGTGGTGGACCGCACCAACCCGATGGTTACCACCGCCGAGCGCGTCATGCGCTGGGATTCCTGCTTCACCCCGGGGTTCTCCGAAATGCACGGCGGCCCGGTTCGGTCCTCGACCGGGGCCCGATATCGCCAATGGGTGTCGCACAAGGTTTCCTGGTGGTGGGAGCAGTTCGGCACGGCGGGGTGTGTCGGATGCGGGCGCTGCATCGTGTGGTGCCCGGTCGGCATCGATATCCGCAAGGAAGTGAATGCAGCGATCGAGAGGAGCACCGCTCATGTCTGACAGACTGCGCAACCACCGCGTGGCCCGGGACTTCGACTCCGCCAGCCTGTCGGTTCTGGAGTCGTGTTCGCTCGGCGAGGTGACCTGGAAGAAGGGTGACTGCATCCTCGCCACCGGGGACGAGGCCACCCGCTGCTACCTGCTCACCGTAGGGGATGTCTTCATCGAGACCACGCCACCGGGTAGGTCGGCCACGCTGTTGCAGACCATTCACGGCGGCGACGTCCTCGGCTGGTCGTGGGTGATTCCGCCGTACCGGTGGGCCTTCGACGCCTTTGCCGCCACCGATGTGACTGCGATCGCCCTGGATGCCGCCAAACTGCTTGCTGCCGCCGAGGCCGATCCTCGCTTCGGCTACACCCTCATGAAGCGTCTGTTCACCCTGGTCACCGACAGGCTCCAGGCCACCCGTCTCCAACTGATGGATCTCTATGGACCGCGCGCGTGACCCTGCCGCCCTGTTTGCCCCCGATACCCGCGAGGTGCTTGCGGTAAGGCGTGAGACCGCCGACACCGTGACGGTGACTCTGGCGGGTGGCGGAGGCGGATTCGTCCCTGGCCAGTTCGCCATGGTGTATGCCTTTGGCGTGGGCGAATCCGCCATCTCGCTGAGCGGAGATCCCTACCGCTCCGACGTGGTGGAGCACACGGTGCGCAACGTCGGTGCCGTCACCGCCGCCATCGGCGGTCTCAAGCCAGGTGGTGTCGTGGGCTGGCGGGGTCCGTTCGGAACCGGCTGGCCGCTCGCCCGCGCCCGCGGCGGCGACCTCGTGATCGTGGCCGGTGGCATCGGGCTGGCCCCGCTGCGTCCGGTGATCCTCGCGGTGATGGCAGACCGCGGTGCCTACCGCCGCGTGGCTCTCCTCGTGGGAGCCCGGCGCAAGTCCGAGCTTCTCTATACCGAGCAGCTGACCGAGTGGCGGGCCCGATTCGACCTCGAGGTCGAGGTCACCGTCGATGCCGCCACCGACAACTGGAAGGGATCGGTCGGAGTCGTTACCCGTCTCATCCCGCTGCTCGACGTGGAGCCCTCCCGGACCACCGCGATGGTCTGCGGGCCGGAGGTGATGATGCGCTTCTCGGCCAAGGAACTGCTGCGGCTCGGGGTTCCCTCCCGCAACGTGTTCGTCTCGATGGAGCGCAACATGAAGTGCGCTGTAGTCCTGTGCGGTCACTGCCAGGTGGGCTCCCTCTTCGCCTGCCACGACGGTGCGGTGGTGCCCTACGACCGAGTCGCGGGACTCATGGAGGTCAGAGAGGCATGAAGGCTCGCGTTGCCGTCTTCAAGTTCGCCTCCTGCGACGGTTGCCAGCTCTCGGTGCTCGATGCCGAGGACGACCTGCTGGCCATCGTCGGTGCGGTGGACATCGTCGAGTTCCCCGAGGCGCGGACGCTTCGCGAGCCCGGCCCGTATGACGTCGGGCTGGTCGAGGGTTCGATCACTACGCCGCATGACGCCAAGCGCATCCGTGAGATCCGGGAGCAGTGCAAGGTGTTGGTCACGATCGGTGCCTGCGCCACCTCGGGTGGCATCCAGGCCCTGCGCAACATGGCCGACGTCGGTGGTTACGCGTCGATCGTCTATGCCCACCCCGAGTATCTCGACGTGCTGGCGCAGTCGACCGCCATCTCCGATCACGTTCCGGTGGATCTGGCGCTCTTTGGCTGTCCGGTGAGCAAGGAGCAGCTGGTCGAAACGATCACCGCCGTGGTCGCCGGCCGCCGGCCCGACCTTCCCGCGCACTCGGTCTGCGTCGAGTGCAAGGCCCGGGGGGCTGTGTGCGTGTTGGTCGCCAACGGTACCCCCTGCCTCGGTCCCGTGGTGCGCGCCGGATGCGGAGCGATCTGCCCGTCCTACGCCCGTGGGTGCTACGGCTGCTTTGGCCCGTGCGCTTCACCGAACGTCGCGTCCCTCGCCACGGCGTGGGATGCCGCTGGAGTGCCGAAGGCAACTCTGGTCCGGACGCTGCAAGGGTTCACCGTTGGCGCTCCCGAGTTCCAGGAGGCGGTCCGTGCCCTCTGAAGTCCGCACCATCGAGGTCGGCTACCTCACCCGGGTCGAAGGCGAAGGGGCCATGAAGGTCGTCGCCCGCGATGGCCAGGTCCAGGACGTCGAATTCAGCATCTTCGAACCGCCCCGCTTCTTCGAGGCATTCCTGCGCGGGCGCCATCACTCTGAGGCTCCCGACATCACCGCCCGCATCTGCGGAATCTGCCCGGTGGCGTATCAGATGTCGGCAGTTCACGCGATGGAGCACGCCTTTGGCGTCACCGTCGATGGGGCGCGGCGCGACCTGCGCCGTCTCCTCTATTGCGGCGAATGGATCGAGAGCCACGCCCTCCACATCTACCTGCTGCACGCCCCCGACTTCCTCGGCTACGAGTCGGGGATCACGCTGGCGCAGGATCACCCGGACGTCGTGGCGCGCGGGCTCCGTATCAAGAAGGCGGGCAACGAGATCGTGCGTGTGCTCGGCGGGCGGGAGATCCACCCGGTCAACGTCAAGGTGGGCGGTTGGTACCGGCTGCCGACGCGGGCCGAACTCGACCATCTCGCCACGGAGCTCGACCGGATCCGTGAGGACGCCGTTGCCACCGTTGCGCTCGTGGCGACCTTCCCGATGCCCGAAGTCACCCGCACCGTGGAGTGGGTTTCCACCCGCTACCCGGACGAATACCCGATGCTGGGGAAGACGGTGGTGTCCACCGCCGGCCTCGACATCCCGGTGCACGAGTGGAACGACTGGTTCCTCGAGGAGCACGTGGCCCGCTCCAACGCCCTGCATTCACGCCTCAAGACGCGCGGGTCATACGAGGTCGGGCCTACCGCCCGCTTCAACCTCAACTCCGAACTCCTCAGCCCGGGAGCCGCCAAGGCGGCACACGACGCCGGGCTCGCCGCACCTTGCACCAATCCGTTCCAGAGCATCATCGTTCGAGCGGTCGAGTTGCTGCACGCCGTGGACGAGGCGCTGCGGATCATCGACCACTACCGCCCTGCGGAGAGCCCAGCGGTGGCCGTGACCGAGAGGGCCGGCGAGGGGTGCGGCGCCACCGAGGCGCCACGAGGCACCTTGTTCCATCGCTATCGCCTCGACGGCAAGGGCATGATCTCCGATGCCCAGATCGTCCCGCCGACGGCCCAGAACCAGCTCTCGATCGAGGAGGACCTGCGGCTCGTGCTCCAGGCGCACATCCAGGAGCCCGACGACCGGTTGCGCACGGTCCTCGAGCAAAGCATCCGCAACTACGACCCGTGCATCTCCTGCGCCACCCACTTCCTCCAGCTCGAGGTGGATCGTGGCTGACGCCTGGACCGTCATCGGCATCGGCAACCCGATGCGTGGCGACGACGGTGTCGGCGAGGTCGTGGCCAGACGGGTGCGGGGGATGCCTGGTGTCGAGCATGTGATCGACGATGGCGACCCTTTCGAGGTCGCCACCTTGATCCAGGGGCCTCGCCATGTCCTGCTGGTCGACGCCACTCACGGCGGGGGCACCCCCGGCGTCGTCACCGTCTGGGAACCCGAGCCCGGTGGTGCGGCGCGCCCCCGCATCGGTGCTTCGTCACACGGCTTTGGAGCCGACGCCGCCATCGACCTGGCGGCCGCATTGGGTGCCCTGCCCGACCGAGTCGTCGTGGTGGGCATCGAGGGCGAGCGTTTTGAGGGCACCGAGCTCTCGGCGGCGGTTGCGGCGGCGGTGGACGATGCCGTTGCCGCGGTGGAGGCGGTGGTGAGCCATGCATGAGCGAGGAGTCGCGGCAGATCTGGTTCGATCCGCCGGAGTCGTCGCGGTCGATCAGGGTGCCGCCAGAGTCAAGGTGATGCGAGTCGAGATCGGCGCGGCATCCCACATCGATGCGGAGAGCCTGGCGGCACAGGTGACATGGCATGCCCGCGGCACGATCGTCGAGGGCGCCGCGGTGATCGTCGAGCGCCGGGTGCTGCCGCTCGGGGCGATGCCAACCCACGACGACGAACGGGTGATGCTGCTCTCGGTCGATCTCGAGGAGTGACCATGTGTCTCCCAGAAACCGCGCTGTTGGTCGAGGACCATGGAGAAGGCGTCGAGCGCTGGGGGATGGTCACCAGGGATGGGCGCACTCAGAAGGTCGGACTCGCCTTCGTGCCCGACGCCAACTTGGGCGACATCCTGCTCATCCACAGTGGACAGGCCTTCCGCATCCTCGAGCGCGATGTCGGCCTGCCCGAGGTCACGCCTGCTTGAGGTAATGGATCGTTCGTTCCGTGACCGCGAAGCCGAGACGCAGGTACACGTCCACGGCATTGGTGTGTGAGGACTCGTCGACGTCGAGCCCCGCCCGGTCCATGCCTTGTGCTGCCGCCGCCTGCAGGGTGCGCACCATGAGGTGGGAGGCAAGGCGCTGGCGCCGATAGGGCCGCAGCGTGCCGACCCGGTGGATGTACACCTCGCGCTGCCCGGTGCGAGCGTTCTCATCCTCCTCCACCTCCACCATGCAGAACGACACCACACCTTCCGGCCCGACGGCGATGAAGGAGAAATCCGGCCGGAAGATCTCGGACTGTCGGTACGACGACACCCACATCGGCTCGGACATCGGGAAAGCGCCCCAGTGGTCGGCGAACGATTCGTTGTTGGTGACTCGGGTGGCTGCGTCACGTTGCGGCGTCCACGGTTCCACGGTTACCGCGGCGGGCAGCGGGGGGAGTGTGGGAAGATCGGTCAGAGGGCGTCGCATGGTGGCGAAGGAGCGGACTGCCTCGAACCCTGCATCGGCCAATTCTTGGCGGAGCGTCGTCCGGTGTTCCTCCACGCCGCTGCGGATCACCCGATCCAGCTCGGGGGGGACGGCCGCAAGGATCTGGCGGGCCCGGGCCTCGGCCCAGGTGATGAGGTAGGGGCGAAGGTGGGTGAAGGGAGGAGCGGCCTCGGTCGAGAGGAAGACCCGACCCCCGAGGTCCGTGACCTGAGAGAACACCGACGCCTCGGCTCGCACCTCGCCGGAGGCATCGTAGGCGATGAGGGTGTCGGTGCGCAGGTCGATCCATTCCTGGGAGGCAAACCACCGATAGCTCTCAGCCCCGGCGACGTGATCGAGTCGCTCCGCCTCGTGCACCCGCAAGACATGACGGATCAGGGCGTCGACGTCACCGAGCGACCAGGGCCGCCAGGTGAGTCCCGGTATCACCGGCGGGACGGGGAGTGGCGTCATCGCGGGCGCCATTCAATCAGAGTCCCGGGCGGGAGTAGGCCGAGCCGACGCATCCCCGGCTCACCCGCGGGCGAGTGGGAATGTTGCCCGGGTCTCCCAGGAGTCGTTCTCGAAGGTGATGAGTTCGACGATGGCGACGCGGCTCCTGATCGGAAGATGAGCCGTGACCGAGGCCATGATCTCCTTCGCCGCCTCGCCGTCGCCCGCTGCGATCGTGAGGTGCGGGATCAGATCGTCGAACCTGCCCTCGTAAGGGGGATACTCCGGCCACCGTTTCCACACCGCCCCGGTGAGCGCTCGGAATGCCCGGTTGGGCTCGGTCCGCAGCCAGATCACACCGGGGAGCTGCTCGACCTGGGCGAATTCCGATTCGAAAGGCACACAGGATGCGAACACGCCCGCCAAGGCCTCGAGCACTGAGCCGTCGATCATCCACCGAGGCATGAACGGGTAGAGCACCGTGACGTGAGCCGGCACCCCGAACGACGCGGTAGGGTCGAAGCGGGCCCGCCAGGAGAACACTGCGGGTTCGGCCTCGGGGATGCGCACGATGAGCGCGGCGTCATGCTGCTCGAACCGGGAGCGGGCGGTGGATCGGTCGTCCACTTAGTGCGACGAATCCTCGTAGATGCCCGCCGCCTCCTGCTCGGTGCGGACGAACGCCACGATCTTGGCGACGTCCTCCCGGGTGAGATGCGCCAACGGCAGCATCGGGCCGAAGTCCCAGTGATGGGGTACCACTCCGAGCGCGACGGCTCTCTGGAAGGCTTCATCGGCGTGGTGGTTGGGCGCGTAGTAGGGATGCAGCAACGGCGGTCCCGTGGTGGTTCCGCGCAGGTCGGTGCCGTGGCACACCGCACAGCTGGCGGCAAACAGATCTGCGCCGGCGGCGACGATGCCTGGGTCGCGGGTGCCGGGCACCGATTCGGCCCCCGGTTCCGCCGCCACCGCGATCGCGATCAGGATCGACACCACCGCCGCTCCGGCGATGACGAGCGGCCACGTGGACCGCCGCTTCTTCGGCGGCGGGGCGACCGGCTTGCGCTTGGACTTGCTCATCGGGTGTCTCCGATCATGACAGGTCAGTGCGGCGCAGCAGCATCGCGTTGAGTGCGACTATCACGGTCGAGGTGCTCATCAGGAGTGCGCCCACTGCCGGCTCGAGGAGGATCCCGGCGCTGGCGGCGACCCCGGCGGCGAGGGGAATGGCCACCACGTTGTACCCGGTGGCCCACAGCAGGTTCTGGGTCATCTTGCGACCGGTGGCCCGAGCCAGGGTGAGGGCTCGTACCGCATCCTCGGGATCGTCATCCACCAGCACCAGGTCGGCGGACTCGATGGCGACGTTGGTGCCGGCGCCGATGGCGATGCCCAGATCCGCGGCCAGCAGCGCCGGCCCGTCGTTGATGCCGTCCCCGACGAAGGCCACCGGTCCCCCCTCGCCCAGCGACGCCACCAGGCGGGCCTTGTCGGCGGGGAGCACTCGCGCGTGGTGGCGGGTGATGCCGAGTTCGGCGGCGACGCTGGCCGCCACGGCGGCGGCATCACCCGTGATCATCACCGACTCGATCCCGTGGTCGCGCAACCGGGACACGGCGCGTCGGGCGCTGGGGCGAATTCGGTCGCGCAAGGAGAACACCGCCAGGGCGCGCTGTTCGTCGAAAAGCAACACCGCACTGTCCCCGCGTTCCCCGGCGGCATCGAGGGCTGTCTGCAGGCCCGCGGGAACGGCCACCTTGTTCTCGACGGCCCACTCCGGTTTGCCGATTCGATAGGCGGCGCCGGCGGCGCTCCCGGTGATCCCCTTGCCGGGGACGGCGGTGACCGTACCCGCCGCGGCAATGGTGATCCCGCGTTCGGTGGCGGCGCTGACAATCGCGGCCGCGAGGGGATGCTCCGAGGACTGCTCCAGGGCGGCGGCGATCGCCAGGGCGTCGGCCTCCGGGATTCCGTCGGTGATGATGGCTCCAACCTCGAAGCGGCCTTCGGTGAGAGTGCCCGTCTTGTCGAAAGCGACCACGCGGATGGTGCGCCCCCGCTCGAAGGCCTCCCGATTGCGCACCAGGATCCCGTTGCGGGCCGCGAGGGTGGTGGCGTTGGTGGTGACCAGTGGGATGGCGAGACCGAGGGCGTGGGGGCAGGCAATCACCAGCACGGTCACAGCTCGGGCGAAGGCGAAATCCCCGCCGCGGTCCGACCACACCAGCCAGGCGAGCAGGGTGGGCGCGGCGACGCCGATGGCGACGATGGTGAGCATCCGGGCAGCGCGGTCGGCCAACGCCTGAAACCGGCTGCGTGACGACTGGGCGTCGGCGACGAGGCGCATGATTTGACGGAGGGTGGTGTCGCCTCCAATGCGCACCACTGTGGCGATCAGTGCGCCCTCGCCGTTCACCGATCCGGCGATGATCTCGCTGTCGGTCGACTTGTCCACGGGGCGGGACTCCCCGGTGAGAAACGCCTCGTTGACCGTGGAGGCACCCTCGGTGACCGTGGCATCGACCGGCACCTGTTCGCCGGGCCGCACCAGCACGCGGTCGCCTACTGCCAGGGCATCGACCGGCACGTCGTGCACCACTCCGTCGGCGGCGACGTGATGGGCCACGGCGGGAACCATTGCCGCGAGATGGTCGAGGGCACGCGACGCCGTTACCACCGAGCGCATCTCCAGCCAGTGGCCCAACAGCATCACGTCGAGCAAGGTCGCCAACTCCCAGTAGAGCGGCTCGCTGGCGAGGCCGAAGGTCATCGCCATGCTGTAGCCGTAGGCCACGGTGATCGCCAGCGAGATCAGGGTCATCATCCCCGGCACCCGGTCGCGCAGCTCGCCGCGGGCGCCACGCAGAAACACCATCCCGGCGTACCCGAACAGCAAGGTCGCTGCCACCGGGGTCACCGCACCGTCTCCGGGAAACTCGACGGCGCGATAGCCAAACCAGTCCTGGAAGTGCCCGCTCAGATAGACGATCGGGATGGTGAGGAGCAGGCTGATCCACAACCGGTCCCGGAACATCTCGGGCGTATGCCCAGCGTGCTTGTCATGGGAACGCGCTGTCGTCTCGTGGACCGCTACGGCGGTCTCCGACTCGGGCTCCCCGTGATGGTGCTGCATGTCGTGCATGTGTGCGCTCCGCTGGCGAGCGTCCAGCTGTCAGCTGTCAGCTGTCAGCTGTCAGCTTCTTATCGATATCTCCGCAATCGCAACGAGTTGCCCACCACGCTGACGCTCGACATCGCCATGGCGGCGGCGGCGATCATCGGATCCAAGAATCCCAGTGCTGCCAGTGGGATCGCTGCGGTGTTGTAGGCAAACGCCCAGAACAGGTTTTGCTTGATCACGCGGAAGGTGGCCCCCGCCAGGCCCAGGGCGACCTCCACGAGTTCCGGATCGCCGGACATGAGCACCACCTGGCCTGCTTCCACCGCCACCTCGGATCCGGTGCCGATGGCCATTCCCAGGTCTGCGGCGGTCAGCGCCGGGGCGTCGTTGACCCCATCGCCGACGAAGGCGACGCGGCGTCCGCTGCTGCGGAGGCGCTCCACCTCTGCGGCCTTGTCGCCGGGGAGGACTTCGGCGATCACACGGTCGATCCCGACCTGAGAGGCGATGGCCTCGGCGGTGCGGCGGTTGTCACCCGTGATCATGGCGACGTCGATGCCGCGGCCGCGCAGGCGGGAAACGACCGAGGCCGCCGACGGGCGGAGGGTGTCGGCGACGCCGAGCGCGGCGCGCACCTCACCGTCCCAGCCGGCGAGGAACGCGGTGCGGCCCGCCGCCTCGATGGCAGCGAGTGCCTCTTCGAAGCGGGCGGGGACGAGCAGGCCGGCCTCGGCCATCAACTTGGGCCGTCCGGCCACGATTGTGACTCCGTCGACGACGCCCCGTACCCCCAGTCCAGGTAGAGCCTCGAACCGATCCGGGCGCACGAGTTCGATGTTTCGCTCCTCGGCACCCAGGGCCACGGCGCGCGCCACCGGGTGTTCCGAGGCGGATTCCACCGAGGCGATGCGGCGCAGCGCCAGGGTCTCGTCGCCCTCGACCACGAGGTCCGCCAGGGTCATGGCGCCGCGAGTCAGGGTGCCGGTCTTGTCGAACACCACCGTGTCGATGGTGCGGGTGCGCTCGAATACCTCGGCGTTGCGAAACAGGACTCCCAATTGGGCGCCGCGGCCACTTCCCACCATGATCGCGGTGGGAGTGGCGAGGCCCAGGGCGCAGGGGCAGGCGATGATCAGCACCGCCACCGCGGCCTGCACCGCCTCGGGAAGAGGAGTGGACACGGCCAGCCAGCCGACCAGCGTCACCGCCGCGATCAAGAGGACGGCCGGTACGAACCCTCCGGCAACCCGATCGGCCAGGTGCTGGATCGGGGCCTTGGTTGCCTGGGCGTCCTCCACGAGTCGAACGATCTGAGCGAGTGCGGTCTCGCGACCCACCTTGGTCGCCTCGACCACGACCAGGCCGAACTGGTTGATGGTGGCTCCGAAGACTTCATCGCCGACGGTCTTGCCGACGGGCGCCGACTCACCGGTCAGCATGCTCTCGTCGAACGACGATCCGCCCTCGACGATCCTGCCGTCGGTGGGCACCTTGTCACCGGGACGAATCACCATCCGGTCGCCGGGGACGAGAGCGTCTGCGGGGACCGTCACCTCGACCCCATCGCGCAGCACCCGGGCCTCGCGGGCGCCGAGTTCGAGCAGGCGGGTGATCGCTGCCGACGCCCTCCCCTTGCTGCGCGCCTCGAAGAACCGCCCGAGAAGCAGGAAGGTGATGATCACCGCCGCGGTCTCGAAGAACACCGGCTCGTGCGCGAAGAAGGCGTACGCCGACCAGCCGTAGGCGGCCAGGGTGCCCATGCTGACCAGAGTGTCCATGTTGGCCGCGCCAGCCTTGAGCCGAATCGCGGCGTTGCGGTGAAACTGCCAGCCGAACATGAATTCCACTGGCGTGGTCAGCACCCATACCGCCAACTCCGGCCAGCGGCTGCCGTGATCCATCGGCCAGAACATCGTGATGAGAAACGCGGGGATCGTGAAGAGCGCTGCTCCCAGGGTCATGCGCCCCTGGTATCGAGTCTCCTCGTCGTAGCGATCGGCCAGGCTCTCTCTTTCCTCGCCGGCGACGACAGGCGTCAGGGTGTAGCCGATCTTGGCGGCGGCATCGGTGAGCACATTCAGGTCGACTCCGGGGGCCGCGGTGACCCGGGCCTCCTTGCCCGCCAGGCTCACCACTGCGGATTCGACTCCCTCCTGTTTCCCGAGGACGCGCTCGATCCGCAGCGCGCACGAGGCACAGGTCATGCCCTCGACGTCGAATACCAAGGTGTCCTCGGAGGTGGTGGCCATAACACGGGCCTCTCAGCCCTTGGTGACCTCGTAGCCCTGGCCCTCGACGGCGGCGACCAGGTCGTCCATGGTGGCGGGGGAGTCGAACGTGACGGCAATGGTGGCGCTGGGGACATCAACGGTGGCCTGCTTGACCCCTGCGATCTTCCCCAGGGCGCCTTCGAGTGACATCTTGCAGTGATTGCAGTGGATGTCGGGGACGGAAAGTTTGGTCTCGGTCACATTGCCTCCTCGGTCGGGCCGGTCATTGCCGGCGTGTAGCGCAGGGTCTCCATGAGTTCGTCGACGATCTCGGCGGTGCGACCCTCCGAGACCGCGTGGAGCACGCAGGTCTCCAGGTGCCCCTCGAGGAGCACCCGGTTGACCTTCTCCAACGAGCCCTGGAGCGCCGACACCTGCTTCATGATCTCGGGGCAGTAGCGCTCTTCCTCGACCATGGCGATCACGGCGTCGAGGTGGCCGCGCACCGTCTTCAGCCGGTTGATGGCGGACATCTTCTTGTCGGGTTGCATCGGGTGATGGCGTTCCATGCCCCACAGCGTAACGGATCCAGGACCCTACCCCACCCGGGGTGGGTAGGGTCCTTAGGCTCTACCTACCCCACCTGGGGTGGGGATAGGCTCGGGTGAAGGAGGTGCAGAACATCATGTGGTGCAACGCCGGAAACATGGGCTTTTGGGGGTGGACGATGATGATCTTCCTTTGGGGCGGGATCGCGGCCCTGGTGGTGTGGGCGGTTCGATCCGGTGGAGCCGGTCGCGACCAGTCGCAGCCAACTGCTCTCGAGATCCTGGAGCGCCGGCTCGCCTCAGGCGACATCGCCCGCGATGAATACGAGGAGCTGCGGCGCCTCTTGGGGTCGGGGCGATGAGGGCCGAGGCCACCTCGGTCGAGTTCCGGCTGCGTTCTGCCCAGGGTCACCTCGAGGGCGTGATCCGGATGGTCGAGGAGGACCGCTACTGCATCGAGGTCTTGCATCAGTTGGCGGCAGTGGACGGGGCGATTCAGCGGGTCCGGCGCGAGATCCTGGAATCCCACCTGCGCGGCTGTGTGCCGGAGGCGATGGCAGAGGGGCGCATCGACGCGGCCGTGGACGAATTGGTGGGGGCTGCGCTGGGCGTGACCGGTCGCCATCACGGACCGGGTGAGGTTCATCACTGCCGCCACCACACCGATTCCGGATCCGCGAGCCACGCATGACGCGGTGCCTCCCGATCGAGGTGACCCTGGTGACCGCGCCCGGTTGCCACTTCTGTGAGGATGCCGCCCATCTCCTCGAGGAACTCAGCCCGTCGGCACCACTCGCGGTGCGCGAGGTGCCTCTCACCTCGGAGGAAGGGCGAGAGCTGGCGATCCGTCACCGGGTGCCGTTTCCGCCGATCCTGATCGTCGACCGGGTGTACTTCGGACACGGGCGCATCTCCCGGCGCAAGCTCGAGCGCCGCCTTGGTGAGCTCATCCGCACTGAAGCGGCGGTGGAGTGATGGAGGGGGTGTTTCTCGGCGGTTCGCTGCTGGCCGCTTTCGTCGCCGGATCCGTTGCCCTGTTTGCTCCCTGCTGCATCATGGTGATGTTCCCGGCCTATCTGGCCGCCGCGGTCCGCAACCATCGTTGGCGGTTGGTGCCGCTGACCCTCGTGTTCGCCGCCGGCGTGGCGACGGTATTGGTCCCGGTCACGCTCGGACTCACCGTCCTCACCCAGGGCCTGCTGCGATTTCACGGTGTGATCTACGTCGGCGGGGGATTGCTCTTGCTCGTGCTGGCGGGGGTCGCCGCCACGGGGGGCACCTGGTCGCTGCCCTTCTTGCGGCAGGCGCCCGACCTGTCGCGTACGGACTCGGCCGGGGTGTACGCGTTGGGGGTGTTCTCCGGGGCGGCGAGCGCCTGTTGTGCCCCAGTTCTTGCCGGTGTCCTCACCCTCTCAGCAGTATCGCCCGGCCT
>Ga0214472_10005419_pt1 | contig 13426 bp, 10 predicted proteins | sample RVTome_6_FD_207662 | JGI IMG/M metagenome (GOLD analysis project Ga0214472, IMG submission 207662) | Soil microbial communities from uranium-contaminated site in the Upper Colorado River Basin, Wyoming, United States - RVT140D175 | ecosystem: Environmental > Terrestrial > Soil > Contaminated >... | reverse complement strand
AATACCTTCCTGTTGACTAGCCTCATCAGATTGTTGTTGAAGTGTAGTTACCATATTAGACGTATCTGCCCTGCCAAAGAATTTTTTAATAATGCTCATCTTAATCATACAGTTATAAATTATATCCAGTTCGTAATCCTAAGGAATCTCTGAATAAGTATCTTTATCGTCATGGTGGTGAAAACCAGCATCCAGTATACAATTACCCCCATCCTAACTTCCCCCCGGAGGAGGAAGGGGATACTGGCATACGCCAGAATGACGACTCAAAATATTTTGAGACTTAATCAGAGCTTCCCTAATATTGTTATTTAATATTCAGTCAGTGAAATTTCCCAGCCTTGTTCTGTTTCACTTGCATTAAAATGATCGTCAATCCAGTAGCCAGTGACAGCAGCAAGTTTGTTGTTAATAAACAATAACGGAATCCTGTCACGCTGCCAGGGTGGCACACCTGATTCCTGAAATAATTTCTTGAGTTTGTGTGTTTCTTTTCTACCCGCAGGTTGAATGGTTTCACCACCCCGCCTGAATCGCACCTGGACTAAATTATCATTTATTGATTCTGATTTTATGCCCTTGCCAACCGCTCGTCTGGCTATCAGGCTTCCACTGTTAATATTCAGCGGTTGCTCCAGGTTCCATATGTAATGAGTATCCACAGGAACCTCCACCAATGGTTTCATCACATGAATTTTATTTCGATAGCGCCTGATCTCGGTCTTATGCCATTTGACCACCGGCATTCTGTCACCACCTGCATAAATCAGTTCCCTGATGATAATTTCCGTAACAGCAGTACTGGAGGGTTTATGACCATTTTTTTTCAACCAGTACCTGATCAGATTTCTCATCCTTGTTTCTGACATTTTTTTTAATTCAGCAATATCCAGAATATTCTGGTGCTCACATCTGGCCTTTTCAAAATCCTGTTCTGCAATTTCTTTCAGCAAGCTGACGACATCTGCCTGGTGTCGTGCCGAACGGGACAATATATCGATTACCGAAGGCCAACGTTTCTGCAAATACGGAATAATACTATAGCGGATAAAATTACGGTCAATTTCAATGTCCTGGTTACTTTCATCTTCAATCCACTTCAGACCATGATGTTCTGCATAATCTTTAATCTGACTTCTTGAATATTCCAGTAATGGTCTGGCCAGCCAGCCAGGTCCGAATTTCCTGACATGTGGCATTCCCGCCAGGCCTTCTGGTCCTGCACCACGCATTAATTGCTGAATCAGTGTTTCTGCCTGGTCATCCAGATGATGACCAGTCAATAGCAGATCACCTGTCCCCATAATACTTTTCAGTGAAGCATAACGCAGTTCCCTGGCATAAGCTTCCTGGCTGTGACCTTTTGTTTTTTTTGCATTAATAGTAATTGATTCAAACTTTATTTTTTCTTTCACACATATATTTTTACAATACTTAACCCAGCTATCTGCTTCCTGATTCAATTGATGATTTATATGTACTGCTATCAGATTTGATGCCAGTTTTTCCCGGTTCTGTGATAACAGATGCAGCAATACACTGGAATCCACTCCTCCACTGTAGGCAACCCAGAGGCGCTCAGGAGCCGGGAGTCTGCTGATAACTTCCAGTAAGTGCGCAAATGAAATCGGGAGTTTATTCAAGTGTTATTGACAAGGCTCATGACTGAGCGGGAATGGTTAACTATATTCAGGCATGATATCAGGCATTGTATATCCCAAACTGCCGTATTTTCTTTTGTCTTTCTTCCAGCAGTTGCTCGATGCTTCTTGTGCATAATTCATCAAATACTCCTGTCAATGAAGTCTCCAGATACGTTGCTGCAGCAGCATAGTCACGATGCGCGCCACCCAGGGGTTCATTGACTACCATATCTACAAGCCCAAGTTCGGACAGGCGTGCTGCCGTGATCCCCATCACCTGTGCTGCTTCATCTGCCTTGTCAGCACTTTTCCAGAGTATGGAAGCACATCCTTCAGGTGATATCACGGAATATGTGCTGTACTGAAGCATTAATAACCGGTCACATACTCCAATTGCCAACGCACCACCTGAACCGCCCTCACCGATGACAGTTGAAATAATCGGTGTTTTAAGACCTGACATTGTCAACAAATTTCTGGCAATGGCTTCACTCTGGCCGCGTTCTTCGGCATCTATTCCGGGGTAAGCACCAGGTGTATCTATAAATGTAAAAATGGGAAGTGAAAATCGTTCGGCCAGTTTCATGATTCTTAATGCCTTGCGGTATCCCTCAGGTTTGGGCATACCATAATTTCTGTAGATTCGCTCTTTAGTATCGCGTCCCTTCTGATGTCCGATAATTGCTACCGGCTTGTCCCTGAATCTGGCAATTCCGCAAACAATGGCCGGATCATCCGAGTAATTTCTGTCACCATGCAATTCTTCAAAGACAGTAAATAACCGCTGAATGTAGTCAATCGTGTAGGGGCGCGCAGGATGACGGGCCACCTGGGATATTTGCCAGTCAGTTAAAGATGAAAATATGGATGAAATCAGATCCTTGCTCTTTTTCTGCAGGCGGGTAATTTCATCGTTGATATTAATTTCCTTGTCATCACCGACATAACGCAATTCCCTGATCTTGGCATCCAGTTCAGCTATGGGTTGCTCAAAATCAAGAAAATTCATGACCTGTTCCCTGTTGCCATTCACTTTGGGGCCGTTTGTTGTATTGTCAGTCATTCTGATATGTGCCTGTTTGTAATATTAAAATCCACATATGTAGTTTACATCATGTATTCAAGTGAAACATTATCGTTTCCAAGCAGATTTTTCAATGATTCCAGCAGGTTATCATCCGGGTTAATTCTCCATTTATCTCCCATATCCAGATTGCAGACCGCATCCGCATTATGATATTGAATACTGATTTTACAGTTTCCACTGCGATTTGATGAAAGTATCTTCTGTATTGATTCAATCATGTCCCTGACAGAATGTGCTGCAGATAATTTAATCCTGATTCTGGCGTATTTGTCCCTGACTTGTTCAATATCATAAATTTCCCTGGCGGTAATTGAGTATCCTGATTCAATAAAATCATCTGTGACGACTTCGCCCCTGACTATTACCAATTGATCTTTTATTAAAAAATGCCGGAATTGTTCAAATTTATCCGAATACACGGTGACATGCGCCCTCGCACTGCGATCTTCAAGAATAACTTCTGCCATCTTGCCTTTGTTACCTGAACGGATCCTTATTCTGTGTATATAACCTGCGACTAGAATATTACCAGGTCTTAAAGCTTTCAGACGTGAAGTGATAAACCTGTCCAGTTCTTGTTCATACCTGATAATGGGATGTCCGGACAGATAAATTCCCAGGGTTTCCTTTTCACCATGTAAGCGCTCATCATCACTCCAGTCTGCTGCATGAATAAATTCGGATTTTCGATTCTCTTTCTGATCTTGTTGTATAACTCCATCCAGGCCGAACATATCATCCTGACCGCTAATCGCATTTTGATGTGATTGTTCAGCAAATTGTAATGCCGATGCCAGGCTTGCCATCAAACTGCTTCTGGCCGGACCAAGTGCATCCATGGCACCGGATTTTATTAATGCTTCGAATACACGTTTATTGACCTTTTTCAGATCTGTCCTTCGGCATAAATCAAACAGATCGCTGAAACTGCCGTTTTGTTCTCTCTCGTGGATGATATTGTCTATTGCAGCCCTGCCAACACCCTTGATTGCACCAAGCCCGTAACGTATTGTTTGACTGTTTTCCACCATAAACATATAGACACTTTTATTGACATCCGGTGGTTTCAAGGTAATTTGCATACGATTCAATTCATCAAGCAACATGACAACTTTATCAGTGTTATCCATATCTGATGACAGGACCGCTGCCATAAATGCTGCCGGATAATGGGCCTTCAGCCAGGCTGTCTGATAGGCAATTAATGCATAGGCAGCTGAGTGGGATTTGTTAAAACCATAGCCGGCAAATTTTTCCATTAAATCAAAAATAGTAGTGGCAATGTGGATATCCACACCATTTGCGACTGCACCACTGGTAAATATCTCCCGCTGTTTTGCCATCTCTTCAGGCTTTTTCTTGCCCATTGCCCTTCTCAGGAGATCAGCTGCACCAAGTGTATAACCGGCAAGCACCTGTGCAATTTGCATGACTTGTTCCTGATACAGAATTACACCGTAAGTAGGACGCAATATCTGCTCCAGTTTTGGATGCAGGTATTGCACTCTGGCCCGTCCATGTTTACGTTCTATATAGTCATCCACCATGCCCGACTGTAATGGACCCGGCCTGAACAAGGCTACGAGTGCAATCAGGTCATCAAAGCTGTCTGGTTGTAGTCGCTTGATCAGCTTTTTCATGCCATCTGATTCCAGCTGGAATATTGCTGTTGTTTCTGTGCGCCTGATTAATTCATAGGCTTTCTGATCCGTCATGGGGATTGCGGTGATATTCAGCTTTTTATCACTATCATTGAGCGTTTGATTTATGTCATTTACCGAATTGTCAATAATTGTGAGTGTTCTCAATCCAAGAAAATCAAATTTGACCAATCCAACTGCTTCTACGTCACCCATATCGAACTGGCTGACAGTAGCAGTGGATCCTTGTTCACAATACAGCGGCATATAGTGAATTAATGGTTCCGGTGCGATAACTATTCCACCCGCATGCCTTCCTGCATTCCTGGCAAGTCCTTCGAGTTTCAACGCCAGGTTGATCAATGTATTGACCTGTTCTTCATCCTCATAACGTTGTTTGAGGACCGGCTCCATTTCCAGTGCCTTCTCCAGTGTCATATCCAGTTCAAACGGGATCAGTTTTGCGATTTGATCTACAAAACCATACGGATAACCCAAAACCCGGCCGACATCCCTCACCACAGCCTTGGCTGCCATCGTGCCATGGGTGATAATCTGTGAAACATGATCACGTCCATAACGCCTGGACACATAATCGATGACTTCGTCACGGCGGTCCATGCAGAAATCAATATCGAAATCAGGTAATGAAACACGCTCAGGGTTCAGGAACCTTTCAAACAGAAGATCGAACTGCAATGGATCGAGTTCGGTGATCCCCAATGCATAAGCCACCAGAGAACCTGCACCGGAACCGCGGCCAGGCCCTACGGGAATCGCCTGATCCTTGGCCCACTGGATAAAATCTGCAACGATCAGGAAATAGCCGGGGAACCCCATACCGATAATGACATCAAGTTCATTATCCAGACGTTGCTGGTATCCGGAAATTTTATCTGGTGCTATGAATCCTGCTGTCGTGCGACTTTGCAGTCCTTTCTTTGCCTGATGACGTAACCATTCATCCTGATTGTACCCGGCAGGGACGGGGAAATGCGGCAAATAATTTTCACCCAGCCTGAGCTCAAGATTACAACGTTTTGCAATAACAAGTGTATTTTCTATCGCTTCCGGAATGTCCCGGAACAGTTCAATCATTTCATCCGGATTTCGTAAATATTGTTCATCACTATATAGTCTGGGTCGTCTTGGGTCATTTAATGTGTAGCCCTGTTGTATGCAAACCCTGGCTTCATGCGCTTCATGATCTTCCCGCACAAGAAACCGCACATCATTGGTCGCAACGACAGGCATATCAAATTTACTTGCCAGATGCACAGCAGCCACGATGTAATGTTCTTCACCTTGTCGTCCGGTGCGTTGTAATTCGAGGTAATACCGGTCTCCAAAAACAGATTTCCAGTATTGCAACAATTCACCGGCATATTGCTCATTACCTGAAAGCAGTGCCTGTCCTATATCACCATCTTTACCACCGGACAATGCAATTAATCCTTGTCCACTGGTTGCAAGCCATTCCTTTTTTACATAGGCAACACCCTGTAATTGACACTCGGAATAGCTTCGGGTGATAAGTTTTGTGAGGTTGTGATAACCATCAAGATTCTGGCATAACAATGTCATCCTGCCGGATCCAATTGATGATCCATCGTTAATGAGTCTGATTTCTGCACCGATAACCGGTTTCACCCCCAATGCCTCCGCTGCCCGGTAAAACTTGATGACAGAAAACATATTTGTCTGTTCTGTTACCGCACAGGCTGGCATGCCCATCGTTACAACAGTATCAATCAAATCATCAACACGTAACATGCCATCAACCAGAGAAAACTCTGTATGGACATTTAAATGAACAAATGAGTCAGGCATTATCCGGAAACTGCAAATATATTAAACAATCAGTAAATTTCTGACCGGGGCAAAAGTTCGGCGATGGATAGCACATACACCCAGTTGTTTCAATGCCTCGATATGCGCCCTGGTTGGATAACCCTTGTGAGCTGCAAATCCATAACCCGGATATTCATGGTCCATATCCCTCATCTCCCTGTCCCTGGCAACTTTGGCTATGATAGATGCGGCGGATATTGCAGGCACACTGCAATCACCCTTGATGATGGCCTCCACAGGCAAATCAATTTGCGGACAATGATCACCATCTACCAGTACCCGTGCAGGTTTTATTTTCAGCATGGAAACAGCACGGCACATGGCCAGCAGACTGGCTTGAAGGATATTGAGCTCATCAATCTCATGTACATCCGCACGCGCTATTGCCCAGGCCCTGGCTTTCAACATAATTTCAAGCGCCAGTTTTTCACGTTTTTTTTCACTGATAGACTTTGAATCTGCCAGCCCGCGAACAGGTTGCTCAGGATCCAGTATAACTGCAGCTGCAATGACCGGACCTGCCAGCGGCCCCCTGCCTGCTTCATCGACTCCGGCAATATCTGCATTGTCCGAAATGAAAATTTTAAATTCAGGAAGATTCATGGATCATTTCCATTACAGCGTTTGCCGCCAAATCACCTGAATTCAGTCTGATCTGATTGTGAATATTTCTGAATTCCTCAACAAGTTCTGCCACTTTATTTCTGTTATTCAGCCAGTTTAAAATTTCCTGTCCCATAATTTCCGGCTGGCAATTGTCCTGTAAACATTCAGGCACCAGTAGTTTCTCAGCCAACAGATTGGGCAATGATACATATGGCACCTTGATAAGTCTTTTTACAATCTGATATGTTAACCAGTTAACCTTGTAAGCTACCACCATGGGGCGTTTCAATAACATTGCTTCGAGAGCAGCAGTACCCGATGCCAGCAATACCACATCAGCCGCTTCCATCACTGGTAATGACAAGCCGTTATATGTAGTGATTGGAATTTCCGGCGTGATATTGCGTGCCAACTGTTCAAAATGTTCCCGTGTATTTTCATTCACAAAATTTGCAATAAAATGTAACTTTTTGTCATGTCCCATACACCACTCTGCCGTCTTTAGAAATGGCACAGTCAGCTTGTTTATTTCACTCTGCCGGCTACCCGGCATCAGCGCAATAATTTTGCCAGATACTGGTAAACCCAATTGCTGTCTTGCCGCTGCCTGGTCCGCTTCCAGATTAATTCTGCTGGCCAATGGATGACCGACAAACCGCACCGGAATATTATATTTTTCGTAATATGCGGGTTCAAATGGGAACAGTGTCAGCATCAAATTGACTGATTTTGCAATGGATTTCAGACGATATTCACGCCAGGCCCATATAGACGGGCTGACATAGTGAATGGTTTTAATTCCCGCATTACGTAATACTTTTTCTAGGGGAAAGTTGAAATCAGGTGCATCGATACCAATAAAAACATCAGGACGATCATTCAAAAAATAATCCCTGATCGTTTTGCGTATATGTAACAAATCATGAAAATGACGGAATATCTCGGAAATTCCCATTACTGACAAACTTTCTGCAGGAAACAAACATTCACAACCTGCACTTTTCATCCTGTCACCACCAATACCAACAAATCGCATATCAGGGGAATGCTTTTTGATTGCAGATATCAAATCTGCACCCAGTATATCCCCTGATACTTCACCGGCAATGATACCAATAGAAGGCATGCTCAGTTTTATCCAGGCTAAATTGATAAATTAAAGAAGATTTTTTGAAACTAACGCACTATTCCGCGTTTTGATTGAGCGATAAATTCCGCGAAATATCTGACTTCCCCTGATTGTTCGGCCAGGTCCTGCAATTTTTCCAATGCCATTTTTACCGTCAATCCTTCCCGGTATACAATCTTGTAGGCCTTACGTAATAAATTAATGGTTTCAACATTAAAACCATGTCTTTTTAATCCTTCTCTGTTTAGTCCGTTGGGCCTGGCTGTATTACCCGCAATCATCAAATAGGGAGGTACATCTTTTACTACCACTGATGATATTGCCGTAAAAGAGTGTTTCCCTATCTGGCAAAATTGATGTATCCCGGTAAACCCGCCGAATATGGCAAAGTCATCGACTGCCACATGTCCGGCCAGTGTGGTGTTATTTGCAAAAATGATGTTACTGCCGATGATACAATCATGTGCGATATGGACATAGGCCATGATCCAGTTATTATTACCCAGGATTGTTTTGCCGCCGCCATCTTCAGTACCACGGTTGATTGTGCAATATTCGCGTATAAGATTATTGTCACCAATCTCCAGCATAGAATTGCTTTCATTTCTGTATTTTTTATCCTGGGGATCATCACCGATGGAACAGAACTGGAATATTCTGTTTGATTTGCCAACCCTTGTGGGTCCTTTAATAACCACATGCGGACCTATCCAGGTTTCATCACCTATGGTTACACCTTGTCCGATAACAGAATATGGCCCGATTGCAACGTTTTCACCAATCCGGGCATCTGGATCAATGATAACAGTTGGATGAATCAAGAATCAGCTTCCATAACAGTCGTTAACAGCTCTGCAGAAGCTATGAAATGTTCGCCTACAGTCGCTGTTGCATGGAACTTCCACAGGTTTTGACGCACCTTGTCAAATTTAACATCCAGGATGAGTTGATCGCCCGGTTCAACCGGGCGTTTAAAACGCACATCATTGACACCAACCAGGTAATACAGATTTCCATCCCGGTTTACCTCCGGCGTGGAAATACAACCCAGTAATGCTGCTGCCTGGGCCATAGCTTCTATAATCAGCACACCGGGCATTATCGGTTTGGCCGGGAAATGTCCCTGAAAAAATGGTTCATTAATCGTAATGTTCTTGACAGCAATTATCGATTTATACGGGTCGCAGGATAAGACCCTGTCGATTAATAAAAACGGATAACGATGCGGCAGGAAGTTTTTTATCTCTTGAATGTTGAGCGTTCCCATTATTATGATCTTTGATTTATATTAATTGTTATCTTCGATTTTTCTGATACGCGCAGCAAATGTGTGTAATTGCTTGAAGCTTACGGCATTTTTTCTCCACAGTTTTACATCCATTGCAGGTATTGCAGAAGCATATACACCGGCCTCCTTGATTGAATTTGCAACACCGGTCATACCCATCAGTGTCACATCATCAGCAATTTCGATATGTCCGCTGATCCCGCACGCCCCGCCTATAATACAGCGTTTGCCAATTCGGGTGCTACCAGCAATTGCTACACATCCGGCGATCGCCGTATGTTCTCCTATATGAACGTTATGACCAACTTGTACCTGATTATCTATCTTTACACCGTTTTCAATAATGGTGTCTTCAATAGCACCACGGTCTACGGTTGTATTGGCTCCAATTTCAACATCATTGCCAATCACCACACTCCCGATTTGGGGTATTTTGACCCATTTACCATTGTCATTGGCAATTCCAAAACCATCAGCACCAATAACTACGCCTGAGTGCAGGATGACCCGTTCACCGGTGATGACGCCATCATATATCACAGTATTTGCATATAATCTGCTGTCTGCCCCGATAATGGCGTTATTTCCAATTACACAACCAGCCCCGATATAAACATTTTCAGCAATTACGGTCTCTGCACCAATGGTAACGTGCGAACCTATAAAAGCTGTTGAGTGTATTTGGGCAGAAGACTCAATACGTGCAGATGCATCGATTCCAGGTTTATGTGGCGATGCGGGATGTAAAAGTCTGGCAGTAGAGGCATAACCAAGATACGGATTACTAACTACCAGTGTAAAAGCTGGACAAAGGTCTCTGTCATCTCTGCTGAGTATAACAGCTGAAGCGGAGGTAGTTTTTAAGTGAACTGCATAACGCCGGTTGGAAAAAAAACTGATTTCACCGTTGCACGCGTTCTGCAGGGTATTGATTGCATGTATCTTACATTCAGGGTCGCCGTAAAGTTCTGCTTCGATATGCCTGGCAATTTCCCCGAGAGTAAGTGTCATGATACATGATGTTCAAAATATAAATCTGAAACCTGCCCAAACTCAACCGGGATTAAAAAGTTATTATTGTTTTTTAAGATACTCTATTACCAGTTCACTTATATCAACCTTGGGACTGGCATATATCACGCCATCACTTAAAACCACATCATAGTTATTTTCTTTTGCAACTTTCTGGATTGCATCTACGATGTCTTTCTGTATCTTGGCAAACTCTTCATTTCTTCTGAAATTGAAATCTTCCCTGAATTCGTCCTGTTCGCGTTTGAGGTCACGTTTCTTATTGATGATATCCCGTTCCAGCTTGGTACGCTCAGCCTCGCTCATAATTGCACCATCTTTGACCAGCCTGTCTTCCATTGTCTTTAATTCCTTTTGCTGTGCTACCAGTGTCTGGTCTCTGGGAGCAAACTCCTTTTCTATAATATTTCTGGCGTTCTCTGCCTGTGGTGACTGTTCCAGCACCCTTATTGCATTCACAGCACCTAATTTATAATCTTCGGCATATGCAGCCTGAAATGACAGTGTTAACAGAAAAATTATCAATATACGGGTAATGGTATTCATATTACTTGCATAAACTCCATAGAAAACTAGAAAGAAGAACCAAATGTGAACTGGAATGGTTGCAATTCATCCGATGGCTCATCGTTAAATGGTTGCGCGACACTGACGCTTACTATACCAAAAGGTGATACCCAAATGCCACTCAATCCGGCGGAATACCTCAATGTACCAAGATCAAAATCCTCACGGTCGAGGTCATAGACATTACCTGCATCAAAGAAACCTGATATACGGATTGATTTGATATCCTTGAAAAATGGCAAGGGCAATATCAGTTCGGCTCCGCCGGTCAACCGGAAATTACCTCCTATAGCCCTGCCACTCGAATCGAGTGGGCCCAGAGTATTATCTTCATATCCTCTGACTGACCGGGGGCCACCGGCATAGAAGTTTTCAAAAAAAGGCAGTTTGGTCGTATCAGAATAGGCATCACCATAGGAAACATTACCTTTCAGGGAAACGATGTAATCCTCATAAAAATTTGTGTACCACTGGGCCCGGTAGTCTGTCTTGTAAAATTCAACTGAATTCCCGATAAAAGGTGTGGCAACCTCAACTTCGATTGAATGCAGCATTCCTTTATCCGGGAAGATGGCCTTGTTGCGGGTATCATATGAAAACCGGCTGGTTAATCTCAATATGTCGAACTGACAATCATTGATAGTGGCATTATCCGCACAAAAATCCGTTACCTGATCTGCGGCACCACCAAGATTGCTGATGTCGGTATTTTCATAACTGAATGAGTTATGCAGAAAATTAAACTCGGTGATGGGGATACCAAAATTCATACCACCGCCAAATACAGTGGAATCAAATGTTGAAATGTTGGCACTCCTGGCATCAGTTTCCCGGTAAAAACCACTGAAGCCGAGGCTGATTCCATCGACTGTCCAGTATGGGTCAGTATAATTCAAACCAAACCGGCGGTTAATATCACTGTTATTAAAATCAAAACTGACACGTTTCCCGCTGCCAAGAAAATTATCCTGCGTAACACTGGTCTGGAATATGATACCGGCACTTTGTGAGAAACCGACACCGGCAGAAAATCTGCCTGATTGTTGTTCTACGACGGTATAATTGACATCAACCTGATCAGTCGTCCCTGGCACGGCCGGCGTTTCAACATTGACTTCACTGAAATATCCCAGTCTTTGCAAACGCACTTTTCCACGTTCGACTTTCCGGGTAGATATCCATCCACCTTCCGGTTGGCGCATTTCCCGTCTTAAAACTTCATCGCGGGTTTTGGAATTACCGCTGAAATTAATCCTGCGCACATAGGAACGTTTACCGGGATCTACAAAAAAGGTAAGTGCCACTGATTTATTTTCCCTGTCGATATCCGGAATACTATTAACGTTTGCAAAAGCATAACCCTCATTACCAAGAAGGTTGGTAATGGCCTCGGTTGTTTTGCTTAATTTTTGCCGGGAAAAAGTTTCCCCCTGCTTTATATCAATTACCTTGATTAGTTCTTCTTCCGGAAGTATGAATTCACCTGCCAGCTTGATACCGGAAATGGTATGCGGTTCACCTTCCACGATATTGACAGTGATATAGATGTCTTTTTTATCCGGCGTTATCGAAACCTGGGTGGAATCCACATTAAAGTTGATGTAACCACGATCCAGATAAAATGTGCGCAAGGATTCCAGGTCACCGCCAAGTTTTTCCCTGGAATACTGATCTGATTTCGTAAAAAACGAAAACATGGTGGGTGTACTCAGTTTGAACTGTTTGAGCAGTTCTTTTTCCTTGAATGAATCATTACCTACGATATTGATTTGTCTTATCTTGGCAGCAATACCTTCAGAGATGTCAATAATGACATCAACCCGGTTATCCTCCAGTGGAATGACATTTGACTCTATATCAACCGCGTATTTACCAAGAGAAAAATACTGGCGTCTGAGTTCCTGTTCCAGGCCATCCAGCTGTGCCTGATTAAATATGCGGCCTTCGGCAAAGCCTATCTGCCTCAGGCTGGTCAACAGGTCTTCTGATTTAATGTCCTTGTTCCCGTTCAGTGTAATGCTGGCAATGGCCGGGCGTTCCTTGATTATGAACACCAGTATTCCGCCATCCCGTTCCAGCCTCACATCATCAAAAAAACCGGTCTTGAACAGGGCCCTGACCGCTTCAGCAGAGCGGGTATCATCGAAGGTATCCCCGACCTTCATGGGTAAATAATTAAATACAGTACCCGGTGTAATACGTTGCAATCCCTCTACACGGATATCCTCAATCGTAAATTGATCAACAGCATGGACAGCAATGGAGCTCAGCAACAAGAGGAATATATAAACTAAAGTATTAAGTTTATTTTGCATATTATTGTTATTTATATTTTTATTTATGCTTATCCAAACAGACGCATAATATCGTTATAAAATACCAGTATCATCAGCCCGAATAATAACGCCAGTCCGATTTGTTGTCCGACGATCTGTACTGACTCTGATACCGGGTTGCCCTTCACGAATTCTACTAGGTAATACAATAAATGTCCGCCATCAAGTAACGGCACCGGCAACAAATTCAGTACCCCCAGACTGACGCTGACTATACCAAGAAACCAGAGAAAAGCTGCTATGCCAT
>Ga0214472_10005418_pt1 | contig 13426 bp, 8 predicted proteins | sample RVTome_6_FD_207662 | JGI IMG/M metagenome (GOLD analysis project Ga0214472, IMG submission 207662) | Soil microbial communities from uranium-contaminated site in the Upper Colorado River Basin, Wyoming, United States - RVT140D175 | ecosystem: Environmental > Terrestrial > Soil > Contaminated >... | reverse complement strand
CGACGTCACTGGCTTCATACCAAGGATCCAACGGTGCACGGTCGACGATCACCACCACGCGCGGGGGTCACACGACAAGACGCCTTATTTTTCGGAACCCTATCGATCTCGCGTGATACCTCGGGATAAGTTTTCTGGCGGAGGTCGTATCGCACGACTAGGCTTCGCGCACGGCGGGGCGCCGATTGCCGCGCAATGGCTTGGCCCCTGCAAACAGCTCCCTGACCAGCCATGGGCACGCACGGCGAATGCGGGCCGTCCAGTTGCCCAGCGCTGCGAGCCAGCCGATACAACCCGAGATGAGACATGTTTCTAAACGCACTCGTGGCGTGTATTGCACAGCCGCGCATCGTCTGATGCTGGCCCGTGGTAGCCATAGGGAGCGCCACACTTCCAGCGTCATTTCGACGCCAGACCGAACACCGAGGCGTAGAATGACGAACAGAGGACAAACGTAAGGCGGACGATCCGGGCGTGGGAGTACATACCCAATCACCACTGGAAGAGCACGGCCCTGAGGAAGCTGGCCAGGAGACGATTCTCGCCTTCTGTCGCCAACTCCACCGTACTCTCAAGACCATCGGGCTCTATGGTGCGGAACATCCGGCCGCCGCATCGATCCACCAAGATCTGTACGAGCTCTATCGGCAGGCAACCGACGAGCGGGAATCGGTTCTGCTCGCCTTCGGTCCCGATCAGCTCATCCTCAACGAGGAGCGGTTGGATGGCCTCTCCCCCACCCTGCGGTCCCTCTGCGACCACATGCATCGTCTGGGAATCGCGCGCGTCATCATGCATGAGGGGGCCGACAAGGAGGAGGTGCAGGACCTGGTGGCGCGCCTGGTAACGCTACCGACGGCCGGTGGGGAGAGCGGGCAACCGGCGCCGCTTGAAGGCGTTGGATTTCCGCACTTCCGACTCGCCGGTCTGGAGTGCAATGTCACCATCGCCAAGGACGGCATCAGGCTCTCCGCCGATCCCAACCTGACGGAGCGGGAGCGCCAGCTCTGGTACGCCCTGATCACTGGTCGCGGCGGTGCATCGAACGAACCGCTGGCCCGCGAAGCCATGGAGTTTCTGCGGGAGCTCCTGCACCGCGAGGGCAGTCTCGCCTACCTGGTGCAGGCAGCCAAAGATCGACGCGCCGGCGACGGCGGGAACCAACCCGTGCTGTCCGGCAAACTCCTCGCCCAACTCTTCAACCGGATCGTGCACAGTGCCGCACAGCTCCCGGCGCACGAACGCAGCGATTTCCTGCGCGACCTGGGGGCCCGCACCTTGGAGCTCACCCCGTACGACCTGATCGACTTGCTGGCGGGGGGTGAGGTGGACGATGACCTCCTTGCCCAGAGCCTGCAGGCCAATACGGAAGAAAAATTGTTGGACACGATGGCGGCCCTGGTCCGTGCCGAAGGGGCCGACTCTCTGCGCCTGGCCCACTGTGTCGGGGCGTTCGTGCGCCCGGAGTCGGCCGCCGACCGCATGCTGCCGGCAGTCCGACACCGGGTTCACCAGAGCACCGAGCACAACGACGGCGAGGCGCTTACGGTCTGGCAACGCGTGGAAGAGTTGGCGCTAGAGTCACTCGGTCAGCGTTACATGTCACGGGCATACGAGGCGCAACTCGACGACTTTGCCAGTGACTATTTTCCCACCCTTTCGGGATACAAGACCGTCCAGACGATCTCCGAAGAAGATCTGACCACCCTCGACCCGGCCTTTCTCTCCCACGGCCATACCCAGTTGCTCCTCGATCTCCTGGCCGACGAAACGGAGCTCGGCGAGTTCCGCAGGGTCATCGACGGGCTGTTCGAGCGCCTGGTCGCAGCCATCGACGGCTCTGAGTACGAGCTGGCGACACTCATCGCCACCGACCTGCGGCGCCAGTGCAGCCGCGAAAGCGACCGGCCCAAGGAATTCAAACAGGTGATCTGGACCCACCTGGGACGCCTCGATCTCGCGGGGATTACGGATCGTGCCTTCGCCCAGATCGAGTCGATGAAGGCGCAGTACTTCGACGAGTTCCACACTTTCCTCAAGGTGTTCCAAGGCGCGATTGCACCCCACCTCCTCGATCGCTTGGAGCACGAGGAAGACCGCGCGGTACGCCGCTCCATCCTGCGCATCCTCGCCTCCTTCACCGACGAGCTGATCCCGGAGCTGATGGCGCGCCTCGACAGCCAGCACTGGTACTACGTGCGCAACATCGTCCACCTCCTCGGCCAGTCCGGCTCACCCGAAGCGGTCCGGCCCCTCACCCTGCAACTCCAACACAAGGACCCGCGAGTCCGACGCGAGGCGCTGCTCGCCCTGGCGAACCTCGACTCGCCCCGCTGTATCCCGTTTGTCGCCCGGCTATTGACGGATGACACCATTGCCGCATCTCCGGAGAACGACCAGGTCCGCGTCGAGGCGGCCCGCTGCCTGGCACGCTTTCCCCAGGAAGCGGCGGATAGCGCCCTGCGCAAAGGGGTCCTGAGCAAACGACCGACGGTGGCCGATGCGTGCCGCCGCATCCTCACCGAGAGGCATTGATGTCTCCACCGCCCGTGCCCACTGCCGACTTTCCCAAGGGGAAACCCGCGGTCCCCGTGCAACAGGTGCACCGCTGGGTCGCCGCCTTCCTGACCGCCCTCCACCAACGAGGCCTCTACCCGGCAGGACACCCCGCCGCAACCCAGGCCTTGGCAGAGGTCGAGAACGACCTGCACCGCATTCTCGAGGAAAATGACGCCCTGCAGCTGGCGATCATCGGCGACCGCGTGTTGTTTCCCTCCTATCCTGTGGACGGCCAGGAGCTGCATCTGGAAGGCGGGCTCAAAGACCTTCGTAACCGTGGTATCGAGCACCTCGCCTTTCGCCAAGGCGTCCCACGAGCGGAGATCGAGGCTCTATTCGATCTCCTGCTCGCGCCGCGGTGCGGCGGGGAGATCGACGATCTGCAAGCCGCGTTGGCCGACGCCGGCGTCCACCACATCCGCATTGGGCGCCTCGCGGCGGATGACGACGACGGCAACTCGGCCGGTGATGGGCAGTTTGCCAAACGGCTCTACCAGCGTGCCCTCGGCACCATCGAAGAGCTCCACCGCATCATTACCGAGAACCGCACGGTGCCGGTGGACCGCGCGCGCGAGATCGTGGACGCGGTGGTGCAAGATCACCGCCAGGGCGGTCAGCTCCAGGCCCTCACCTGGCTCAAAAGCCACGACGACTACACCTACACCCACGTACTCAATGTCTGCATCCTCACGGTCGCGCAGGCGCGGACCCTCGGCATGCCCGAAGGGCAGCTCAACGCCGTCGGCGTGGCCGCCCTGCTCCACGACACCGGTAAGTGCTTCGTGCCCCCCGAGCTGATTCGCAAGCCAGGTAAGTTGACCCCAGAGGAGTTCCACATCGTCAAGGCCCACCCCGTGCTCGGCGCACAATTGTTGCGCACCATCCCCCATGTCGACGATCTCACCGTCCTGGTGGCCTACGAGCACCACGTGCGTTTCGCTGGCGGCGGCTATCCCGCGCAGGCCCACCGCCGACCGCTCAACCTGATCTCGCGCATGTGCACCATCGCGGACTACTACGATGCCCTGCGCACAATTCGCAGCTACAAGTCCGAGATCACCCCCGACGAGGCCCTGCGCATCATGTCTCAGGGAGCCGGCACGATCCTGGATCCGACTCTGTTCAAGCACTTCGTCAACATGGTCGGACCCTATCCCAGCGGCTGTCTGGTGGAACTGTCCGACGGCACCCTCGCGGTGGTCGTCACCACCCACGCGGGATTTCCCATGCGTCCGACGGTGCGCACCATCCTCGATGGCGAGGGCAATCCCCTGCCGAACCCGATGCTCTTCGACCTGCGTAGCGGTCAGCAACGCAATCCGCCGCTGGAGATCCGCCGCGCCGTCGATCCAAACCAGGTCGCGGTCGCGGCGGAAGACTACTTGTAGCCATGGCCAAGCGGGTAACCACTAATCTACCCGTCGCCAGCGAGGAGCTGCAGGCGCTCGCCTTGGGGATCCTGCGCGCGTTGAATGCCGCCCTAAAGATCACTCAACTCTACGCCCACAACCACCCCTCCCTGGGCCACGCCATCGCGCAACTGCAAGTGCACTATGAAGCGGCGATGGTCGACCACTTGTTGGTGAACCTCACCTTCACGGGCGACACCATCGCGGTCAATGACGGCGAGTTGCCCCTATTGGATGTTCCCCTGCGTCGCTTGTCACGCCATCTTCACCAAATCGGCATCGCCACCTTGAGCTTTGCACCCGGTGCGGATGAGGAGGTCTTGCGGCACCTGATCGAGGTCCTGGCCACGCCGCTGCAGCAGGTCCTGGAGGTCGGCAATATCGAGGCGCTGATCGATACGGCGCGACTCGGGGCCGTGCGCATCCTGCCCCTCGACTACACCCGGGTGTTTCGGGTCGCGGCCAATGGCCTGCCGTCATCCCACGAGCTGATCGACGCCGAGGGTCTGTGGTACGCCATGATCACCGGTTACGTGGTGCGCCGCCCCGAAGAGCTCGACCGGGAAGCACGAGACTTCATCACCGCCTTCGCCGCCGATCCTCGCAAGCTGCGCTACTTCGCCGACGAGCTCGCCCAGCTCCAGCTCGACGAGCAATGGATCGAGGTCGGCAGGGTGAAGGGGTCGTTGCTGGCCAACTTCTACCGCAGCCTCGGTACCCTACTCCACGACCAGCAGGGCATCCAGCGCCAGGTGTTTGTCACTCGGGTCGCCCGCGGCACCGAGGGGCTGCGACCCCTACAGCTCGTCAAGCTCCTCACCGAGAGCGAAGACGAGGCGGCAGGGCCCGGCTACGAGATCGTCGACGAGCTGATCGCCGCCTTCCGTCCCCACCGCGCCGCCGAACTGTTGCTGGCCGCCGCCGGCGAGGCAGACGAGGGGGAGATGATGCGCCTGGTCGAACGCCTGCTCACCGTCCACCCCCAGAAGAAACGCATCCTCGACCTCTTGGACCAACAGACCGAGACGGTCCGCCAGCTCAAGGACGGCAACGTCGCCCAGAGCGAGGCGTTGCGCACCCTGTGCCGCCGGTTCGCCGATACCGATTACCTGTCGATCCTCCAGGAACCCTCCGCGTCGTCGGCGAGCGACTACATCGAGCAGCTCCGCTCCCTGGAAGAGGATCGCGACCTGGCCGCGGAGCTCCTGCAAGGATTGCTCCTCGACGTGGCGAAGCAGGAGCAGGCGAGCCTCTACCTGGCCCTGCTGGAGGTCGAGGACGACCCGGAGCAGTTCACCGACCAGTTGATCACCCTGGAGCGATTGGTCAACGAGGCCGTGGAGTCGCACAGCTACGATGTCGCCCTGGCGATCCTCGACGGCCTGCGTCGCCTCGGTATCCAAGACAGCCCTCTAACGGAGGACTTTCGGGCACAGACGGTAGAGTGGCTGACGGGACTGGATCATCGGCCATTGATCGCCGCCCTGGTGGCGGACTATGGGCACTACGGTGCGACCCCGGCGGAGCGCGACGTAAACCATTGCCTCGCCGCCCTGGGTGAGCCGGCGATCGATTGCCTCCTCGACCTATTGAAGGAGAGTGGTGACCGGTCACAGCGCCGCGCGATCCTCACCCTGCTCAAGAACCAGGGCGCCATCATCCTGCCTCAAATCCAGCGACGGCTCGAAGATCCGATCTGGTATTTCGTGCGCAACCTCCTCCACCTCCTGGGAGAGCTCGGCCAAGAGGAGAGCGCACGGTTGCTCATCCCCCTGCTGCACCACAACGATCACCGGGTCGTGAAAGAGGCCCTGGCCGGCCTCGGTCAGATCGGCTCGCGCAATGCCACGCCGTTCATTGCCCGTTTGCTCCTTACCGAGCCGGCGCTGGCCACCAAGAAGCATGACGAGGTGCGGATCGCCGCCGCGCGTACCCTCGCAAGAATCGGCGACCCCCGTGCGGTCGAGACCCTGCGCAGGGGGAGCCTCGTGCGTCGGTCGGCGGTCGCCCAGGTCTGTGAGGAGACCTTGCGTGACAATGTCAACCGCACGACCGGGAGTGGCAACGGTGGAGAGGATCGAGCGTGAACGGCTTGCCGCCACAGCCGGAGGAAGGCACTGCACCGAAGCACTCGCGACAGGCGGTGGAGTTCGTCCAGCTCCTGTTCGGCGCCCTGCGCAACCGGCAGCTCTACCCGCCGGGCCACAAGCTCCTGATGACCAGCGCCGAGCGCCTGGTCGCCGCCCTCCCCGAGGCCTTGGCCGGTCAGGCGGAGCTCAACATCGGCATCATCGACGACCGGGTCATCCTCGGTGAGTACCCGCTGTCGCAAGGGCTCTCACCCTCCGCGGCGCAGCTTACACCGCTACGCGAGCGGGAGATCGAGCGCATCACCTTCGACCGCGAGACGACCTCTGCAGAGGTCAAGGCCTTGCTCGATGTGCTCGCGGGCGATCCGAGCGAAATACCTGCTGGCGAGCAGTTGGCCGGTGCCGGCGTACACTCCATTCGCATCGGCAGACTGTCCAGCGGCGGCCAGGACGATGGGGGCAGGCGCTCCCTGGCGGAGCTCTACAACGAGCTGTATCGCAACGCCGTGCTCGCCGTGCGCGATCTGATCGGGCTATGCCGCCAGACCGGTACCGTGTCGGTATCTGCCAGCCAGGAGGCCGTGGAGCAGGTGGTCCACAACGCCTGTGCCGGCGATGACAGCCTCCTCGATCTGACCAATCTGCCGCAGCAAGACGAGGAGAGCTTCTCTCACGCCCTCAACACCTGCATCCTCGCGGTTTCCCTCGGCCGCTCGCTGGGCCTGCCGCAACGCCAGCTCCACGATCTGGGCACCGCCGCCCTCCTGCACGACATCGGCAAGAGCGCCCTGCCCGAGGAACTGGTGCGCAAGGAGGGAGAGCTGACGGCGGAGGAGCGCGAGCTCCTCGAACGCCACCCCGTCCTCGGGGCCAACCTACTGCGCAAGCTCAGCGGCGTGGGGAACGTCAGCGCCCGGGTGGCATTCGAACACCACATCGGCTTCGGTGGCGGCGGCTATCCGCATCGTGCGACCCATGCCCCGCTGCACCTTGCCAGCCATGTGGTCGCCATCGCCAACACCTACGACAACCTCCGCGGCCGCCAGGGCCGTCTGGAAGAGATGACCTGCGAACGCGCCCTGCGCATGATGGCAAAGGAGGTCGGTGGCGCCTTCGAGCCGACCCTGTTGAAGCGGTTCGTCAACCACCTCGGCCTGTATCCGAAGGGGACCCTCGTGTTGCTCTCCGACGGCACCATCGGCCTGGTAAAGGAGGTACGGAAAGGTCACCCCCTCACCCCGCGAGTGATGGTCATCCAGAACCAGGCGCGGGAGCGCCTCGACGCCCCGTACGACGTCGACCTGTGGGAGAGCGCCCAGGCGGAGACGCCGATCAAGATCTTGGAATCGCGGGACACACGCATGCGCGGCTTCGACCCACTCACCTACTTCCGCTGAGCAACTCACCCCGGAGAGCGCACGCTGCTCTCGGCGGAGTCCTGATATGAAGGGGGGCGTCACGCGCCCCCCTCGCCAGCCGGCGCAGGTCCGGGTGGCTTCACCCCCCGTGGATGGCGGGCTGACGCCCGCCATTAGCCCGCATTTCTCACCAGGGATCGTGGCGAGACCGTGCAAACGCGCGTAGATCCTGGCCGGCCCGCAAGTCCGAGCCCGCAGGCCACCTTGCAGGTTATCGAGGACTCGGACGAGAACCCGGCCAGGAGATGCGGCCTGCCTGCCGGCAAGCAGGGCAGTTGCGCGGGCGCAGCAGATTCATGGTGAGAAATGCGGGTTAGACCGTATGGAGCGGGACGCTCCATACGGTCTACCTTGTCGCATGAACCATGCCTTCAAGATCGAGGGAGTGCTCCTCTGGGCCGGAATCACCGCAACCCTGGCGTATCGTGGTTGGCCGGCGTGGCTGGTACCGCTGCTGCCCAGCCTGTGGATCAACCTGCCGCTGATCAGCCTCCTCGTCCGGCGCGAGCCCCTCGGTGATTGGGGGCTGATGATCCCCGATCTCGCGAGCACCCTGCGGCACGTCGCCGCATTCGCCCTGCTGCTGGGCCCCGCGAGCCTCGTCGCCCTGCGCCTGATCGGTGCCATCGACATCACGTGGCGGGCACACCCCGAGGCGATCGCGGCCTCCCTGGGCCGGCAACTGCTATGGGTGGCGCTGCCGGAGGAGATCTTCTTCCGCGGGTATCTCTGGCGACGTATGGGAGCCGGTGCCGAGGCACCTACTAGCCGCCTGCGACGCATCGCCACCAACGCAACCTTTTTCACCGCCACCCACTATTGGATCCATCCCGGCATGTGGGCCCTAGCGACGTGGTTTCCCGGGCTCTACTTTACATGGCTCCGCTGCCGGACCCAGAGCGTGGTGGCGCCCATCCTGTGTCACGCGATCGCCAACACCATGCTGTTTGCAGCCACCGGCACGGTGCGGTAAATGCCTCCCGAGCCAGCGGGAAAGGCATAAAAAGGCGGGATTCCAGGACCGCCACCTGACAAAGATCCATCGAAGGATCTTGGCCTGGCAACCTATTGGAGAGCGCCATTCGGCGCCAGGCGGCTACTGCTTCCCGGAACCCCGCGAACTCCGCTTATTGACTATTTCAGATTAGTTTTGTCGATCGCGGGTGTCAATGGGTGGAGGCGGGATCTCCGGCCGCACGCCATACGCCGCCTCGCGGAACAGCGTCTCCTTCAACGTCCCGAATTTCAGCCGGCTGATGATACGTACCGGGATGTGCGGCGCCGTTCGCCGCCGCCACGCCTGAAACGAGCCAGCGCGCTGGCGCTCGCCTCGGTACCACACCTCCCCATCGATACGTTCACAGGCGAGGGGACCGAGGTCCGTCTTCACGCTCTCCTCGCCGAGCACCCGCAGCCGGACCTCCTTGAGCTTGGTGCCGTCAAGCAGGGGTACCGCCAGCCCATCCAGGGCCACCACCGGCTGGTGGGCGATCCAGTACGGCAGGGTCAATGGCCACTGCATTCCCGGGGGAGTCGACACTACCTCGCGATCGGTCTTGCCCTCCGTGTGGTCCACGCGCACGAAGGTCGTTTGACCACGATCCCAGTGGACCGCGGACCAGCGCTCCTGGCGTCGTCCCTTGGGCTCGTCGATGTCCTCGTACAGAAGCTCCGGATGACCGTCGAGGTGAACGCGGGCCACGAACCTATCCCGCACCCGATACAACCGAGCCATGGGACCGCTCGGCGCAAGCTCCTTGCTCACCCATACCGTGGCCTCGCCGTCCGGCACCCATGAGTAATACGACCGCCCGACCGGGATGCTGCCGAACGACACCTCGTAGGTCAGACGCAGGCCGTCCGCCGGGCGTTCACCGCCGGCTGCCGTCGCTGATCGGGTGACACCGGAACAGACGACGAGGAGGGCGAGGGGCAGCCCGAACCACGCCCAGCCACGGGGAGCCACCGTCCGGCGCAACCGGCGGCGACCCCACCGGTGTTGTGGACGAACGGCCTCCTCGCCAACGCCATGACACCTGGCGTCACCCGCATCCGCCGTCACCGAGGGCGGGGGAGCCGTGAGTACCGATTTGGAATCAGTCAGTTGGCCAGGCAAAAAACCAAGTCCGGTTGGTTTAGATAAACTGGCAGCATTATTGCTGAATCTCATCGTGACCCCTAGACCCGACAGCCGATTCGATCTCAGGCCCCTGTAGACGTCATGCGACCCGTGGCCCATACGCCCCGTCATTCCTCCCGCATCCCCCATCATCGCCGTCGGTCGCCGTACCCCCAATCCCAGCGGGCCCCAGCCAGCCCCATGGAGACAGCACCATGAGCAATCAGACCGAGCAATCGTTGCTGGACCTGATCCTCTCCGGCACCGACCAGGAGCGCTTCCGCGACCTGCACTGGCGCGGCAGCTTTACAGAGTACCTGGACCTTCTCCGCAAAGATCCGCGCATCGGCCGGTCCGCATTCCAGCGGGCCTACGACATGATCGTCTCCTTCGGCGAGACGCGCTATACGGAGAACAAGGTCAGCCGCATCCACTACCACTTCTTCGACGACCCGATCGCCCACGGGAAGGATGCGGTCTTCGGTCTCGACGACTCCCTGATGCACCTGGTGGACATCTTCAAGGCCGCGGCCCGCCGTTACGGCACCGAGCGCCGCGTCCTGCTGCTGCACGGGCCGGTGGGCAGCGCCAAATCGACCATCGTGCGCATGCTGAAGAAGGGGATGGAACACTACTCCGCCACGCCGGCCGGGGCGCTCTACACCTATACCTGGCACCTCCCGGAGGACATGGTGCACGACCCGGTGGCCAAGGAGATGCCATGCCCGATGCACGAGGATCCCCTCCACCTCGTGCCCCTCGATAACCGCCCCGCCCTCCTCGAAGCCATCAACCGCGAGATGCCGGAGGCCGACCGCATCGCCAGCGAGGGTGACCTCTGCCCGGCCTGCCGCTACGTGTTCCGCGAGCTCATGGGGCGCTACGAGGGCGACCTCGCCAGGACCCTGGAGCACGTGGAGATGCGCCGTCTGGTGCTCTCCGAGCAGGACCGGGTGGGGATCGGCACCTTCCAGCCGAAGGACGAGAAGAACCAGGATTCCACCGAGCTCACCGGCGACATCAACTTCCGCAAGATCGCCGAGTACGGCTCCGACTCCGACCCGCGCGCCTTCAACTTCGACGGCGAGTTCAACATCGCCAATCGCGGCATCATCGAGTTCATCGAAGTGTTGAAGCTCGACGTCGCCTTTCTCTACGACCTGCTCGGCGCGAGTCAGGAGCACCGCATCAAACCGAAGAAGTTCCCGCAGACCGACATCGACGAGGTGATCATTGGGCACACTAACGAGCCGGAGTACAAGCGCCTCCAGTCCAACGAGTTCATGGAGGCGCTGCGCGACCGCACGGTGAAGATCGACGTGCCATACATCACCAAGCTCAGCGACGAGATCCACATCTACGAGAAGGACTACGGCGCCACCAAGGTGCACGGCAAGCACCTCGCCCCGCACACCCTGGAGGTGGCGGCGATGTGGGCGATCCTCACCCGTCTGGTCGAGCCGAAGAAGGCGAAGCTCTCCCTGATGCAGAAGCTCAAGCTGTACAACGGCAAGAGCCTGCCGGGCTACACCGAGGAGAACGTCCGCGAGCTGCGCAAAGAGGCCTCGCGCGAGGGCATGGATGGCATCAGCCCGCGCTACATCCAGGACAAGATCTCCAACGCCCTGGTGAAGGAGGACCATCACGGCTGCATCAACCCCTTCATGGTCCTCAATGAGCTGGAGCGTGGCCTCTCCCACCACTCGTTGATCACCAACGACGAGCAGCGCAAGCGCTACATCGAGCTGATGGCGGTGGTGAAGGAGGAATACGAGGACCTGGTGAAGTCCGATGTGCAACGGGCGATCTCCGCCGATACGGAGCTCATCGCCCAGCTGTGCAGCAACTACATCGACAACGTCAAGGCGTACACCCAGAAGGAGAAGGTGAAGAACCGCTACACCGGCCAGGACGACGAGCCCGACGAGCGGCTAATGCGCTCCATCGAGGACAAGATCGACATCCCCGAGTCACGCAAGGACGACTTCCGCACCGAGATCATGAACTACATCGGGGCCCTGGCGATCGAAGGCAAGACCTTCAACTACACCACCAACGCCCGCCTGCAGAAGGCGCTGGAGCTGAAGCTGTTCGAGGACCAAAAGGACACCATCAAGCTCTCCAGCCTGGTTTCGGGCACGGTGGATGAGAAGACCCAGGAGAAGATCGATGTGGTCAAAGGGCGCCTGAAGAAGTACTACGGCTACTGCGACGTGTGCGCGACCGACGTCCTGAACTACGTCTCGTCGATCTTCGCCCGCGGTGACGTGAAGAAGGAGAAATAGGAAGCCTGAGGTGCCGATGTGTGTGAGTCGAATGGAGTGAATCTATGAAGAACCGGATTGGGGGATGGGGGTTGGGGGATGCAGGGATCGGGCCGGCCCTGCGGGTTGGTGATCATTATTTCATGGCGGCTCATCCTCGGCATCTCATTTGGCCGTCGCAGACGGCCATCCATTCCCCCACCCCGCACCCCCCATTCCCCACCTCAGCCTGCCGATAGGCAGGCCCGCGAGCCACGCGAGCCACCCCCATGCCCGCCAAGGTCCAGCAAAATATCACCCGCTTCAAGGAGATCGTCAAAGGACGGATCAAGAAGGACCTGCGCAAGTACATCACCCACGGCGAGATGATCGGCAAGCAGGGCGACGAGTTCATCTCCATCCCGTTGCCGCAGATCGACCTGCCGCACTTTCGCTTCGGGCGTAACGACCAGGGGGTCGGCCAGGGGGAAGGCGAGGAGGGCGATGCCGTCGGGGAGGGAACCAGCCAGGCCGGCGACGCGGAAGGCCAACACATCCTGGAGGTCGACATCACCTTGGACGAGCTGGCCGAGATCCTCGGCGAGGAGCTCGCGCTGCCCAACATCGAGCCCAAGGGCAACAACCAGATCACCGCGAAGAAGGATCGCTACACCAGCATCCGCAACGTCGGCCCGGAGTCCCTGCGCCACGTCAAGCGCACCTACCGCCAGGCGCTGCGGCGCCAGATCATGACCGGCACCTACGATCCGCGCCGGCCGCGGATCATCCCGGAGCCGCGTGACCGCCGCTACCGGACCTACACAACGGTCGACCAGCCGGAGACCAACGCCGCGGTGATCTACATCATGGACGTCTCCGGCTCCATGGGTGCGGAGCAGAAAGAGCTGGTGCGCATCACCGCGTTCTGGCTCGACACCTGGCTCGCCAGCCAGTACGACGGCCTGAAGGTGCGCTACATCATCCACGACGCCAAGGGCCGGATCGTCGATCGCGAAACCTTCTTCCACACCCGCGAGAGCGGCGGCACCATCATCTCCAGCGGCTTCGAAAAGGCCATCGAGCTGGTCACCACCGAGCTGTCGCCGAACGAGTACAACCTCTACCTGTTTCACTTCAGCGACGGCGACAACTGGGACGCGGACAACAAGCGCGCCATCGAGCTGCTGGAAAACGATCTCCTGCCTTACCTCAATCTGTATTGCTATGGCCAGGTCCACTCACCCTACGGCAGCGGCAAGTTCCTCAACGAGGTCGGCCAGCACATCCAGGGCGACCTGGCGGAGCGCGTCATCACCTCGCGCATCAAGAACAAGGAGATGGTCTACGATTGTCTGAAGGAGTTCCTCGGAACCGGGAAGTAGTGCCTGGAATCACGACGCACTGACTTGGAGTTCGCAACGAGATAGACAAGGGGTTAGGGGCTAGGGATTAGGGGTTAGGGAATGTGCCGGCCCGCGGGGCCGGCCAATTTTTTCGGACATCAACCGACCATGCGATGCGCATCTCGAAACAATCTGTTGGCCGCCTGCGGCGGCCAACCGCCCCAAGCCCCAAACCCCTAGCCCCA
>Ga0214472_10005417_pt1 | contig 13427 bp, 13 predicted proteins | sample RVTome_6_FD_207662 | JGI IMG/M metagenome (GOLD analysis project Ga0214472, IMG submission 207662) | Soil microbial communities from uranium-contaminated site in the Upper Colorado River Basin, Wyoming, United States - RVT140D175 | ecosystem: Environmental > Terrestrial > Soil > Contaminated >... | reverse complement strand
CCGGCACCAACACGCTGATCGCGTCCCGAGAGGCGCGGGGGGCGTACGGCTACGTCGCCCAGGACGACCCGGTCCTCCACTTCGGCCTCGGCGCGGTCCAGACGGTCGACATCGTCGTCACCTTCCTCAATGGCTCACAGCGGGTCGTGCACGGCGTCGCCGCGAACCGCCTCATCACGGTCGGGCCGTAGGTCCTCGTCCGCGAACCTCCGATCAGGACACCGCGCCCTCGACGTAGACCGTGACCTCCTCGTCCGAGTACAGGCCTCCGTCGTCCGCCCTTCCCCGCAGGATGTAGGTCCCCGGCTCGGAGAACGTGACCTCACTCACCCACCGACCGTCCTCCGGAATCTCGGGCGCAACCCACCGCGTCGCCCAAGGCGAATTCGCAAAGGCCCGCGTGTCCTCCCAGGACTTCACCTGAGCCGGATCGAACTCCACTCCTTCAGTGGAGCCCCGGTAGACGAACCACGTGAAGTGCAGACTCACCCTCTTGCTCACCGTAACCGTACCCGTCGGGGCTCGCAGCGCGCGCGCCAGAAGCTCCCGCGCCGTGGGCGGCCCTTCGGCCTCCACGTTGACGCCCTCGGCGGCCCGGGTCTCCGCTACCGCTTGTCTCACGGTCGACATGTCCGGCTGGCCGTCGTCGGTGACGAGCGCTGTCAGCGTCAACGGCTGACCGACCCGCACGTGCCGAGCCAAGCCACCTTCGATCTCGATCTTCGGCGGCACATTCGCCCGTACCGCCGCGCTGCTCGATCCGGCACCCAGCGCGCCGGTTTCCGACATGATCACGATGTTGTCGATGTAGAGATCCTCACGGATCGTGCCGTAGGCGCGGTGCTCCTTGCCGTTCGCTCGCAGCGTCCAGATCAGCTCGTCGTCCTCGCCGAACGACGCGGGCACGGTCACGGTGAACGTGAATCGATTGCGCCGCGGCAGAAAATGCGTGGGCTGACCCCGATCGGCCGGCCCTGGCGAGAAGTAGTTGTCGGGCCCGATCTCGGCGTCGATCTCCTGGTCCCAATTCTGGTTCATGTAGCCGAAGGTCAGCTCGTACCCGCCGTCGGAGCCCTCCCGCCACCCCTCGTATCCAGGATAGAGCGACTGGTTCTTCGAGTACGAGAGGCGCTGAGCCTCCACCTCCGTGGCGGCCGCGCCAAGGAGGACGGCCAAGAGAAAGGCGTAGCCCTGGACGCGGCTTCCAAGCGACCAGTGATTCTCGATCGCATGACTCACCGCTCGGCCTCCCCCGCGGACTCCTCCTCCAGCAGCGGGATCCCGGCCAGGCACAGTGGGCACCCGATGAGGTGGTCGTTCGGACCCACGTCGAACACTTCTCGCCGCTCCACCATCGCTTCCACGAACTGCTCGTCCGTCATCGCCACTCGCATGCCCAGGTCGATGAACATGTTGGTGATCGAGCGGTTACCGGAGCCCTGCCAGTTCCTCGGATCCGGGACGTTGAAGTTGTCCATCGTATTGTCCATGTAGCCGATGATGTGAAGGATCGTCCCCTTCGGTAGCAGCGGCTCGTAGTTGTCCGCGAACGAGTACGTCCGCACCCAGTTGTGGTCGTACCCGACGCAGCTCAACGTCTCGATCATGTCGTCCCAGATCGCCTCCAGGCACATCCGATCACCCTGGGCGTGGAGGTGGGGCTCGAAGCTGATGATCTTCGTGTGCTGCTCGAGGACCTCGTAGGCGTGCAACTCCTGATTGTCCTGAAGCGGCACCACCGAGATGTTCAGGCCGTCCCCGAGCGCAAGACCCGCCCGCCTGTACTCCGGCTCGTAGTCCTCCGGATAGAACTCGAAGCCGAACTGCAGTCGGGCGCGGGTATCGACGCCCGTGGAATGGAGGTGGGCCGATTCGGACGCGATCTGAGAGCCGACCTTCAACAGCGGGGCCGCGTCCTCGTCGAAGAAGTCGGGGTTCCGGCCAACCTCATGGACCGGCCAGGAGACGATATCGCCGAGGCTCCCTCCCGGTATCTCGGTGCGGTAGATCAGATGGTGGACGATCCACAGGCCTCCCACGGTCTCTCGGCCCGTGCCCTCACGCGGAACGTCGTTGATCTCGCGGATCTCCAACGACTTGACGTAGCGATCCTGCTGCAGCGGAATCGCGATGGGCTCGATCTCGCCCCACCAATCCGGGGCTCCGCCCTCGAGGAAGATCTCCCCCGACTCCACGATCAGGTCGGGCTCGATGCTCCAGCCCACCTCACCCACCACGTCCAGCTGCGCCGTCAGGTCCGCCGGGTCGCCTTCCGGAACGCCGTTGTCGACCCAGGCCTGGATCAGCGCCAGCTCCTCGTCCGACAATGACGGATCCTGCAGGTAGTGCTGGATTCCGATGTCCTTCTCCGCGTACCACGGTGGCATCGCGCCCATGCGGTCCCGGATCGCCGTCTTGTCCCTGATCCTCTGGGCGTACCGCCTCACCTGCTGATAGCTCGAAAAGGCCATGGGAGCCGCCCCACCCACGTGGTGGCACTGCACGCAGCTCCGCTCCAGGATCGGCGCGATGTCCTCGGTGAACGTCACCTGGGTCGGATCGACGCCGAAGTCGGCGGCCGTGTAGAAGTGATACCGGGGGTGGTCATCCTGGGTCGTCGCGGCGGCAGGCACCCCCAGCAGAGCGGCGGCAGGGAATGCGACGCACGAGGCACGGGTGGGGATGCTCATCATCATCGGTTCCATGTCGATTCCTCGACGGATGGCGGGATGATGGATGATTGGGGAGGCCGTCGGGGGGACGCAGGGGGGAAGTTCACCCCGCAGCGTGTAGGGGATTTCCCCACGTGCCTGGCGGGGGGGTGGGACCACACAGGCGACGCCCCGCTTCAAACGGAGTCCTTCTGGTCCCGACCGTCGCCTCACCCCGGGAGGCGCACGCCGATGCCGAGGGCGTCGCGCCCGCCGACGGCGACACCGAACCGGACCATGAGGTCCGAGCCGAAGCCCATGTCGAGACCGAGGTCGACGCTCGCGTCGAGGTCGATGTCGTCACCGGGACCGGTGAAGACGTCCAAGGAGGCGTGCACGCCGACGTAGGGCATGAACGTGATCGACTCCTCCCTCGCCTCCCATCCGATGACCAGGCCGAGCGGAAAGGAGATGACCACGTCGTCGCCCACGCCGAGACCCGCACCCGTCCACCAGATCACGCCCGGGTCCCCGGCGCCCTCGAGCGTCCCGAGCGAGCCCGAGACGTCCGCGCCGAACAGACCGGCGAGGTCACCCCTGGAGTCCTCGGCGAGCCCACCGCGCAGACCCAGCCCAACCGGAGCGGGTGACCTGCGCCAGGCGGCGAGCACGCCCAGCTCGTCGCTCGGGTGCGCCTCGAGGAGAAGAACGGAGAAGCCGGACGGGGCGCCGGGGCGCATCAACGCCGGCACGTCCCACACGACCTGAGCGCTCGTCTGGGTCGGCAGCGACATGATGAACAGGCTACACGCAGCTCCAAGGATCGAGAGCCTCATGTGTAATCGCTCCTTGCTCGCAACGGTCGGCGCCCTCTAGACGATGGCCCGGTAGAGAGGGCAGGTTGTGTGCCAACGCAGGCAGGAATTGGGGCGTTCGGGGGTGGGGGCGGCCTAATGGGGAAGCGGAACGTTTGTTTCCCAGCAGGATTGCTCCGCTCGTCGACGTGACCAGTCGGTGTCCGCGCCTTATCATTGCGCGACCCGTCCCCCACAGGTTGAAGCTCGGCCGATGCCACGTGAAAACACACCCGTCGTCCTGTTCGTCGCGGACATCAGCGGGTATACGCCGTTCATGCTTTCGCATGTGAAGGCTCCGGTGCATGGCCAGATGATCATCGGGGAGTTGATGGAGACGCTGATGCGGGAGGTGGATCGCCCGCTCGAGGTGGTCGAGCTGGAGGGCGATGCGCTCTTCTTGTACGCGAGGCGGGCCAGCGACCCCGAGGCATGGCGGCGCAGGAGCCGCCACCTCTCCGACCGCGTCTTTCGACTGTTTCGAACGTTCGATCGGCGCAAGGCAGAGCTGGCGGCCTACAGCATCTGCCGGTGCGGAGCCTGCGCCAACGTCAAGGAGCTCGGGCTCAAGGTCGTCGCGCACTCCGGGGAGGCCCTGCAAAGCGAGGTCGGCGCGTTCTCGGTGCTGTCCGGGGTCGACGTGATCACAGTACACCGGCTGCTCAAGAATTCCCTGGGGTCCGGACAGTACCTGCTGATGACCGAAAGCGCTTTCGCGGATCTGGTATTGCCCGAGGGCGTCGAGATCGTGGAAGGGCGAGAGGAATACGACGTGGGTCCCTTGAAGACCTTCGCATTCCGTCCCGAACCGATGGTCCTCGAGCAGGACACACTTCGAGGTTCGTTCACCGCGGACAACGTCGCGGTGAAGATCCTCCGCCACGAGATCCAGCGGGAGTACACGCAGGTAGCTTGCGAGCCGACGCGTGGCTTCCACTTCAACCTCGGCCGCGCGGCCGCAACGGCGGCGGAGTACGATCCCTCTTTCCTCGAGTGCGTGCCCGAGCGCGTTCTCGCGTCGTTCGCTGGCACCGGCAACCCATTCAGCCTCGGCGCCATCGGCGTCGGAGAGCACGTCCTCGACGTCGGCTGCGGGGCGGGGACGGACAGCTTGATCGCGGGGTCGATCGTGGGGCCGGAGGGCCAGGTCATCGGCGTCGACATGACCGAGGCGATGCTGGAGAAGGCGCGGGCCGGTGCTGAGGGGCTCGGCTTCGATCAGGTGGAGTTTCGAGAGGGACACGCTGAGCAGCTCCCCGTGCCGGACGATTGGGCCGATATTGTCATCTCCAACGGCGTCGTGAACCTCTCTCCGCACAAGGAGCGCGTGTTCGCCGAGATGTTTCGAGTCCTGAGGCCGGGCGGGCGGCTTCAGATCGCCGACGTCACTGTGGCTCGCGAGGTGCCGGAGGGCGCAAAGCGAGACATCGACCTCTGGGCCGGTTGAATCGCGGGAGCTCTGATCGAGTCGGAGCTCCAGGCCATGGTCATGGCCGCGGGATTCGAGGGGTTCGAGTTGACATGGCGGAAGAACGTGTTCGAGGGCGCCGCCCGCCCCTCGAAGGACGCGGAGGCCTTCGGGACGGTGGGCGTGAACTTCCGGGCGTTCAAGCCGGAGCGTTGAGCCCGCTCATAGGCACGGCTGATCGCCGCGGCACAACTCGCTGGACGAGAACGGTGACACACGCGTGGAGGTCAGGCTCGACGTAGGACGAGTTGCGCTCGGCACGCATCGCCTTGCTGGCGCCGTGAGGTCGCACACTCGCCCTGAGGGCCCGGTGGATCGCCGACGGGCTCCACGCTGACCATCAGCTCCGAATCCAAGAACTGGTTGGTCAGCGTCGAGCCGGTCACGGTGAGGGCGGTCGGCTCGGCGCTCGAGATGGCCGACGACATGGAGCGACACCTGGACGGTCGGCCGATCGCGGGTCGGCGCGACTCGTCGTTGTACCGGACTGCAAGGCTGCTCCGACGACACAAGGTGGATCGCGCCGGTCTCGGTCGCAGCCGTCGCCGCCCTCGCCGGCTACGTCGTGACGCTCATCCGGCACGGCCATCAGCTCGAGGAAGAGCGCAACGTCGCCCGCGACGTAGAGCAGGCATTCGTTGGCTTCTTAGCCGCCCCGGACTCGGCGGAGGATGGTCTCGGCGAAGGTCGGCGCGACCTCTCCATCCTGCAGGCGATCCTCGACGGCACGAATCTCATGCGCAGAGACCTCGCCGAGCGGTCCGCGGCTCGAGCGGAGCTCTTCGGCGCAATGGCAATGGACCGCGCCGAACCTCCCCTAGGAAGCGACGGTTAGACCGACTCCGACCACCTCCCAAGTCCCATCGCGCATCTCCAAGAGAAGCTCGGAGTGCTGCAGAGAGTCCCACTGGCGTTCGCCGCCGCCGCCACCCAGCACGCGAATGGCCGAGTAGGCCGTCGCTTTGCCAGGGCCAGTGAAAGATACGCTGTGAGCGCTTATCCAGGCCAATCCAGCGGCATCTCGACAGGTTCTCGATTGGCGGTCTAGAAGACATGCCACGAAAGCGGGATTTCGGCTCATGTCTTCGACCAATAACGACATATCCCTCGCGATCCTACCGAGTACGCTCTGTTCCTCACTTCGGTCCTGGTCGCCCTGGATCAAAGACACGTCCACGCGAATCCTCGCCGGATCGACGGAATGCGCCGTGATCGCCTTCTCGATTGTCCATTGAAGTGCGGCGGTAAGCACGGCACTGCACTCATCGTCGCAAGCGGGCGCCACTGTCTCCTGAGCCAAGCCGCCAAGAATCATGAGAGCAAGCAACGCTGTCATCGTCATCCTCCTTAGAGGCCCCGGGCCTACGCCCACGGGCGTCTGAGAGTGATCGAAGCAGTAGTTCGCGGCATCGTCCGCCATTTCGTCATAACCGTCAAGGAATGCTATCCGTTTGAGCTGATCCAGCCGCCTTTGGTGTGATTCAGGATGGGCAACCCTGGTCGCCACCACGGAGGCGCAGCGTGATAGGCCGACGCATTCTCGTCGCCGTCGTTCTGGCGGCGGGCTGCAGCTCAACTGAGCCATTGATCATCGTACGCATGGATGCGGTCACGGGCACCGAGCTCACCGGGATCGTGGTTACGGAGGTGACACCGGTTCCGGTGATTCGCGTAACCGATCAGCGCGGCGGCGCCGTGCAGGGTGTGAGGATCGTGTTCCATGTCGGACCCGAAGAGACCGCGACGAACACGGACTCGGGGCTGCGAACGGCACGCGTAGTGACACTCGACCTGGACTCCGACGGGGACGCCGACCTGTTGACCGCCCGGTCGACGCCCGGCTTCACCGGAGGTCCGCCCGAGGTCGTCCTCCGCGCCTGGGCGAACGACGTGTCCGGCGGCTTCACCGACGGGACCAAAGATCTGCTGGGCGGCGACATCCCATGGGGCGGCGCCCGTGGCCTCGTCTACACCGACGTGAACGGCGACGGGGCACGGGGACGCCTACGTGTTCCAGCAGGGATTCGAGTACGTAGGCGACTGCAGCGTGCCACAGACCTGCCCGGGAGCGCCGAACCTCCTGCCGGTCCCGCGGGCGGATGGAACGGTGACCGACACGGCGCCCTCGAGCCTGAATCAGCGGGACGGTGGGTGACGTCGACTGCGAGGTGCGTCACTCCTCCTGCATACCCTTCCTCGAACGGCGCGCCGTTGGGCCAGTTTCGCGGCTGAAGACTGGCGGCTCGAGTTCGCCGGGACGGGTGTTGCGATCCCCGCGAGCGTTTTATGCGATGCCGACGCGGACGGTGATCCCGCGGCCGTGGCCGAAGAGCTCGGGCGTCTTATCCGCCTGACCGACCAGGGAAAGCGGGACCACCAAGTCCGCATAGAACTCGCGCGCCGACCATGGACCGTGGTGGTGGCGGCGCACGATGCCGAGGGCCGGTTCCGCGGGATCCCCCGGAGCACTTCGATCAGCGCCCGCGCGTTCGTCTCCACCACGTGCGAGCCCAGGCGCTTCCCGCTCGGACCCACGATCCCCAGCGTGCAGCTTGACGCTTGCGCGTCCAGCCCGATATGCCTTTCCATCGCCGTTCTCCTCGTCGGTGTGTGGGGTTGTCCTTGCTTGCGCTAATGAAAGCGCACCCACCCCCGGGGGGACACGCCGATGTTCCTCCGGACTGCTTACGCGCTGTTGGGGGCCGACAGCGGACGCCATGCCCCTATGATGCCTATCCGTCCGTCAGGAGGAGTCGATCATGGATTCTCGTCGTTCGACCGCCTTTTCTCTCACGCTGATCGTTCTCGTTTCGGCTTGTACGGGTGATAGCCCGGCCGGTCCCAGCGGAAACGACAGCGGGAACGGTACCGGGAACGGAGGCTCCTCGCGGACGCCCCTGGATGCTCCGTCGTTTCAGGCGGACATCAACGAGATCTTCGTTGCCGGCCAAAACTGTACCGCCGCGAGCTGTCACGGAGGGGGCGAGGCAGGGCTCACGCTGACGAGCAGCGCTGGCGCCAACTATGCGAACCTGGTAAACGTTCGGGCTACGTTGGAGAACTTCCTACGCGTAGCCCCCGGCGACGCCCAGAACAGCTACCTGGTGATCAAGCTCGAGGGGCGGCAAGCGGCCGGTTCGCGCATGCCTCTGACCGGATGTTGCCTCGACGACATCGACATCGGGAACATCAGAAAGTGGATCGACAACGGCGCCCCCGAAGAGTAGAAGGTCCTGGAAGGTGGCTTGCGCACCCACGATGGCGGCCGTCTCTGCGTAGACCCCTGCGGAACCCGAAGGGCGTCAGGGAGTGCCCCCACCTCCGCTGAGCTGCCTCGAGATCTCCTCGAACGTGGCGCGGACTTCCTCGTTCGAGCTGATGACGAGCGTGATGACCCCGTACTGGTCGCTCGTGAGCGCGTTCTCGACGAGGATCTCGGCGGTCCTGGCGTCCAACTCCTGCCGTGCCCGGATCAGGCCTTCGTCGTCGTGGATCCGGGCGAGGCTCCCGTGAAACTCATCTCGCGCCACACCCATCGCGATGTGCGCCCGAGCGAATCGCGTGAGCTGTTCGCGGTCGAGCGGGGCGTCCTGCGCCGTCACTTGCGCCGGGTGCCCGACCACGAACACGAACGCCAGAATCGCGCCCCTCGCTATGGCCCGCTCGACACCGGTCATGTAGTGTGTTCCCGAAACCGTGGGCTCTGGATCAGGGTGCCATCATACCCATCTACGAATACACCTGCAAAGGCTGTGGGAACGGCTTCGAGGCGCTCGTTCGCGGCTCGAATTCTCCGTCCTGCCCCGTTTGCGAGGGAGTCGAGCTCGAGCGCCGCTTCCCCCTCCCCACGGTCCACTCGACGGGGACGCACGACCGCGCGCTGCGCGCCGCGAAGAGGCGGGACGCTCGCTTGAGCGAGCGTCGGATCAAGGCCCAGCAGGAGTACGAGCTGCACCACGACGATCACTGACCGGAGCGCCACACCATGACGACCTGCGCACGGGCCACGGCTGCCGCCGCCTTCCTTCTCACGATCTCGGCCTGCGCGGACCCAGACCAGTCCGCGCCCCGCTCGGGATCCCAGGGGGCCGTCCTCAAGGGCGGCGACGACCGAACCGGGGAGTACGAGGCCGTCGTGGGTTGGTGGAAGCCGGCGCCGGACCACGAGGGCCCGTGGACGTGGGGGGAAGTGTCGGGCGTGGCGGTGGACGACCCTGACCGCGTCATCGTGGCGGTGTGGGGCGACCGGGACGCCGAGCGTCGGGAGCGCGAAGGCAGCACGAACTACCTCGTCGTCGTCGACCGAAATGGAAACATCATCGAGAACTGGTCCCAGTGGGACTCGATCTTCAACCGACCTCATCAGGTCTACATCAGCCCCTATGACCCCGAGCGGCACGTCTGGATCGTCGAGCGAGGCGGCCGAGGGGTCAATATGCAGGTCTTCAAGTTCACCAACGACGGCAGTCGGCTGGCGATGCGGCTGGTGGATCCCAACCATCCGACCAGTCGCGCGGAGGCCCGCGCGAACCCTCACCCAGGGCCCTACAGCTACGGCGATCCGGCGGTGTTGGCTTTTCTCCCGGACGGGACGTTCCTCCTCGGCGACGGCTACTGGAACACGCGCGTCGTGAAATACGCCGCCAACGGCGAGTACCTCATGGAGTGGGGCGAGCTCGGCACCGGACCGGGCCAGTTCGACCTGGTCCACGGGCTCGCGGTGGACCGGGATCACCGCGTCTACGTTGGCGACCGCAACAACAACCGCGTCCAGATCTTCACGGAGAATGGCGAGTTCATCGAGGAATGGCCGAACGTCTCCGATCCCGTGGGAATCTTCATCGACGAAAACGACGCGGTCTGGGTGACCTCCGGGCGGCTGAACCGAATTCTCAAGTACTCCACCGAGGGGGAGCTCCAGTACTACTGGGGAGCGTACGGAGGCACGATGGGCGGCTTCGAAGGTGGCCTGTCGCGTCCGCACCAGATCGACGTAGACCAGGAGGGCAACGTCTATGTCGCGAGCTGGGACGGTGGCTGGATGAACAAGTTCGTTCCACGGCCGGGAGCCGACCCGAGCCGGCTCATCGGCAGACCGCTCGTCCTCGACCGCTGAGCGACCGGCGGACCGAGGCTATTCTTCGTTGCCCGGTCCGTAGAACGGGGCCGGCTGGCTCGTGGACTCGATGATCACCGGGAACGGAGGTACGCCGGAGGCCTCACACCAGTCGCCCGTGTCCAGGAAGTGCGTGTGCAGGCACGAATGGACCGCGCCCAGGTTGAGCAGCAGTTGCTCGGTCTCCGGAAAGGGCACGCGCGTGAAGAAACCCGCCCGGCCGCCTCGGGCCATGTCCGCGGTCGACTGGCCCAGGCGCGTGATCGCTCCCACATCGGCACCCTTCGACACGAGATACAGGATCAGCTCGTTGTCCCCCCTCGACGCGGCGTAGTGGAGCGGCGTGTATCCCCACCCGTCGCGCTCATCGACGTCGGCGCCGAGTTCCTCGACCAGGTACTGCACGGCCGGCAGGAACTGGTTCGGCGCGTTGCGCACGCTGAAGGCGCCCAGTCCCAGGTAGCCCCCGCCCGCGGCGACGTGGATCGGCCACGCGTTCGGGGTGCCCTCGGGCATCAACGTCACACCCGAGTCCTCCTGCTGTCGTCCGTCCGTCTGCCGTCGATCCCTCATCCCGATCGCCGGCCAGAGCGTGGGGATGTCCGGATCCGCGCCGTGCGAGGCGAGCAGCCTCATCGCCCCGACGTCCTGCGCCATCGCGGCGCGCCAGAATGCGGTCGCCCCGGTGAGGTCGATGCCCATCTTGTTCAGCCCGTATTCCCAATACCAAAGATGGGTGTTCAAGGCCACGTTCGGATCCGCGCCGGCTTCCACCAGGGCCCGTAACACGTCCATGTAGTCGGACCGCTGCGTGTCTTGGGCACGTGGCTGCGGGTAGTTCGACCTCGGTCCCCACTGCGTCTGGATCGTGGCGAAGAGCGGCGTCGACCCGTCGGTGGACGCGGCCAAGTTGGGGTCCGCACCGCGCTCGATCAGCAAAAGGGCGAGATCGAACTGGCCATTCATGGTCGCGATGAGCAGCGGGCTCGTGTGGTCCGCCGCGCTCACCTGATCGACGTCGGCGCCGCCGTCCAGGAGGGCCAGCGCCGCCTCGGCGTGGCCGTCTCGCGAAGCGTGGAGCAGCGCCGTCATGCCACCTGTCTTGCCGACGAGGGTCTCGGTGTTAGGAGGCCGCACGACATCGGGTCCGCCGGGGAAGTCCGGACCGACCCGAGCCAGCGAGACCGGATCATGGGGGCCTACGTCGGGCTGGGAGGCGACGAACTCGCGCTGCGCCTGGATGGCACTCTGGACCTGCTCAGGGCTCGGCTCCCAGTCCCGTCCGCCATGCTCACGGAGCTGGATCTCGTCGATCATTCGGTTCAGCAGCTGACCCGCGGCGCGATCCACAGCGTAGCTGTACAACACGTCGACGACCTGAGTGGTCACCGATGGGTCGGCGCCGTGCCGTAGCAGCTCCCGGATCGCGGCGGCGCGATTCTCGGCGGCCGCGAACATGAGGGGCGTCTGGCCGGCCGAGGCCTCCCGGGCGTTCGGATCCGCTCCGTGCCTCAGCAGGGTCGCTACGGTCGGCGCGCCGTCGATGGCCGCAGCCGCGAGATGCAGCGGCGTGGCACCGCTGTTCGTCGTGGCGGCGTTCGGGTCGGCACCGGCGTTCAGCAGCAGCTCGGCGACCGAGGCGTGAGCGCCTCGGGCCGCCCAATGGAGTGGCGTGTAGCTGCCGATTCTGGTCTTCGAGTCGACGACGGCACCTCGAGCGATCAGCAATTCTACGATCTCCGTCCGGCCTCCCCCGGCCGCAGCGTGGAGAGCCGTCATGCCGTCGCCCTTAGCCCCGTTCACGTCCAGTCCCTGGGCGAGCAACGAGCGGACAGCGGGGACCTCCCCGGACCCGGCCGCGTCGACCAGCTGTGCCTCGATCCGCGCGGTCGCCCCGAACAGAAGGGTTGCCACGAGAGTCGACAGTGCCCGGCTCATGCGCCGAGGTCGCCGATCGCCGGGACGCCGCGGGGGAAGCTCAAGGGGAATTCGCCCGTGCTGTCGCCGAAGGCACTCATGCCGTCGTGTCCGATGGCTTGCATGAGGCTCACGAATACGTTCGCCATCGGGGTGCCTTCCGGAGCCCGAAGATGGAGGCCACCCTCGAGCGCGCCGTTCGCCTTGCCCATGAGGAGAAGTGGGCACCGGCGGTGGTTGTGCAGATTCGGATCGCCCATCGGCGAGCCCCAGACGATCGCCGTCTTGTCGAGCAGCGACGCCTCCCCGTCGGCCGTGTCCCGCAGCTTGCCGAGCAGGTGCGCCACCTGGCCCAGACGGTGACGGTTGATCGCGTTGAAGTCCATGATGTCGACCGGCGCGTTGCCGTGGTGCGACACGCCGTGGATCGACCGGTTCACGCCGCTCAGAGGGAAGGTGCGGTTCGACTGATCGAACCCGGTCTTGAACGTGATGACTCGGGTCAGATCGGCCTGGAGAGCGATGACCTGGAGGTCGAACATGAGCTGCATGTGCTCTTCGAACGAGTCCGGAACGCCCGAGGGCGCCTCGGGAATCTCACGTTCCTCGCCGCTCGTATTTCGCTCCTCGACGAGTTGGATGCGCCGCTCGATTTCCCGGATGTGCTCCAGGTATTCGTCGAGCGCGGCGCGGTCGGTGGCGCCGAGCGTCGTGCGGAGCCGGCCGACTTCTCCGGTGATCCAGTCGATCATGCTGCGGTCCGTGCGCCGCCGCGCCGCCCGGTCCTCAGGCGTGCTCCCCGCGCCGAAGAGACGCTCGAAGACCACGCGCGGCTCACGAATCGGAGGGAGAGGCTGTGAGGGCGACGCCCAGGCGACCGTGGTGGTGTAAGCGCAGTGGTAGTTGTATTGGCAGCCACCGCCTCGGTCGATCGGCTCGATGCAGAGCTCCAGAGAGGGCAAGGCGGTATCCTGTCCGACGCGTCGCGCGTGCAGCTGATCCAGTGACGTTCCCAGATACAGGTCGGAGCCCTGCGTCTGCTTCGGATGCGCCTGCGTGAGGAAGACCGCGGTGGACCGATCGTGATCGCCGCCGATCTCCTCGGCCCGGTACGGCTCGGCCATGCGACAGTCCGTACCGCTGACGATGGTCAAGTAGTCGCGGAAGGGCGCGAGCGGAATGAGCTGGCTGTCCGGCACGAAGTCGAAGTTCCGACCCACCGCGGCGGGCGAGAGCAGGTGCCGGGCGTCGCCCCAATCGCTGCATCCGGCGGCACCCATCGATTCCTCGATACAGATGAGGCGCGTGAAGCTCGGCTCCGCCGAGAAGCGCCGCCAATGGCTGCCGGCAGGTATCATCGCATCCAGGAGGGGCAGCGCGACCGTGGCGCCCATGCCGCGAATGAAGGTCCGACGAGGGAT
>Ga0214472_10005416_pt1 | contig 13427 bp, 16 predicted proteins | sample RVTome_6_FD_207662 | JGI IMG/M metagenome (GOLD analysis project Ga0214472, IMG submission 207662) | Soil microbial communities from uranium-contaminated site in the Upper Colorado River Basin, Wyoming, United States - RVT140D175 | ecosystem: Environmental > Terrestrial > Soil > Contaminated >... | reverse complement strand
CCCATCCTCTGGCCAACCTAGTGAGTACCGCGCCTCAGGCGGAGCGCGTGTCGGACACTACTATAGAAGATGTGGTCGAGGTCTTTCGCTCGCAGAACAAGGCCTTCGGCTGGGTTACCGGCCCTTTCTCTCCGCCAGGACTCGGGCGCCAATTGCTCACCCACCGCTTCGCGAAGATTGAAGAGCTGGTCGGCATGGTTCGCACCGCTCTCGCCAAGCCGATCGTAACGCGGCCAGGCGTGCGGGTGGTGGAGGTCGATTCCGAACGGCAGCGGGCGTTCCGGGCGCTCTTCTCGAACGCCTTTGGAAGGTCCCCCGACTTGGCAGGTCTGATGTCCGAGGTCTTCTATTTCAACACCCGGCAGTTGATGGTTCGGAACTATTTCGCGTTCCTGGGCAGCGCCAGCGATCCGGTGGGATGGGGCAGCACGCTCTACCTGCCGAACGCCTCCGTCGTTTGGTTGGCCGGTGCAGCCACTCTCAAGGAGTTTCGTCGCCGAGGAATCTATCGGGGGCTGGTGGCCCGGCGTCTCGCCGATGCCCAAGAGGATGGCGCCGAGGCGGCCATCTTACAGGCGGCTCGATCCACCGTGGCTCCCATTTGCGAGAAGATGGGATTCACCGAGATCGGGCGCCAGTCGATTTACACCTGGGAACCCGATGTGCCAGCTTAGAGGGACGAGGTGACGGTTGAAACTGTTGACGTTTCGGTATGAGGGCAAAACGCATCCGGGTCTGCTGGACGGGGACAAAGTAGTGGACCTGGCGGCGGCCGGCCTGCCGGTCGGCAAGGACGGAGACCTGGCGCTCATCGTCGAAGCAGGAGAATCCGCGCTCGGTCGCGTCCGGGAAGCTCAGAAATCGGCCGATGCCAAGCGATACAAGCTATCGGACGTGAAGATCGCGGCGCCCATTCTGACGCCGTCCAAGATCGTGGCGGTGGGGCTCAACTATATCGACCACTGTCGGGAAGCGAACCTGCCCGTTCCCGAAGAGCCGGTGCTATTCTCCAAGTTCCCGAATTCCGTGACCGGGCCCTACGACGACCTCTCGTGGTCGCCATCGGTCACCAAAGAAGTGGACTACGAAGTGGAGCTGGGCATCGTTATCGGCAGGCGCGGGCGGGACATTAGTGAATCGCAGGCCATGGAATACGTCTTCGGCTACACCGTCGTGAACGACGTCTCGGCCCGCGATCTGCAGTTCGCCAACGCCAAGCAATGGGACCGCGGCAAGTCGCTCGACACATTCTGTCCTTACGGCCCGTACATCGTCACGCGCGACGAGATCCCCGATCCGCACGTCCTACAGGTGCGCACGCTCCTCAACGGCAAGGAGATGCAGAACTCCAATACCAAGAACTTGATCTTCGGCGTACCGAAGATCATCGCCTACGCCTCGGAAGGAACGACGCTTTTACCGGGCGATTTGATTCCAACCGGAACGCCATTCGGCGTGGGCTTTTCTCGCAAACCACCGGTGTTTCTCAAAGACGGCGATGAATGCGTGTGCGAAGTCGAGAAGATCGGCGCGATCCGCAACAAGGTCCGGCTCAAGTAGTCTGAGACGCACGGGGACCGTCGAGCTCACTCCTTTAGACGTGCGCGCACCACTCCCTGGAAGTGGGACTCCCAATCCGGCGAGTGATAGCGGCCGGAAACCGTTTGTTCTAACCGATTCGCCGTGCCACACTGACAAAGGCGCCCAGTCGTGGTAGTACAATGTCACGATGTTGTTCGAGTGGGATCCGGACAAGGCGAAAAGCAATGTGCGGAAGCACCGAGTCACGTTTCACGAGGCAGCCACTGCGCTCGGCGACCCTTTGGGTTGGACGTATCCCGACCCGGACCATTCTGAGGGAGAGCGCCGGTGGCTAACCATCGGGCAGTCAGAAAAGCAGCGTCTGCTGGTGGTGTCGCACACGGACATGAATGACACAGGTCGAATCCTTAGCGCCAGAGAAGCGACACGAAAAGAGCGTCGATTCTATGAAAAAGGATAACCAGGTAGACAAACTTAGGCAGGAATACGATTTTGCCACTATGCCTGGCGGTGTGCGGGGGAAGTATGCCGAGAGATATCGACGAGGCACCAACCTCGTGCGGTTAGATCCCGACGTCGCCAAGGCCTTTCCGTCAGAAGAGTCGGTCAATGAAGCACTGCGAGCCGTTATGCGGGCGGCCGAAGCTATTCAATCTGAGAAGGGTTCCGGTTAAATTCGGCATGTAGCAGACCGTCGCCCCGGTCCGCCCAAACCAGGCAGCCCGCGTAGCCGAATCGGGATCCGATAGCCCCGCAGGCGTCCTGCGCCTCCTGTCGGGCGTCCAGCTCCAGCCTCCGGAGCTATTCCGACGCTTGATGGCTCTGGCCCGACAGCCGCTCCTCGACGCTTTCTACGAGAAGCTCAAGTTGCTTTGGGAAGAGCGCATCGAGGAGCGTTGCGGCTCATCACAACGAAGACTTCCGGGCGATGGGTTCTCCGCCATGAGTCAGGATTACCTATTGGTATACGTGAACCAGGCACCCGTTCTTCCTTGGTCTCACTTCCAAAACCGCCGGTGGATATCCATGCCCTCTTCCTCGAGGACCGGCCCGCTCACTTCGATCTTGGAGTGCATGCGCTGGAAAGTGTCCCGGCTGGAAACGTACCAGGGTGCACTCTGTAGCTCGGCCAGCGAAGCTCCCGAGACACCGTAGACGATCTTGGCGATTCCAGCCCAATAGATGGCTCCCTGGCACATGATGCAGGGCTCGGTGCTCGTGTAGAGCGAGGAGTCGGTCAGAATCTCGGGATCCAAACGCCGGCCCGCCATCCGAACCAGGTTGAGCTCGGCGTGTCCAGTGAAGTCCTTTTCGGTGACCACGGTGTTCTCGGCCTCCAGAAGAACCTCGCCATCTCTCCAGAGAAGCGCACCGAAGGGATGATTTCCGTGCCCGACGGCGCGTCGGGCGATGGCATAACACCTCTTCATCAGGTCGTCGTGCATCGGTTGGCCCCCCCGGGGCTCAGTTGGCTCCGGTCTTTCGCATGATAAAAAAAACGTATCCGTACGAATCGGAGTACTGGCGATAGAGATCGATTTCTCGTTGCTCTCCCCTCAGCGCATCGATCACAGACGGGTCGTTCGCGTACCGTTTGCGTAGCTTCGAGATCTGTCTCTCCATCGGCGCATAGTAAGAGTCCCACCAGGCGGACTCTGGCAGGACGAACGTGTCGATGAGGGAGTAACCCGTCTCTTCGATGATGCCCTTGTTCTCCGAAACGGCACGCATCGCCGGGTAGGCCTCCCCAAAGAACGACTTGGGCTCCTGGGGAGGCGAGTCAACGAGCCAGCTCAGCTCCGTTACCGCCATGGCGCCATCTGGCTTCAAGAGACGCCTCCAAGAGCTGAGCCCCTCTCTGAAACCCATGATATAGAGCGACCCTTCCGCCCAAATGAGGTCGAAGGAGCCTTCGTCAAAGGGCATGTCTTCCATGGAGCACCTCTCGATGGTAATGCGCGCTTCGACTCCCTCCTTTGTCGCCCGTCGCTGGAGCTCGTCGAGGTAGGGCTGGTGGGTGTCCACGGCGGTTATCTCTCCGCCGGTTTCTCGAGCGAGAAGCAGGGTTTGTCTTCCCGGACCGCAGCCCACATCCAGGATTCGGGAGCGTGCGGGTAGCCGACCGACCGAGGACAAGGCCTTCCGGGTAGCCGCCTCCGAGCCGGGACCCTCCTGGGGAAGTCCCTTGTGGATCTCGGAAAAAACGTCCATGGCTGGCTCGTGCGCCGACATCCTATTACTTATTACCACGGAGAGAGCCTCGATGAACGCATCTCTGCTAGAGTAGGGAGATGCCGCGATGGCTCCGGCGCGCCGCAATTCCCGCGGGAATCGTGCTCCTTATCGTCTTGCTCCGTTTCACGGTCTTTGCCCCCGACGCTGTTCCGGTCGACGTGACCACCGTCGCCCGCGGTCCGGTGGAGGAGACGGTGACCAACTCCCAGGCGGGGACGGTCCGCGCCCGTAAGAGGGCCAAGCTCTCGCCCGAGGTCGGTGGAACGGTGGTGGCGATTCCTTTCCGGGAGGGAGAACGGGTCTCCAAGGGAACGGTGGTCCTTCGACTCGACGATCAGGTGCAGAGGGCAGAATTGGCACTCGCCGAGCGCGAGCTGGAGGCGGCCAACGCGCAGCAGGAGCAGGCGTGCCTCGCCGCGGAACGAGCGGGCCGTGAGAAGGAGCGCATTGCCCGGCTTGCCCTGGAAGGAATTGCCTCCCAGGATCTTCTGGATCAGACAACCACCCAAGCGGATCGCACCGCCGCTGCCTGTGAGGCGGCGGGCGCCGGAGTGGAAAGGGCCCGGGCCGCGGTGGCGCTGGTTCATACCAAAGTCGACAAGGCGGTGCTGCGCGCGCCCTTCGATGGGATCGTCGCCGAGGTTTCCGCCGAAGTCGGCGAGTGGGTGTCTCCTTCGCCGCCCGCCCTTCCCATTCCTCCGGTGGTCGACATCCTCGATCCCGACAGCATCTACATCAGCGCTCCCATGGACGAGGTGGACTCCGCCCAGATAGCTTCCCAGCAGCAAGCTCGTGTGACCGTCGACTCGTACCGCGGCCAACATTTCACCGCCCGAGTGGTCCGTGTGGCGCCCTACGTCCTCGATGTCGAAGCGCAGAATCGCACCGTGGAGATCGAAGTGGAACTCGAGGATATGGATACCTCCCGGCGCTTGTTGCCGGGGACTTCGGCCGACGTGGAGGTGATTCTGCAAGAGAAGAAGGACGTCTTACGGGTGCCGACCCAGGCTCTGCTGGAAGGGAATCGAGTCCTGGTCGTGGAGAACGGTCGCCTGGCAACGCGAGACGTCGAGACCGGACTCAGCAACTGGGACTTCACGGAGATCGTGAGCGGGCTGACGGCGGGCGATGAAATCGTGGTCACGCTCGATCGTCCCGAGGTGCAGCCGGGGGCACCGGCGGTGATAGAGAAGACCCAGGGCGCGCCGTGATTCGTCTGGAGGGGATCTGCCGGACGTTCATGGTGGGCGGGCAGCCGGTTCGCGCTCTGGTCGACATAGACGAGCAGATCGCGTCGGGCGAGCACCTGGCCATCATGGGCCCTTCCGGATCCGGGAAGTCGACGCTTCTCAATATTATCGGTCTTCTCGATCGGCCTTCTTCTGGATCCTATCGGCTCGACGACCGTGAGGTCTCGCATCTCGACGAGGCGGAGCTCACGCAGCTCCGACGGCACCGTATCGGTTTCGTTTTCCAGTTCTTTCATCTCGTCACTCGCCTCACCGCGCTCGAGAACGTGGAGCTCCCCATGATCTTCGCGGGTGTTCCGCGTGACCAACGGAGGAAGAAGGCGCTCGACACGTTGCAGGCGGTGGGACTCGCGGCGCGGGCCGAACACCGGCCGGATCAGCTGTCCGGGGGGGAGCAGCAGCGGGTCGCACTGGCGCGCGCCACGGTCATGGGGCCGGGACTTATTCTCGCCGACGAGCCCACCGGGAATCTGGACACTGCCTCCGGTCAGCAGGTACTCGACCTGCTCGATGGAATGAACCAAAAGGGTCTCACGCTGGTGGTCGTCACCCATGATCCGGACGTGGCGCGGCGGGCCGATCGGATTCTCATCTTGGCCGACGGACGGATCGCCCGGCGCCTCAGTGGTGATGAGATGTACCAGGTCACTGGATTCTCCGGTCTGGCGGGGGGACGGGTGTGACGTTCCGGGACGTTCTCCAATACGCCTGGCGCGCTCTTCTCGGTCGTCGCGTGCGGAGCGGGCTCAGCTTGCTGGGCATGGCGATCGGCGTGGCGGCGGTGATCGTGCTCACCGCGCTGGGTCAGGGAGCGCTGACCTACGTGTCGGATCAGTTCGGAAATATCGGCACCAACCTTCTCGTCGTGCTTCCCGGCAAGACCGAGACGACCGGAGGCTTTCCGGGCGTGGGAGGGGTACCCAACGACTTGACCCTCGAGGATTACGAGATTCTGACCCGAAGTCTGCGTGAGGTGCAGCGCTCGGCGCCGATTGCCATGGCGACCGGCGCCGTCTCCCACGGTGAGCGGCGACGCCAGGTGGCGGTGATCGGCTCGACCGATGAGTTTCTAGAGGTCCGTAGTCTGGAGATGGCGCGGGGAAGTTTTCTACCGGAAGCGGAGGTCGATCGCGGCGGGGCGGTCGTCGTTCTCGGTTCGAAGGTAGCCGAAGAGCTCTTCCCGGGGGAGGATCCGGTCGGGGAAATCGTGCGCATCGAGGACGCTCGTATGAGAGTCATCGGCATTCTCGCCTCGAAAGGCACGCAGCTGGGCGTCAACATGGATGACATGGTTGTGATCCCGGTTGCTTCGGCGATGCGGCTGTTCAACCGGAGCTCGCTCTTTCGGATCATACTGGAGGTCCGCGCCACCTCCGATCTCGATCTCGCCTGCCAGGAAGTCCTTCGCGTAATGACGGAAAGGCATGACGAGGAGGACGTAACCTGCATCACCCAGAACGCCGTGGTCGAGACCTTTTCTTCGATCGTGAACACATTGACTCTGGTACTGGTCGCTGTCGCCTCGATTTCGCTTTCGGTGGCCGGCATCGGCATCATGAACGTCATGCTCGTCTCCGTCTCGGAGAGGACTCCGGAGGTGGGATTGTTGAAGGCGGTGGGTGTGGCGCCGCGGCAGATCGTCGCGGTCTTCCTGACGGAAGCGGCGTTGCTCTCCACCGCCGGGGGCATGGTGGGCCTGGCGGTCGGTTGGCTAGCGGTGAGGGTTCTGGTCGGACTCTACCCGGCGCTGCCCGCCAGCGCCCCCGCCTGGGCGGTGGCCGCCGCCCTGGCGGTCTCGGCCATTGTCGGTGTTACCTTTGGTGTCTTGCCGGCCCGGCGGGCGGCTCGACTGGATCCGATCTTGGCGCTGGCGCGCCGCTAGGAAGGGCAACGGGATGCGCGATCTGCTGACGCTAGCTCTAGGTGCTCTCGCTCGCTACCGATTGCGCTCGCTGCTTTCCATGCTGGGTATCGCCATCGGCATCGGCTCGGTCATTCTCCTGACGTCGATCGGCGAGGGGACGCGTTTGTACATCCTGGATCAGTTCACACAGTTCGGAACCAACTTGCTCCAGATCAACCCCGGCAAGGCGGAGACCATGGGATTACCCGGCGTCCTCGGCGGGACGACTCACAAGTTGACGTTGGATGATGCCCAGGCCATCGGGCGATTGCCACAAATAGAGACGGTCATGCCGCTGGCCTTCGGCAATGCACGGGTGGAGGCGGAAGGCCGGGGCCGCAGTGTCTCTATCTATGGGGTTACCCCCGCTGTCCCGGAAGTCTGGAAGTTTCGGGTGCGTCAAGGTGCATTCTGGCCGGAGGGGGATCCGCGGCGGGGTCAGTTCATGGCCGTTCTCGGTCCCAAATTGAAGCGGGAGCTCTTTGGAAACGCCAACGCCTTGGGAGGGTTCGTTCACATTGGGGGAACTCGCTTTCGGGTGGTGGGCGTCATGGAACCGAAAGGGCAGTTCGTGGGCTTCGACATTGATGACGGCGCCTACATCCCGGTGGCCTCTGCCATGAAGATCTTCAATCAGGACGAGCTGCAGGAGATCGACATTGTCTTCTCCAGTTCCGCTTCCGTCGATCGCGTCGTGGAGAGGATAACGCGTCTCCTCGTCGAGCGGCATCGCGGAAACGAGGACTTCACCATCACCACTCAGGCGGCCATGATGGAGGTTTTCGACAACGTCATGAACGTCATCACTATGGCAGTGGGTGCCATCGCCGCCATCTCGCTCCTGGTAGGCTCCATCGGCATCCTGACCATGATGTGGATAGCGGTGGGAGAGCGAACCGCCGAGATCGGTTTGATCCGCGCCATCGGTGCCTCGCGGCAACAGGTGCAGATGGTGTTCCTGGTCGAAGCGGGAGCTCTCTCCTCTCTCGGCGGGCTGATGGGCTTGCTCGCGGGTCTCGGAATTTGCGCCACGCTCAGGAGCTTCGTTCCCGGGCTTCCCGTGCACACGCCCGTGCTCTACGCCGTGACGGCGGTCGTCATCAGCCTGGCGACCGGGTTGCTCTCCGGGGTGGCGCCGGCGAGACGGGCGGCAGCCCTCGACCCCATCGAGGCGCTGCATACCGAGTAGCCTGGCGCGTCAATGGCCTTCCGCCGCGGGGCGATGCACGGCGAGAGCCACGCCTCCCATCACTAATAACGCGCCGACCAGGACGCGTGGGAGGATCGACTCACCTCGCAGAACGCCCACCGAGACCGCGACTAGAGGAATGATGTAGGCGGTGAGAGCGAGCCGTTTGGCGGGGAGGATGGACAACAGCCAGTAGTAGAGGAAGAACGTTACCGCCGAGCCGCAAATCGCGAGATAAAGGAGGGCGCCGATGGAATCGGCGTTCCACACGAAACTCCGGTCGCGTTCCAACCAGAATGCCAGCACTCCCATGACTCCCGACGTGACCACCATGGGACCGGCGGCAAGCGAGAACGGATGGACACCCGTGCCCCAGCGCTTGACCATGACCGTGCCGAGAGCGGCGGCGAGCGGCGAGATCAACATCACCATCGCGGCGAGATAGACCTGGTGGCCTCCTAGAGCCGCCAGGTCTTCCGAAAAGATGACGCCCACGCCCCCGAAGCCCATGGCGATACCCAGGATCTCTTTCAGGCTCAAGGCTTCTCCGGGCAGGGTGAAGTGCCCCACCACCGCCACGAAGAGGGGATAGGTGGCGAACAAAACGGCGGCCAGGCCAGAAGGCACCCACTGCTCGCCCCAGTAAACCACTCCATAGGCGATGGTGAAAGAGAGGATGCCGTTCGCCAGCCAGAGGATTTTCTCCTTGCGGGTCCTCCCCAGCTTCACGCCCATCACCCGTGCCGCCACCAACAGCAAGATGGCGGCGATGGCGAACCGTATCGCTACCCCGCTAAAGGGAGGGGTGCCCCGCAATCCGATCTGGATGACCGCCCAGGTCGTGCCCCAGATGAGACAGACCAGGCCGAAGGCGAGCGTGACGAGGAGTGTGGCAGGTCGGCCCATGCCTTGCGGGCGGGTCAACGGATATGCCGCACGGCACGCCCCACTCGATCGGAGGCCTCGAAGAGAGAGCCGACGGAGTTCCTCATTGGCTCGGGAACCTCGAACGCCCAGTCTAGCGCAACAAGAGGACCTTGCTGGCGACGGCGCGGGCGGTGGTAGAGTAACGTTCATGAAACCGTTTGGCGATTTCGAGGTCGACGACGTTTTCTCGAGATTCGAAAGTTAAAGTGAGGACGCTCCTGGTGCTCCGCCACGCGAAATCCAGCTGGAAGGATCCCGGCCTCGCCGATGAGGATCGCCCACTCAACAAGCGAGGGAAAAAGGATGCGCCGGTGATGGGACAGGTGCTGCAGCGGGAAAGATTGACGCCCGATTGGATCGCGAGCTCCACTGCACGGCGCGCTCGGAAGACGGCGGAAGCGGCGGCAAGGCACAGCCAGTACTCGGGAGAGATCCATTACGAAGAGGCACTCTACCTCGCCTCGCCCACGGCCATTCTGGACGTTCTGGCCAGGAGGGCGCCTGCATCAGCAGAAAGGATCCTGATCGTGGGACACAATCCCGGTCTCGAGGATCTGGTGGGCCTGCTCACCGCTCGGCGGGAACCGTTTCCGACCGGCGCTCTGGCGCAGATCGAGCTGCCCATCGCCAGCTGGAACGAGCTGAATGAAAGCCCGAAGGGGAAGCTCGTCCGCTTGTGGCGTCCGCGAGAGCTAGGGTAAGTCTCGCCGATTCCCGGCGTGCCCGTTCGCAGATGAGACCACCCCTCGCTCACCGCCAACACCGCATAGGGAACGAGAAGCGCTTCCGACTCGAAGAGAAGCGGACCGGCAATCAAGTTGGACCGGCACTGGCAGGGGGCCCATTCTCTTCGATCAGGCGCAATAGATCGAAGGAACTGAGAATGCCTACCACTCGGTCCCCATCGGTGACGACCACATGGTGTAAGCGATAGTGCCGCATCATCTGAGCGGCGGTACGGACGTCGGCATCGGGCGTTACCGTGTATACGTTGGTGCTCATGATCCGGGACACCGGGATCTTGGCCGAGAAACCCGGCATCAGATCGCTGGAGGTGACCATGCCGACCAGCTGTTCTTCGTCATCCACCACCGGCAAAGAATGGATGTTGTGCGCGTGCATGAGCTCCCGAATTCCTCCCACCAGGTCGCCCGGCTTGGCGACGATGACGTCGGCAGCCATGACGTCCCGAACCTTGGGTCTCATGAGATGGTTTGTTGAATGTGAGCCTAACTTGAGACGACCCACGGAAGCAAGTCGTCCGGGCTCGCCGCTTCCATGCGGGAGGTCAACCTCCCGGGGTCCGGTAATGGATCCGCCCGGCGACAGACCCGGCAAACGGAGCCCCTTGACGGACTTTCTGGTCCCGTGCCATAATCTGGCCTGTTAGGGTTGTAGGGTTTCTTGCTTGATTCAGCAGTACGAACCACAAGGAGTGAAAGATATCCTTGTGGTTTTTCTATTGTTGCCATGCAAGTTCTACACCTTACCCCAGCCAGCCGCTGGGTCAATTCATGAGGAAAGGAGGTAGACCTGCATGGCAAAAGGCACAGTGAAGTGGTTCAACGACAGCAAGGGCTTCGGCTTCATCCAGCGTGAAGACGGCCCCGATGTTTTTGTTCACTTCTCGGCTATCACCGGTTCAGGGTTCCGGTCGCTCCAAGAGGGCCAAGAAGTCGAATTCGAAGTCACTCAGGGCCCCAAAGGACCACAGGCAGCGAACGTAAAGCCCGCGACGTAATCACTTCCGCGCGGCTATTTGTGCCCCGTCGCCAAGAGGCGGCGGGGCCTTTTGTTTTTTGGGGCTCCTGCGGATTGTGATACGGCGCAAAGTCGGTGGAACTGATCCCGGTGTATGATGCCCCGCTCGGTCCGATTCGGTAGGGTGAAGCCGTGCGTATCGTACACACTAGCGACTGGCATGCGGGGCGGGTGTGGAAGCGGATCGACCGGCTTCCCGAACTCGCCGACGTGCTGGAGCATTTGGGAGACTTTCTGGAGAGTCAGAGAATCGACCTTCTCCTGATGTCCGGAGACGTCTTCGACAGCGGTGCGCCCCATCCGGCCGCCGAGCGATTGGTTTTCGGTTTTCTCAAGAGGATCGGCCGGGCCGGAGTTCAGAGCGTGGTCATCGCTGGGAATCACGATAGTCCGGCGAGGCTGCAGGCCTGGGGAACCCTTGCCGAGCTGGTAGGCGTGCAGGCGGTGGCTTTTCCTCGTCGCCGACAAGACGGAGGTCTGATCGAGGTCGGATCGCGCTCCGGGGAGCGAGCTCGGGTGGCGGCGGTTCCGTTCGCCGCGCCGCGCCGCCTCATCAGCGCCCTCGACCTGTCCGGTGAGGAGACGCGGGCGAAGCAGAAATATGACCAGGGTATGCGGGAGATTATCGCTCATTTGGTCGGTGGATTCGAAGCGGAGACAATAAACCTGGTCATGGCGCACACTCATCTTCAGGGAGCGATCGTTTCGGGATCGGAGCGGCAGGTCCACCTGGGAGAGGAGTGGGCTACCACGCCGCAGGCACTTCCCTCGACGGCTCATTACATCGCTCTTGGTCATATCCATCGTCCGCAGCGGATGGAGTCGGCGCCCGCTCCCGCTCACTATGCCGGCTCGCCCCTTCAACTCGACTTCGGAGAGGCGGGAGAGGCCAAAAGCTTTCTCCTTATCGACGCCCGAGCGCGCCAGCCCGCCCATATCGAGCGAGTACCCTATCAGGGCGGACTGCCCCTGCGCTCGCTCCGGAAGAACCTGGAAGAGCTGGAACGGGAGGCGCCTCGCTTGTCCACACAGGGTTGGCTCCGGGTGACTGTGCCGATGAGTGGCGCCGATCCGGATCTCAGCAGCAGAGTACGACGATTGGTTCCCAACGTGGTGTCGGTGCAAATCGAGCTTCCCGAGAGAGCAGAAGAGGATAGGTCGCGTCCGCCGCCAGGGTCGCAGCCTCGAGATCTCTACCTGGCGTATTGTCGGGAGCGGCACCACGCTCCGCCCGAGAAGGAACTGGCGGAGACCTTCGACCGACTATTGGAGGAGGCGGAGCGGGATAATGCGACTTAAGACCTCAAGAGCCGGTCGGGAGCCGGCGATTTTTTGGCGCGCCGAACGCCGAGACGGGAGGTGATATATGACCAAGGATTCGGCAGGCGGTATACCAGCGCCCGGTTTTCTGAGAAGATATCTCGCGGGTCTTCTTTATCTCGGCGCCATCATTCTGGTGGGTTACTTGTCTTATCTCTACGGTTGGTACACCGGCCTGGTTCATGAGACGGTCAGCGCGAACATCGACAACGGACGCATCATGCTGCAGGCATCGAGGGCCCTTCGCCGGGGCGAGGCTGAAAACGCGCTGTGGATCCAGGATCTCGCCATCGAGGGCAGTCTCTATAGTCTGGAGCGGCTCTCCAACATGGTTCCAGCGAGATTCGAGCCCGCGCATCGCTCCTTGTTGCAGGACATCAAGGACTACCGAGCACAGTATCCCGACTCCAACAAGGGCACGGGCATCGAGGAATTCGAGGTAGAAAAATAGGACTTTGGCAAGAACCGGTCTGTTGGACGGGCCGCGGAAGGTTTCCAGGGAAAGCTCCCCAGCGCCCATCCGACCCACCGCAAGGCGATAGTGCGGCCGAATATCCGTGAGACCGCTGCGACTCACCGTCGAAGGCTTCACCTGCTTCAAGGAGCGTCAAGCGCCGCTGGACTTGTCGGGCCTCGAGCTCTTTGCGATCGCCGGTCCCACCGGAGCGGGGAAGTCGAGCCTGCTGGATGCCATCATTTTCGCCCTCTATGGCCGAGTACCCCGCATGAGGAGGGGATACTCGGAGCTCATCTCGCTTGGCCGGGATCGCATGTCCGTCCTGCTCGACTTTCGAGTGGGGCAGCGAGAGTTTCGCATCACCCGGACTGGCCGCCGCGCCCGCTCGACGGAAGCGCAGCTCGACGAGCTGGTGGACGGACAGGAGAGATCCATCGCCGGCGGAGTTCAGAGCGTGGACAACGAAGTGTTGCGGCTTCTGGGACTGCGCTACGAGGCTTTTACCCAAGCGGTAGTGCTCCCGCAAGGTGATTTCGCGCGTTTCTTGAAGAGCCAACCTCGCGAGAGGCGAGAGATTCTGAGGGATCTCTTGCGGTTCCAGGTCTATGAACGAATGAGGAAGAACGCGGCCGACTGCAGTCGGTCGCTCGAGCTCAAGCTCAGTGGGGTCCGCGAGCGGTTGCGCGAGGATTATGGAGAGGTAAGCCCGCAGCAAATAGAGGAGCTGGAGCGACGCTTGCTGACTCTCGACAAGCGAAACCACCGGGCGTCGGAAGAGCTGGTCTCGCTTCAATCGAAAGTGGAGGAGAGGCGGGCACGATACCAGAGGACACGAGAGCTCGT
>Ga0214472_10005415_pt1 | contig 13430 bp, 10 predicted proteins | sample RVTome_6_FD_207662 | JGI IMG/M metagenome (GOLD analysis project Ga0214472, IMG submission 207662) | Soil microbial communities from uranium-contaminated site in the Upper Colorado River Basin, Wyoming, United States - RVT140D175 | ecosystem: Environmental > Terrestrial > Soil > Contaminated >... | reverse complement strand
CCCCATATGATCGGGCCCGTGTCCATCTCGACCGGTGAGCCGTCGACACGGACCCGTTTGCCGTTCGACTCCATGTCGAGCTGCTGGAGGTAGGCGGGGAATCTGTCGAGATCCTGGGCATAGGGCAGCACCGCGTAGGTCGGATAGCCGAGCACGTTCCGATACCACACACCGATGAGGCCGAGCAGCACCGGCAGGTTCGACTCGAACGGGGTGTGCCGGAAGTGCAGGTCCATCGTCCGGAAGCCGGCCAGCATCTCCCCGAATGCCTTCTGTCCGACCGCGATCATCAGCGACAGGCCGATCGCCGACTCCATCGAGTAGCGACCGCCGACCCAATCCCAGAACCCGAACATGTTCTCGGTGTCGATGCCGAACTCGGAGACTTCGGCGGCGTTGCTCGAGACCGCCACGAAATGACTCGCCACCGCGGCGTCGTCTCCCAATCGGCTAAGTAACCACGCCCGGGCGCTCCTGGCGTTCGTCAACGTCTCGAGCGTCGTGAAAGTCTTCGACGCCACGATGAAGAGGGTCGTCTCGGGGTTGACCACCGCCAGGACCGACTCGAGGTGCGCCGGATCGATGTTGGACACGAAATGGCACTCGATGTCGGGGTGGACGAAGGGTCGGAGGGCCCGATACGCCATGGCGGGGCCGAGATCGGATCCCCCAATCCCTATGTTCACCACGTGACGGATCCGACGACCTGTATGTCCCTTCCACAGCCCTGACCGCACCCGCTCGGCGAATTGCCCCATCCGATCCAATACCTCGTGCACCTCAGCCACCACGTCGACCCCGTCGATCGAGAACGTGTCATCGGGGGCGGCTCGCAGCGCCGTGTGCAACACCGGGCGGTCCTCGGTCACATTGATCGGCTCACCCGAGAACATCGCCTCGATCCGCTCCGCCAGACCGGCACGATGGGCGACAGCCGCCAGCAGCCGAACGGTCTCATCAGTCACCAGGTGCTTGGACAGGTCGGCAACCAGGTCACCCGCCGCCAGCGTCAACCGCGCCGCCCGACCGGGATCTGCCTCGAACGCCGCTCGCAGATCGACGCCATCAGCGCGATGGGCGACCAGCGCCGCCCACTCCGCCGTCCCTGCAATGGGCTGCATGCTCACACTCCTCGATGGGCGAAGGCTGCGGTCGGACGGTCGGCGAAACCGGCCCGTTCCATCGTCTCCCATGCCCTGGACAACGGGCTCGACAGGATCCGAGCGTCGGGAGCAACCCCGATCATGGCCGCCAGCGCCTCGGCTTGGCGGCGTCCGAACTCGGTGAGCGGGACGTCGGTACGTCCGGTGTGCCGTCCCGAGATGCTCCATTCGGTCTGCCCGTGGCGGACCAAAAGCACGTCATGCCCGCTCATCGGGTGATCCAGCCGGCGTCCGACCCGAGCACTTTGTCGGCTGCAGCCGGGCCCCAGCTTCCGCGGTCGTATGGGACGACCGGAGACCGGTCGGTGAGCACGTCCTCCACTATCCGCCACGCCTCGGCCACACCGTCTTGACGTGCGAACAGGCTGGCGTCGCCCCGGAGGGCGTCGCCGATGAGTCGGTCGTAGGCGTCGCGCCCGGGGACGCGATCGTGTTGGAGGTGAAGTTCGACGGGACCGCTCACCATCTCAGGTCCCGGTACCTTGGCCTGCATCGACAGGCTGATCTCCTCGTCCGGCTTGGTGCGGAAGGTGAGCCGGTTCGGGCCCGGCAGACTCTCGCCGCCGGCGAACAACGGCCTGGGGGGCCGCTGAAACTCGATCACCGCTTCGGTCACCGTCCTGGCCAGGCCCTTGCCGGCCCTGATGGTCCAGGGGACACCCGCCCAGCGCCACGAGTCGATCTCCAAGCGGAGCGCGGCAAAGGTCTCCGTGTCCGAGCCGGCCGACACCCCCGGCTCGGCGAGATACCCATCGTATTGGCCGCGAATCAGGTCGATGGGCGAGATCGCCCTCACCGCGCTGAGCACCTTCACCCGCTCGTCCCTGAGCGCGTCGGGACGATCGGATACCGGCGGCTCCATCGCCAGCAGTGAGACCACTTGGAGCAGATGATTCTGGACAACATCTCGCAACGCACCGACCTGGTCGTAGAACGAGCCGCGCCCTTCCACCCCGAAGTCCTCGGCCAACGTGATCTGCACCCCGCCCACGTAGTGACGGTTCCAGATCGGCTCGAGGATGGTGTTCGAGAACCGGAAGATCATGAGGTTCTGGATGGCGTCCTTGCCGAGGAAGTGGTCGATTCGGTAGACCTGTTCCTCGGGGAAGTGCCGGTGGATGATCTCGTTGAGCTCGGCCGCCGATGCAGTGTCCCGGCCGAAAGGCTTCTCCAGCACGAGCCGCCCCCGCCGGTTGAGCCCGGCCGACGCCAACCCCTCCACGACGTCGTCGAACAGGTCGGGCGGGATGGCCAGGTAGAAGACGGGGTGGTCGCCCCCCCTGAGTCGCTTCGACATGGCTGCGTAGGTCGAGGTCTCCCGATAGTCGCCTCCGACGTAGCACAGGTTGTCGGCGAGGCGGCCGAACACCTCTTCGTCGACCGTCTCCCCCGCTTCGATCAACGCCGACCGGGCGTGCTCTCTGAGCACGACATCGTCCCAGTCACTCGCCGCCACCCCCACCACCGGCATGTCGAGCTGGCCACTTGCGGTCAACTCGTAGAGGGCGGAGAAGAGCTTCCTCCGGGCGAGATCTCCACTGATCCCGAACAGAACCAGGGCGTTGGCGGGCTCCCTCATCGAGGTTCCGCCTTCTCGTCATGCCCGCCGAACTGCTTGCGCATGGCGGAGAGCACCTGGTTGGCGAACTCGTCGCGGCCGCGACTGTCGAAGCGACCAAAGAGGGCAGCTGCCGGGTTCTGCAGAGGACCAATCTCGGCGTCGGCGATCACATCGACCGAGCCGATCCCGGCATGCTTGAGGATGTTGAGTCCTTCCGCATAGGCCGCCATCAGGCCGTACTCGACGCCGTTGTGGACCATCTTCGTGAAGTGACCGGCGCCACTCGGACCGCAATGGAGGTAGCCGTGCTCGGCCGGGCTCGGCTCTCCGCTGCGCCCGGGGGTCCGTGCCGCCTTCGCCATCCCGGGAGCGAGCGTCCGGAACACCGGATCGAGATGGGCGACGGCCACGGCTTCGCCTCCGATCATGAGACAGAATCCTCGTTCGAGACCGAACACGCCGCCACTCGTCCCCACGTCGACCAGGCGGATGCCACGTTCGGAGAGCTCCGCCGAGCGCCGCAAGTCGTCCTGGTAGAAGGAGCTTGGTGCCCGCCACGCAGCAACCGGCGGACGAGGTTGGTCCCCATTCGTCCGAGACCGACCATTCCCAGTTCCATGATCCGGACGTCCTTTCGTTCAATGGTCGAGCTCGGCTCGGATCGAGAGGCCGCCGGGCGGCCACGGGGGTGCGTTCCGCCGGTCGCTCTCGTCAACACTTCCCGAACGATACGACCCCCACTTGGTCGGACCGGCGACACTCCTGGTAGCTCGAAGCCAATCGCCGAGCGAAACACCCGGTTCGGCGCCCCTCTATCCTGGCGCCTTCCCAACCGAGCGCCCGGAGGTCTTCCCCCGTGAAGGTGTACCCGCCTGAGATGATCCGCAACGTCGCCCTCGTCGGCCACAACGGGTCGGGCAAGACGACGCTCGCCGAGGCGATGCTGTATCGCGCCGGTGCGCTGCAACGGCTCGGCCGGGTCGAGGACGGGAACACCGTGATGGACTACGACCCCGAGGAGCACGCCAGAGGGATGTCACTCGCCCTCTCCATGGCCCCGGTCGAGTGGCACGACCACAAGATCAACCTGATCGACACCCCCGGCTACGCCGATTTCATCGGCGACGTCCACGCCGCGCTCAGAGTGGTCGACTTGGCCGTCTTCGTGGTGAGCGCCGTCGAGGGCGTCGAGGTGCAGACCGACGCCATCTGGCGTATCGCCGAGCAGCTCGGCGTTCCGCGCATGATCTTCATCAACAAGCTCGACAAGGAACGCGCCTCCTTCGACCGGACGCTCGAGCAGCTTCGATCGCGGTTCGGGGCCGGGATCGCCCCGCTCGAGCTGCCGCTCGGCTCCGAGTCGTCGTTCCACGGAGTCGCCGACCTCTTCACCAACAGGGCGTACGTGTACGACTCCGGCAAGGCCGAGGAGGCCGCGATCCCCGAGGAGCTCGAACAGCGCGAGCACGAGGTCCACGACAACCTCGTCGAGGGCATCGTCGTCGCAGACGACATGCTCCTGGAGCGCTACCTGGAAGGCGAGATCCCGTCCGTCGAGGAGCTCGAGAAGACAATGGCCGTCGGGGTGGCGGAAGCAACGGTCTTCCCCGTGGTCTGCGGCTCGGCCGCCGGCCCGATCGCGGTCGACCGGCTCGCCAGCTTCATCGTCGAGATCGGCCCTTCGCCTGCCCGCCGAAACCAGGTGATCGTCGAGGCAGGAGGCGAGACCGTCACGATCGACGGCACACCGAGCGGCGACCCGCTGGCGTTCATCTTCAAGACGATCTCCGATCCATACGTCGGCCAGATCTCTCTCTTCAAGGTGCTGTCGGGGACGATCAAGCCCGAGTCGGTCCTCCACAACGGCCGCTCCGGCGCCGATGAGCGCCTCGCCAAGATCGGGTATGTCATCGGGAAGGAGAGCGAGCTGCTCCCCGAGCTGCAGGCGGGCGACATCGGAGCGGTCTCCAAGCTCACCGACACCGCCACCGGTGACACGCTCACTCCGAAGAACAAGCCCGTGAAGGTCACGGCCATCGCCCGGCCCGTTCCGGTCCTCTCGATCGCCATCAGCGCATCGACGACGGCGGACGAGGACAAGCTGGCGAACTCCCTGCGACGTCTCCAGGCCGAGGACCCGGCGCTCATCGTCGAACGGAGCGAAGAGACCCGCCAGACGGTGCTGCGAGGCATGGGTGAGACTCACCTGACGATCACGCTCGAGAAGCTGCGCCGCAAGTTCGGTGTCGAGGTCGATCAGCACGAGGTGAGGGTCCCTTACCGCGAGACGATCACGACGCCCTCGGAAGCCGAGGGCAAGTACAAGAAGCAATCGGGCGGTCGCGGCCAGTTCGGCGTTGCGATCCTGCGCGTCGAGCCGCTGGCCCGTGGCGAGGGCTTCGAGTTCGTCGACGCCATCAAGGGAGGATCGATCCCCCGCCAGTTCATCCCCGCCGTCGAGCACGGTATTCGGGAGACGATGGGGAGCGGAGGGATCTTCGGGTACCCGGTCGTCGACGTTCGGGTCTACTGCGTGGACGGGAAGTACCACTCGGTCGACTCATCCGAGATGAGCTTCAAGATGGCAGGCCGCCTCGGCTTCCGAGAGGCCATGCGCAAGGCGAACCCCGTGCTCCTCGAGCCGATCTCGCGGGTCGTCGTCACCGTGCCTCCCGAGTACCAGGGTGACGTGATGGGCGACCTCTCGTCGCGGCGAGGCCAGGTGCAGGGGACCGAGGTGGCGGCCTCCGGCAGGCAGATGGTCACCGCCCTCGTGCCGACGTCGGAGATCATGCGCTACGCCATCGACCTGCGATCGCTCACCCAGGGGTGGGGGACGTTCACGGCGTCGCACGATCACTACGAGCTGCTGCCCTCCCATCTCGTCGACAAGGTGGCCCAAGAGGTCTCCGACGACGACTGAGAGCCGCTCCGGCGTCCCTGCATCGCACAAATGCGACAGGGGGACGCAAGAACGGATCAGTCGGTCCCGATGGCCAGAGCAATCCCGTCCAGGAGGTCTGCCTCCGAGATCGTGACCTCGCCGTGGCCTGATCGGGCAACGGCGGCCTCGGCGACGATGGCGCCCCCGAGCAGCACGTCTGCTCGGCCCGGCGGCACCGTCGGGATCGCCGCGATGTCCTCGACGGACAGCGCGGCCAGCCGCTCGACCATCCTCATCAGGTCGTCGAGTCGCAGAACCGACCCGTGGACCACGTCCCGGTCGTACACAGCCAGCTCCAGGTGGACGGCAGCCAGCGTCGTGAACGTGCCGGCCACCCCGATGACGAGCCCCGGCGCGCCCGGGATCTCGAGTGGAGCGAGCGCACCTGCGACGGCCGACCTGGCGGCGGCGAGAGCCTCCGTCGTGATGGGGCGTCTCGCCAGCCAGCGCTCGGTGACCCGCACGGACCCGACGTCGACGCTCCTGGCGTACTCGACGTCGTCCTCCCCGAACACGAACTCGGTGGAGCCCCCTCCGAGATCGACGACCAGGATCGGCCCGGCCGGCCGAACCGCCGACCTCACGCCGGCAAATGCCAGCTCGGCCTCTCGCTCGCCGGCGATGACATCGGGACGCGCCCCGAAGGCCGTTGCGGCCAGGTCGAGGAACGCCTCCCGATCCTCGGCGTCCCTCGTCGCCGAGGTGGCGACTGCGCCGCGGCGTTCGGCCGCGAATCGATCGGCCGCCGAGCCGTACTCACCGAGCACGTCGACGGTGAGCTGCACGGCACGGGGGTCGAGCCTGCGCCGCTCGTCGACACCCCTGCCCAACCTCGTGATCTCGGTCCGCTTCTCGGCGATCGACAGCAGCCCGCCCCCGGCGACCTCTCCGAGGAGCAGCCGCACCGTGTTCGTGCCGATATCGACGGCGGCGACTCTCAACGCGACGGCTCGACCCAGTCCGGGTTGGCGCCCACCTCGCCATCGACCGCCACGACGCACGGCACGGTGCAGTCGAGCGGCTCGATCTGATGAGCCGTCAGTTCCCCGATGGGATTGTCGTTGCCTGCGGCGTGGTCGGCGTACTGGGCGTGCAGGCACTTGACGCCCTCTCGGGTCCCCCCGATACCGCCCGACGGCAACGCAGCCGGGGCGTCCGCGGCGACCAGGGCGTCCCGCTCCGCCACGTAACGGGCGGTGGCCGCCTGGTGGCGCGCCAGCAGCACCTCGTCTGACTCCAGGAGGCGCTCCGCCGCCTTGACGCCCCCCGCCGCCTCGATCCGGCCGATACGACGAACGGCCAGAGGGCACGTGAGCCAGTATCTCGTCGGGAACGGGGTGCCGTCGTCGAGGTGGGGCGGGACGGCGATCACCACCGGGACGTCGAGGGGGCAACGCGCTCGCACCTCGACGACGGACCGCGGCGGGCGCCCCAGTTGGGCGGCCACGACCGCGCGGTCATTCATCCGGGACGAGGTCTCTCCCGGTGAAGAAGTCCCAGATCTTCTCGGTGATCGTTCGTTCATCCTCGGCGGGCTCCGGCTCCGGTGCTGGCACGTCGACGGCTCGCTCGTCCTCGGGCGACGTGACCGTGAAACCGGTCTCTCCGGGACGCACCATCCCGAGCTCCTCCCGTGCGAGACGTTCCACCTCGGCTTCCGTCCCGAGGGCATCGATCCGCTGACGCAGGGCCTCATTCTCCCCGACCAGGGCGTCGAGCTTGGCGCGCGTGTTCGCCACCTGCCGATCCTGGGCGAGGATCTGCCGGAAGGGGAAGATGCCGCCGAGGACGACGGCGAGGGCGACGAGGAGCAGCAGCGCCAGGAAGGGCGAGGCGTACCGGCGCCGCCTGCGCTCGCCGCCTCGGCTCATCGAGCCCTCCTGAACGGGTCCCACCCGGCGTAGCGCGCCTCGTCGCCGAGCGCCTCTTCGATCCGGAGGAGCTGGTTGTACTTGGCGGTGCGCTCGCCGCGCGCCGGAGCGCCCGACTTGATCTGGCCGGCATTCGTCGCCACGACGAGGTGGGCGATGAACGAGTCCTCGGTCTCGCCGGATCGGTGGCTCACCATCCGCCCGTAGCCGTTCCGTTCCGCCAGCTCCATCGTGTGGAGCGTCTCCGTCAGGGTCCCTATCTGGTTCACCTTGATCAGCACGGCGTTTGCCACGCCCAACTCGATGCCCTTGGCGACGAGGTCCTCGTTCGTGACGAAGAGGTCGTCGCCGACGAGCTGGATTTGGTTCCCGAGACGCTCGGTGAGCGCCTTCCAGCCGTCCCAGTCCGTCTCCCCGAGACCGTCCTCGATCAGGACGAGAGGGAAGCCGGAGGTGAGCTCGGCCAGGTAGTCGACCATTCCGCCCGTGCTGAACTGGCCGCCGTCGAGCTCGTAGTGGCCCGCCCGGTAGAGCTCGGTGGCGGCGACGTCGATCGCGAGGGCGATCTCCTCTCCGACCTCGTAACCGGCTGCCTCGATCGCCTCGACGAGCAGCTCGAGCGCAGCCCGGTCGGCCGCCAGATCGGGGGCGAAGCCGCCCTCGTCTCCCACGTTCGTGGCGAGCCCGCGGCCGCCGAGGACCTTCTTCAATGCGTGGTACGTCTCCACGCCTGCGCGCAGCGCCTCTCGGAAGCTGGGGAAGCCCCCCGGGACGAGCATGAACTCCTGGATGTCGACCGAGTTGGCGGCGTGGGCGCCCCCGTTGAGCACGTTGAGACACGGCACCGGAAGCACCCTGGCTGCCGTTCCCCCCAGGTAGCGGTACAGAGGCAGACCGACGCCGGCGGCCGCAGCCCGCGCCGTCGCCAGCGAGACGGCGAGCATCGCGTTGGCCCCGAGGCTCGACTTCGTCGGTGTGGCGTCGAGGTCGATCATCACCTGATCGATCTGCTCCTGGCGGGTCCCGTCGCGTCCCAGGAGCGCAGGGGCGATGGTCTCGGTGATGTTGGCGACGGCTCGCGAGACACCCTTGCCGCCGAAGCGGTCTCCGCCGTCTCGAAGCTCGTTGGCCTCGAGTGCCCCGGTCGATGCCCCCGACGGCACCGCGGCACGGCCGAAACCTCCGCCAGCGAGGAGGACCTCGGCCTCGACCGTCGGATTACCCCGAGAGTCCAGGACCTCACGAGCCCGGATGTGGCTGATGGTCGTCACGTCGGGCCCTTTCGAATGTGGCGGGGAGGCTATCACCCCTCCGCAGTGTCGCCGAGCATCGGTGCAGATCACGTCCCAGGTGCCAGCTTGGCCGCCTCCCACAGCTCGTCCATCTCCTCGAGCGACAGCGCTTCCAGCGAACGGCCGCCGGCAACGGCGGACGCTTCCACCGATCGGAATCGACCCTCGAACCTCTCGTTGGCGCTCCGCAGCGCTCCTTCGGGGTCGATGTCGAGATGACGAGCGAGGTTGACGACGGAGAAGAGGACGTCACCGAGCTCGTGCGACGTCGATGCGCTCCCTGCGGCGACGTCGAGCTCGTCTACTTCCTCGTGGATCTTGGCGACCACCGGCTCGGTGTCGCTCCAGTCGAAGCCGGCCGTCGACGCCCTCCGTTGCAGTTTGGCGGCCCTGGCGAGCGCAGGCAGCACTCTGGGGACGTCGTCCATGAGTGAATCCCGCCTCTTCTCCTGCGACTTGAGGGTCTCCCAGTTCGACCTCACGGTTTCGGCATCGTGCGCCACGACGTCCCCGAAGACGTGGGGGTGGCGGTGCACGAGCTTGCGGCGGATCCCCTCGGCCACCTCCTCGACGTCGAAGGCGGCGGCCTCGCGGGCGAGGGTGGCGTGGAAGACGACCTGGAGCAACAGGTCCCCGAGCTCCTCCTCCACCTCGGCGTACGCTCCGTAGTCGACCTCCCCGGCGGGAGCATCGGAGCCGAGCCGCCCGATCGCCTCGATCGCCTCATACGCCTCCTCGAGCAGGTGCTCGAGGAGCGAGTGGTGGGTCTGGTCGCGGTCCCACGGGCACTCCAGGCGGAGAGCGCGGTTCACCGCGACCAGTCCGAACCAGCCGACCGGCGGCGGATCGACGAACAGCGACGTGCGCGGTCCCGGCACGAGCTCGTCGAGGCGGCGGAGTGGGATCCGTTCGATCCGCTCGTTCGGACCGCCGAGCGAGTCGAGGAACACCACCGGCGTCTCACCGTCGAGCACCTTGCCGAGCGAGGTCGCCACCTCGGCGAGCGCCAGCTGCGTGTCGACCTGGCTGATCAGGGTCGGCACATGGAGCGGAAGTGGGTCGGGCAGAGATCGGCCGTCGAGGATCTGCAGCCCTTTGGCGAGCGGGTCGACGCCGACCGCCAGTAGGGCGAGATCGACGAACGACTCGCCGGGGAGCACGTCGACCGGAATCCCGCGCTCGTTGGCGCCCGTCACGATGAGAGCAGCCGCCCGCTCGCCGACCGAGGCGCTCCCGGGGACGGCGTAGACCACCGAGTGCGACCCGGCCACTTCCAGGACCCGCCCGGCGATGGCGGCGTACACCGCATCGAGGTCGTCGAGGGAGTCGTAGAGGTCGTCGCACGTCGTCACGGCCCGCGATGCGGCGAGCTCTGCGGCGGCGGGGTGGTGCAGCGTGCGAACGATGACGACACCGGCCGGGTCTGTCAGCGCCGCCATCGCTCCTGCGGGGACCCGGTCGAGGCCTGCCGGCCCCAGACCGACGATGCGAAGCCCGTTCACTCGGGTGGGACGATCCCGACACCGGAGGTCGACCAGCTACCGACCACCGGATCGATCTCGATCGTGGCGGCCCTCACGACGTCGTTGAACCATGGACTGAAGAGGCTGCTCACCTCGGTGTTGCCGAGGTACGCCACCGGATCCGCTTCGAGGACCTCGACGGGAGGCGGGTCCTCCCGCCGGTCGACGAGGATGACATGGAACCCGAACTGGGTTTGCACGGGTCCGGAGACCTCGCCGACCACCGCCGTCGCTGCCGCATTGCCGAACTCGGCGACGTATGTCTGCAGTGGCAGCATGCACTCGCCGGCCTGATCGACGAGGGCCCCACCGGCACTGGCAGTGTCGAGAGACACCTCGTCGGCGACCGCGGCGAAGTCCTCTCCGCCTTGGAGCCGGTCGATGATCTGGGCCGCTTCCCCCTCGGTGGCCACGAGGACGTGCCGCACGCATGCGCTCGTGAGCAGCTCCGGCGTCTCCCCGACCATGTCGTCCCAGAACGTGGCGTCGTCCGCCACCAGCCTGTTCGTGACCGAGTCGCGGATGAGCGAGATGAGCGCCTGGTGCCGTTTGGCGTCGTCGGTGAGGTCGGCGTCCGCCTCGACCTGCGCGAACACCTGGGCGTATCGCTCCGGGGGGTTGGCGAGGCGGTCCCTCACCTCGGCCTCGGTGAACGTGATGTCGTACTGCTCTTCCGCCGCCGCGACGAGGACGTCGAGGAAGATCACATTGCCGAGGTCCGTCCTGAACTGCTCGGTGTTCGTGTTGACGACGTCGCCGGCGTAGCTGTTGCGCAGCCCGGTGACCTCACCGACGACGATCGCATCTCCGTTGACCGTGGCGACCGTTCCGAGGCCCGCGTCGCCGCACGCCGCGACGGCTGCCACGAGTGCACTGGCGGCGATGAGCGATCTGGAACGTGGGATCAGGTTCACTCCTCCGGCGGAGGCCACATTGTACGAAGGAATTCCAGTATGGGGGCGATGCCGCCCCTCGGCCAGACAGGCACGAACAGCACGTCGCCGCGCACCACGGCGCGTGGCGCCAGGCGCTTCAGCCGAACGTCCTCGGACTCTCTGAGGGCGACGGACGACATGCGAACCTCGTTGCGCACCTGGACGATCTCGGTGAGCCCGATGCGGAGTGCCTCGTGGCGCAGCCTGGCGACGTCGATGAGGGCCCCGGCCTCCTCGGGGAGGGCGCCGTACCTGTCGCGCCACTCGGCGGCGACATCCTCGACCTCGCTCTGCGTCCTCGTCGCCGCCAGCCGGCGGTACGCCTCGAGCCGCTGCTCCCCACTCTCCACATAGTCGGCGGGGAGGTGGGCGTCGACCGGGACGTCGATGCGCACCTCCGGCAGCTCCTCGACGCCTGACGGTATGCCCCGTAGCTCGTTGACCGCATCGGCGACCAGCTCGACGTAGAGGTCGAACCCGACGGCGGCTATGTGGCCCGCCTGCGTCTCGCTGAGGATGCTCCCCGCCCCTCTGATCTCCAGATCGCGCATGGCGAGTTGGAACCCCGACCCGAGGTCGGAGAACTCCCCGATCGCCTCGAGGCGCCGGTAGGCGTCCTCACTGAGCGTCTGCTCCGGCGGGTGGAAGAGGTAGGCGTACGCACGCTGGCTGGAGCGCCCAACCCGGCCGCGCAGCTGATAGAGCTGAGCGAGCCCCAGCCGGTCCGCCCGTTCGACGACGAGCGTGTTCACCTGCGGCAGGTCGAGCCCGGACTCGATGATCGTCGTGGCGACCAGCACGTCATACTCGCCATTCCAGAAGTCGTACATCACCTGCTCGAGCTGACCCTCGCTCATCCGCCCGTGGGCGACGCCGATGCGGGCGTCCGGCACGAGGTCGCGCAACCGCGCCACGGCCAGGTCGATCGACTGGATCCGGTTGTGCACGTAGAAGATCTGACCCTCGCGGAGCATCTCGCGCCTGATGGCCGCCGAGACGGTCTGGGCATCGTACGGCCCGACGTACGTGAGGATCGGATGGCGATCCTCGGGTGGCGTTCGGATGTGGCTCACCTCGCGGATGCCGGTGAGGGCCATCTCGAGGGTCCGCGGGATGGGAGTTGCCGTGAGGGTGAGCACGTCGACCGAGGTCCGGAGGCGCTTCAGGCGGTCCTTGTGGGCCACCCCGAATCGCTGCTCCTCGTCGACCACCAGCAGCCCGAGGTCCTTGAAGACGACGTCGTCCGACAGCAAGCGATGGGTTCCGATCACCATGTCGATCTCACCCGAGGCGATGGCGCGGATGACGTCCCTCTGCTGTTTCGACGTGAGGAACCGACTGAGCATCTCGACCCGGACGGGGTAGGGCGCCAGCCGGTCCTGGAAGGTCGCTTGATGTTGCTGCGCCAGCAGCGTCGTCGGGACGAGCACTGCGACCTGACGCCCCGCCTGCACGGCCTTGAATGCGCCTCGGAGCGCCACCTCGGTCTTCCCGAAGCCGACGTCCCCGAAGATGAGCCGATCCATGGGTCGCTCCGACTCCATGTCCTGCTTCATGTCGGCGATGGCGGTCAGCTGGTCGGCGGTCTCCTCGTACGGGAACGCCGCCTCGAGCTCCCGCTGCCATGGGCTGTCCTCCTCGTAGGCGTGGCCGGCCGCGGCGGCTCGCTGACGGTGGAGATCGACCACCTGCTCGGCGACGACGGCCACCGCCTTGCGGACCTTCGACCGGGTCGCCGCCCAGTCGGATCCACCCATGCGAGACAGGCGGGGCGACTCGCCTCCGGTGTACCGCTTCACCGCGGCGAGCTGGTCGGTCGGCACGTACAGCTTGTCGCCGCCGTGGTACGCCACGAGGAGGTAGTCCCGCTCGACGCCGGCCATCTCGCGGTGGACGAGGCCCTCGAATCGGCCGATCCCGTGGCGATGGTGCACGAGGAAGTCGCCCGGCTCGAGATCGCGGTAGGCGTCGACGAGGCCTTGGCTCGTCCGCCTCACCCGGCGGTGGGCCCGGCGCCTGCCGGCGACCTCACGCTCCCCGACGACGCCGACACCGAGCTGGGGGGCCACGAAACCGAGGTGGATACCGGTCGCCAAGACGGCCGGCGAAGGGCCCTCGAGACGCTCCACCACCGGGAGATC
>Ga0214472_10005413_pt1 | contig 13433 bp, 11 predicted proteins | sample RVTome_6_FD_207662 | JGI IMG/M metagenome (GOLD analysis project Ga0214472, IMG submission 207662) | Soil microbial communities from uranium-contaminated site in the Upper Colorado River Basin, Wyoming, United States - RVT140D175 | ecosystem: Environmental > Terrestrial > Soil > Contaminated >... | reverse complement strand
TTCGGGGTCCCAGGCCGCCGGGAACGGTGGATCGAGTACCAGCCGATGATGACTGTGAACGATGGACTCGATCATCTCGTCCAGTACTCCATCACCAGCTCCGCGATCTGAACGCGGTCCCCAGGACCGATCGGCCGGGCGTTGTTGCGGCACATCGGCTGATGCGCGATCGATGCCAGCTCGTCGGCGAGCGCCGCGGCAGTGGGGCGTTCCCACCGGGCCAACTCGTGTCGGAAGCCCACCCTGTCGAGGAGTCGATCGAAGGCTGCGGGAAGGGCGGCAACAGACGAGCACCCGAGTGCCTGTGCGAGGCCGGCGTAGGCCTCGGCCGCCCGCTCGAGCGTCCATTCGAGACCGGCACGGAGTCCGAGCATGACGGCGAGTCCATGTGGGATGGGCACGACGGATGCCAGGGCATGGCCGACAGCGTGTCCCACTCCGGTGCCACAGTGGTCGATCGCCACACCGGCCGCCGCCGCTGCCTCGAGCATGGCCAGTCGAGCCTCCCACGAGTCCCGTCGTTCCACGACTTCCGGCAGCTGGGCGTGAACCAGCGCCGCCGCCTCGAACCCGAGGGCGGTGTGGGGAGGGGAGGACCGGAGGCCGGTCGCCGCCTCGACGGCGTGCACGAAGGCATCGAGACCGGACGAGACGGTGATCGAGAGCGGCAGACCGAGCGTCAGTTGGGGTGCGAGCACCGCCGCGTCGGGCCGAAGCCGCTCGTCCCACGCCCACGTCTTGCGTCCGGCATGGGTGACGATGGCGGTTCGTGTGACCTCGGCTCCCGACCCCGCCGTGGTGGGCAACGCCACGACACCTAGGCCCGGCGGGAACGGCGAGGCCCCCAGGAGACGTCCCTCGAGGCCGGCGGGATCACCGACGAGACGGGCAGCCAGCTTCACCGTGTCGAGCACACTGCCTCCGCCGACGGCGACCACGACGTCGGAGCCGCGTCCGACCAGGTCGTGGGCGAGGACGGCCACTGTTGCCGAACTGGGCTCACCTGCGGGGACGCGCACGACATCGCTACCGAGGGCGTGTTCCGCCGCCCGCACGAGCCCGCTCTCGGCCAGGACGACGTCACTGACGATCACCGGAATCGCACCCACCTGCGCAGTGATGCCGGGAAGGGCTCGAGACAGGTCGTCGACCGTGTGGACGAAAGGGGGCAGGGCGATCACGATCGACGCCGTCCGAGGATCCCGTCGATCCACGCCAGCCGCTCGGCCAACGCTTCCTCCCTACCTTCCGTACCAGGCCGGAAGAGGACGACCGGCTCGAGATCGTCCGGGAAGTAGCTCTGGGGAGCCACGTGATGCGGCGCGTCGTGAGAGTACCGATATCCCTCACCGTGACCCACCGTCTCCGCCCCTGCGTAATGGGCGTCACGGAGGTGAGGAGGAACCGAAGGTGTCGGCCCATCGGCGAGGAGTGCTCTCGTCGCCGACATCGCCGTCGCGATCGAGTTGGACTTGGGCGCAATCGCCAGATACACGGTTGCCTGGGTGAGGTGGAAGGCTGCTTGGGGCAGACCGACGTGGGCCAGCGCCTGCGAGGCGGCGACGGCCTGAAGGAGTGCGTTGGGGTCGGCGAGGCCGACGTCCTCGGCGGCGAGGATGATAAGGCGCCGGGCGATGAACTCCGGATCCTCGCCGCCCTCCAACATCAGATGGAGCCAGTAGAGGGATGCGTCCACGTCCGACCCGCGCACGCTCTTGATGAACGCCGAGATGACGTCGTAGTGGGCATCGCCGGCCTTGTCGTAGCGGACGATCCGCCGCTGCAGGGCTTCGCTGACGTCGTCGACCTCGATGCGGTCTGAGCCGCGACCGATGGCGAGAGAGGCGGCGACCTCCAGTGCGGTCAGAGCGTGACGGGCGTCTCCCCCGGCGCGGGAAGCCAAGGCTTCCCGCGCAGCCGTGTCGATCGTCAGACCGTCCGCACCGAGCCCCCGATCGTCGTCGGTCAACGCCCTCTCCACGAGCGTTCCCAACGCCGAGGAGTCGAGGCGCTCGGTTCGGAACAGGGTCATCCTGCTCATCAGCGGCGAGTTCACCTCGAAGAACGGATTCTCGGTGGTTGCCCCGATCAGGATCACGGTGCCGTCTTCCACACCCGGCAGGAGGGCGTCCTGCTGTGACTTGGAGAAGCGGTGGATCTCGTCGAGGAACAGGACCGTTCGCCTTTCGTCCGTTCCGAGTCTGTGTCGCGCAGCGGCGAGAACCTCCCGGACGTCCTTGACGCCGGCATTGGTGGCAGAGAGCGTCTCGAAGACGGCGTCGACGTGGTGGGCGATCAGACGAGCGAGCGTGGTCTTGCCGGAACCCGGAGGCCCCCACAAGAGCATCGACACCGGACGCCCGGTCTCCACGATGCGGCGGAACGCGGCTCCGGCTCCGAGAAGCCCCGGCTGACCCACGACTTCGTCGATCGTTCTCGGTCGCATCCGGGCGGCGAGCGGCGCCACCGCTCCGCGTCTCGCTTCCTCTCCGGCGCTGAAGAGGTCCACCTCGGATTCAAACCTCCTCGTCCACCACGACGTCGGGTCGGAGCCTGATCCCCAATTCCTCGAGTTGTGCGTCGTCGACGGGGCTGGGCGACGAAGTGAGAGGATCGAGACCCGTCTGGGTCTTCGGGAAGGGGATGACGTCTCGAATCGACCCCTCGTTCTGCAGCACCATCACCAATCGGTCGATCCCGAAAGCGAAACCGGCATGGGGCGGGGTTCCGTAGCGGAGGGCACGAAGGAACCAGCCGAACCTGCGCTCCGCAGTCTCCCGATCGATGCCGAGTATCTCGAACACCTGCGACTGCGTCTCGGGGTCGTGGATCCTCACCGAGCCCGACCCGAGCTCGATCCCGTTGACCACGATGTCGTACGCCTTCGACGTGGCGTTCAGGGGATCGGCTCTGGCAGCCTCGATGTCGCGGGGGGCGGTGAACGGATGGTGAGAGAAGGTGATCCGCCCGTCGGCTTCCTCTTCGAACATCGGAAAGTCGACCACGCACAAGAACGCCAACTCGTCGTGGCCGGATGGACGTCCGAGGCTGCTGCGGAGCGCTCCCAGGACGGAGACGGCGTTCTTCCATGCGTCGGCCACGATCAGGAGCACATCGCCCGGAACGGCGGCGAGGGCTTCGATCGTCGCCGCTTGCTCGGTCTCCGAGAGAAACTTGGCCACCGGGGATCGAACGGTGTTGTCTTCCGACACGACCATCCACACCAAACCCTTGGCGCCGGCGGTCTTGGCCTCCTCCGTGAGGGCGTCGGCCCGGGAACGGGGGAAGTCGATGTCGCCGGCATTGATCCCACGGATCGTCCCTCCCGACTCGAGGGTCGAGGCGAAGACCCCGAACTCCGAGCCGCCGAACACTCCGCCGAGGTCGGCGATCTCCATGCCGAACCGCAGGTCGGGTTTGTCCGATCCGAATCGGTCCATCGCTTCCCTCCACGTCAGCGTCCGGAAGGGAAGCTCGATGTCCAGCCCGCGCACTGCCCGGACGGCGGCGGCGATGACCTCCTGCACCGTCGCCAGCACCTCGTCCTGTCCCCAGAACGCTCCCTCGAGGTCGAGTTGGGTGAACTCGAGTTGACGGTCGGCCCGGAAGTCCTCGTCCCGGTAGCAGCGGGCGATCTGGTAGTAACGCTCGACTCCGCCGATCATCAGCAGCTGTTTGAACAGCTGAGGCGATTGGGGAAGGGCGTAGAAGTTGCCCCGTCTGAGCCGGCTCGGGACCAGCACGTCCCGCGCCCCTTCGGGGGTCGAACGGATCAGGGTCGGCGTCTCCACCTCGAGAAACCCCTTGGCTTCCAGCGTCTGGCGGATGGCGGCGGCGGCGCGCGATCGGGCCCGGAGATTCGCCGCCATCGACGGCCGGCGGAGATCCAGGTATCGGTATTCGAGCCGGATCCGCTCGTCGGTGTCGATGCGTTCGTCGAGCATGAACGGCAGCGGGTCGGCGGGACTGAGGACCGCCAGGTGCGAAGCGCCGACTTCGACCGCGCCGGTGGCGAGATCTGGATTGACGGTGCCGTCGGGGCGTCTCCGCACCTCGCCGGACACCGAGATGCAGTACTCCATCCGCAGGTCGTGAACCGCGGGGATCTGCTCCGGGTCGGCGACGACCTGCACGATGCCGGAGGCATCCCGGAGATCGAGGAACGCGACGCCGCCGTGGTCCCGGCGACGCTGTACCCACCCCGCCAGGGTCACGTGGTCCCCCACACGGCTCTCGTCCATGGTCCCGGCATATGCCGTCCGGTATTCGCTCATGATTCTCCCGCCCGAAGTCGTGCTTCGAGCGTGGCCGCCGCCGCTTCGGCCGCCACCTCGATCTGATCTCCCGTCACCAGGTCCCGGATGGCGACCACGCCCCGCGATCGCTCCTCTTCGCCGGCGATCAGGGCGAATCGCGACCCTATGCGATCGGCGTGCTTCAACTGGTTGCCGAGCCTTCCCGGTTCCGACGCCATGTCGGTGTTGATCCCGTTGGATCGCAGCATCGTCGCCAGACGGAGCGCCGACGCCACACCGCCCTCGTCCATGATGGTGACGTAGACGGTCACCGAGGTCGACGTCGACCGGAGCAGATCGGCCTCGCGCAGCTGCGAGAACAACCTCGTCAGCCCGATGGAGATCCCCACTCCGGGAAGGCGGGTGTCGGTGTAGAGACCCGCCAGGTCGTCGTAACGGCCGCCGGAGCAGACCGAGCCGATCTCCGGGTGATCGTCGAGCGTGGTCTCGTACACGGTGCCGGTGTAGTAATCGAGGCCGCGAACCACACCGAGATCGAGGGCATAGGCGTCCTCCGGCACTCCCAGGTCCGCCAGCGTCTCGAAGACGACGCACAGATCCTCGACGGCACGGATCACCCGAGGCTCCGCGGAATCGAGGCTCCGAAGATGGGCGATGGCGGCTGTGGAGCCGCGCACGACGGTGGAGACGGTCGCGATGAGTCTTTCGACTGCCGTCGGGTGGAGTCCGAGATCCTCGAGTGTCGTGGCGACGGCATGCGTGGGCCGCTTGTCGAGCTTGTCGAGCTCTCGAAGAGCGGCCGCTGCAAGCTGGGGCGCGTCCACACCGACGTCGGCCACGAGTCCCGCCATCAGCAGACGGCTGTTGATGCGGATCGTGAACGGGCCGACGCCGATCTGACGGAACACCTCGTTGATGACGGCGGGCACCTCGGCATCGTGACGCAAGCTCAGGTTCTCTCGATCGACGACGTCGATGTCGCACTGGTAGAACTCGCGGAACCTGCCGCGTTGAGAACGCTCCCCCCTGTACACACGCTGTATCTGGTAGCCCTTGAACGGGAAAGCGAGCTCATTCTGGTGTTCGGCCACATATCGAGCCAACGGCACCGTCAGATCGAAGCGGAGGGCGAGATCCGGCACGTCGTCGGTGGTGGACTCCCGCTCCATGGCACCGGTGGATTGCACGAAGTAGACCTGCCGTTCGGTCTCTCCGCCCGTCTTGGTGAGAAGAACCTCGGATCGCTCGAAGACCGGGGTCTCTATCTCGACGAAGCCGAATCGCTCGTACGCGGACCGAATCGTGTCGAGCATGTGCCGGAAGACGGCCTGCTCCGATGGAAGGAGTTCGAGGACTCCCGAGGGTGTTCGAGGGGTGATCATGGGCGCGGGGAGGGTCGACGGTCGTCCGACAGGGCTCGATGGAGGGTAACCACGACCGAGCCCCTCACTTCCGCGGACCGACCAGGAACGGGTTGGTTCGCCGCTCCCGCCCGATGGTGGTCTCTGGACCGTGACCCGGCAGCACCCTCACGTCGTCGCCGAGGACAAGCACCCGATCGCGCATCGACTCCATCAGCTGTACGTAGGAACCCCCCGGCAAATCGGTGCGACCGATCGAACCGGCGAACAACTGGTCACCCGAGAACAGGACGCCCTCGTCGACGACCTCGAAGCAGACGTGTCCCGGCGTGTGGCCGGGCGTGTGCCGAGCACGGAGACTGAACCCGGCGAGGTCGATCACCTGATCGTCGACCAGCGGTAGGCGCTTCGCCGGGACGCCCAGATCGCCCGGAACCCGCCCCCCGAACAGCGCCCGAACCTGCGCCTCGGGAGCGAGCGTGAGGAAGTCGTCATCGGGATGCACCCAGGCCGACACCTCGAATAGCTCTTGTGTCGGTCCCGCGCCTCCGGCGTGATCGACGTGACCGTGGGTGAGCAACAACGCGGCGGGGACGAGGTCGTGGCGTCGCACCAGCGCCGCCACCCCGCCGACATCGGGCGGGGCGTCGACGATGACGGCGGGTTCGCCCCGCCCGCGGGCGAGAACCCAGCAGTTGGTACCGGCGAGCCACAGGACGTCGTGATCGATGAGCACACCACGACGTTAGAGACCCGCGAACCGGGAACCGACGGCCCATTCATCCGGGATCTCCCGCCCGCGCGTATCTCTCAGGTTTGCGGGCGAGCGTGCCGATGGGAGACAGATTGCCCCCTAGAACCGGCGAACACCGAGACATGACCAACGATCATCCCCAGCTGCACATCGTCACTGTTCCCATCGGACTCGGCGGAAAGACCGCTCCCTACGTGCCGGATCCCGCTCCCACCCTCCTCGTCGAGTTGGCGTCCGTCCACACCGAGAACGAATGGGATCGTCTCGAACTGGAACGCGCCCAGGCAGAGGAGGAAGCCTCCGCCATCCTGGCGTCGGCGACCTCTGAGGCCACCGTGCTGGTGGAGCGCGCTCGGCTCGAAGCGGAGGAGATCCGAGCACAAGCCGAGGAGTCCGCCGCAGCCGGCTCGACGGAGATCGAGGAGCGTCAGCAGGCGCTGGACGATCTCAGTCATGAGCTCGATCGGCGCTCGGACGCCCTCGCCGACCGGGAGCGAGCCGTCGATGATCGCTTCGGTTCCATCGACGGGGAAGCGGCCGAGGCGGCCGCGGCGTTGGCCGCCGCCAGGGTCGCTGCGGACGAGATTCTCGAAGAAGCCCGCATCGCCGCCGACCGGCTGCTCGAACACGCCCGCGCCGATGCAGCCGAGGAGGCGGACTCCATCCTGACCGCCGCCCGCGCCGGCGCCGAGTCGGACTCGGCGCTCGAGGAACGAATCGCCCACATCGCGAGCGTGCATCGCATCGAGGTCCAGGTGCTGCACCAGCGCGAGATCGAACTCCTCGAGACAATCGCTCGACTGGAGCACCGCCTCGAGCTCACGAACGAGGTCACGGTTCCCGCCGGCGAGGTCCAGGTCGACGAGAGCCCCGTTCGATCGGTAACGCAGCCCCGAGCCATCGAGATCGACCTCGATCGCGAGTCGGCCGACGAAGGTGAACTGGTGGCGTCGGGTCGCCACGCAGCCGATGTCCCCCGCCGAGGCGGGGACGTCAACGGGTCCTCCCACCTGGCCACCTATGCCCCGCTCACCGAACAGCTGAGCGTCGGCGCATTTCGCGCATCCGACGACCGGCGGGGCCGGAGAAAGCGATGAGCGAGACGGACGACGCCAAGCGGCAAGCCGAGGCGCTCGTTCGCACCGCAGAAGCCCTCGTCGCCAAGGCACATGCCGAGGCCGAGGCGATCATTCGCGACGGCCAGCGGCGAGTCGAGGGAATCGTGGCCGACGCCAATGCCCTCCACACCGCTGCCGAGCGCCAGTCAGAGATGACGAAGTCGGAAGCAGAGACCCTCCTGGGCGATGCCCGGCGACAGGCAGACGAGCTGTTGTCCGAGGCGCGGGAAGCCCGCGAACAGGCGGTGGCGTCGGCGAGGGCCGGACTGCAGGCGACGCGCGGCGATGCCCACCACTCACCCCTCCCCCGACCGGCGGACCCCGATGTCGCCGTTCACGAGGCGTCCTCCGTGGCGGATCGGATCCTGCGGGTAGCCAGGTCCGAAGCCGAGGCACGGAGTCGCGAGATCACCGAACAAGCCCGCCGACGTGCCGAGCAGATCGAGCGAGACGCCCGATCCCGGTCCGAGGTGACCACCCATGAGTACCGGGAGATGGTCAGGACCATGCAGCAGAAGGAGCTGAGCGCCAAGGCGAGGATCAGGGAGCTCGACACCGAGATCGCCCGCCTCGAACGTCTGCTCAGCAGGACCGTCGAAGACGCCAAGCGGAAGGGGATCGACCCCGACCCAGCAGCCGATCCGGTGGCCCCCCGTGAGGTGACGCCATCCGGGATCGTGTTCCCCCCTTCGCAGGCCGCCGCCGCGCCTGGCCCGGCAGACACGAGACCGGATCGAGTCGTGACAGCCGCCCGTCCCATCCCCGCCCAGTCGCCCGTCGGTGCCCCCGCCGGTGCAGCTGCCGCGTCGGACGACTCCGAATCCACGCCGATGGCAAGGCCCATCCGTCGGCTCCCCGGCCTGCAGACGGAGGATCCGACCGACAACGACGCCGAGAAGGTACGCCGGGCGATCCGCCGTCGCGCCTGAACCTGGTTCAGGCGGAGGTCGTTCAGGCGGAGGCCGCTCCGCTGCGAGCACGCTGGAGGGCATGGCCGACGAGACCGACGAGTGTCCGCTGGACGTCGTGCCGCTCCCGGGCGTCGCAGTACCCGACGGGTGTCCTGTCCGGGACCCGCAGGGCGGAGCGCACCTCTTCGAGCTGGTGGAACCGTGCCCCATGGAAGGTGTTCACCGCGATCACGAAGGGAACGTCTCTGCCCTCGAAGAAGTCGATGGCGGCGAAACAGTCGTCGAGACGTCGCGTGTCGGCGAGGATCACGGCACCGATCGCCCCTCGCGAGAGCTCGTTCCACATGAAATGGAACCGGCCCTGGCCGGGAGTTCCGAACAGATAGAGGATCAGGTCGTCGCCGAGACCCACCCTTCCGAAGTCCATGGCGACCGTCGTGGTCGTCTTCCGAGAAACGTCGCTCAGGTCGTCGACGCCGGTACTCGCCTCCGTCATCACCGCCTCCGAACGGAGAGGCTCGATCTCTGAGATGGCGCCGACGAACGTCGTCTTTCCGACACCAAAGCCACCTGCCACGACGATCTTCACTGGTGTGCGGCGCATCACAGGCTCCTGATCCCCTCGAGAACACGCTCGAGCAGCTCGGTGTAAGAGGCGGAATCGGTGTCCGCCTCGACGGCTCGGTGGACTCCCACCGCCCCGTCCTTCTCGAGATCGGCGATAACCACCCGTACGACACCGATCGGGAGGGTCAACGACGCCGCGATCTCCACCAAGGCCACCGGCCGCCTGCACGCCTCGAGAACCTGGGCGGCCTCCCAGCGATAGCGCGCCTGGGTGGCCAGGCCGCGGGGGGTCGACTCGATCTGCGTCTCGAGCCCGATGTCGAGCTCGACGTCGGTGCGGCCACCGGTGATCGCGTACGGCCTGACGAACCGGCCCTCGGACGGGTGGTCCCCCATCGCCTCAACCGCCGCCCAGGAGGTCGGCCTTCAGTTCGTCGCGAACCTCCGGAGTGAGAACGTCGCCGGCGCGGTCTGCGAACAACGCCATCTCGTATCCGATCATGCCGATGTCGGCCTCGCGCGCAGTCATGACGCAGAGGAGCGATCCGTCGCGTATCCCGGTCACGAACAGCCAGCCTCGGGCCATCTCGATGATCACATTGTTGACCGCTCCTGCCCCGAACCGGCCGGCCGACCCGTAGGCGAGCCCGATCAGCCCGGAGGCCACCGCCGCCAGACGCTCAGCCGACTCTCGCTCCACCCCGTCGGAGACGGCGATGGGCAGTCCGTCGCTGGAGACGACCACCGCTTGGCGGACGGCGGGGACATTCTCGACGAACCGAACGATGAGCCAGTTCAGACTGTCGGCTGCTTCGGTCATTCTTCGTCTCCTTCCGACACGTGCCGGCGGCCCGCCTCAATCCCGGTCTGGAACGAGCCGAGGCTCGACCGGATGGCATCGGCCGTACGCGTCGGCTGCGTCACCGGCCGCTCCGAACCCGGGTCGGCTGCATACGAGCTGCCCGGTCGTCGAACCGGAAGCGATCCCCTCTGCGTGGTCTCCGCCGTGACGGTCGGAGGCGGAACGGGTGTGCGCACCGGAAGGACGGGTGGTGTCGCAGGCTCGGGCGCCGGCAGATCTGGAGCGGGCGGGCGGGCCGGCGGAGGGCCTTGCTCGGTTCGGCTCGGTTGGGGCGTTCTCTCGACCCGGCCGTTGCCGCCGTGATCGACCCTCGTGGGCCGTCCCCATTGTGGCGTGAGAATCGGCGTCGGTTCGGCTTCACGAGGCGCGGGCGTCGGCGCCGTGATGGGGGCGGCTGGTCGGGGTCGAGGCGTGGTCGACTCGGGTTCGGCGGCCGGCGGGGGCGGGCTCAACCGGTGGCGACCCTCGCCGGGGGTGACCGAGCCGGTGAGCGGCCGGTCGACGAGCGGCCGGTCCACGACCGGTCGATCGATCACCGGCTCGACGGTCGGGGTCTCGTCGTAGAGGACGGGTGGGATCAGGAGCTTGGCCGAGACGCCGGGAGACCCGGGTACGAGGCGGACCTGGATGCCATGACGCTTGGCGAGCATGGCGACGACGTAGATCCCGAGTGTCGGCTCGAGCGCCAGCCCGATGATCGGAGGACGCTCGAGCAAACGGTTCAGCTCGGTCAATCTGGGCTGCGGTATCCCCACTCCCCGGTCCGAGACCGTCAGCAGATACCCCTCTTCGTGGAAGTGGCCCGACACGCGGACCCGCGTCTGCGGCGGGGAGAAGTGGGAGGCATTCTCCAGGAGCTCTGAGAGCAGATGCGACAGATCGGCCACCACGGTGCCCCTCAGCCGCACGTTCTCGAGGGTGAGGACGTCCACTCTCCGGTAGTCCTCGATCTCGCCGATGGCGGCTCGGACGACGTCGTCGATGCCAAGCGGTGTGCGCCAGGGGCGGGGCGGCTCGCTGCCCGCCAGCACGAGCAGGCTCTCGGCGTTCCGACGCATGCGGGTCGCCATGTGGTCGAGGCGGTAGTAGTCGGCGAGCGCGTCGGGATCTTCCTCGTCGGATTCGAGATCGTCGATGAGGGCGAGCTGCCGATCGATGAGACTCCGGTTCCGTCGGGCCAGGGTGACGAACATCTCCGCCACACCTTTGCGCAGCGTCTCGACCTGCTGTTCGGCGACATGCTCGAGTGTCGACTGCATGGCGGCGAAGGACCGGGCGAGATCGCCGACCTCGTCGGCGCCCCGATCGCGGATCGGTGGAATCGTCGGCAGGGCGGCGTCCTCGCCCGGATCCCGCAACGCTTCGACCAGTGCGGGCAGCTGAACCTGCGCCACGTGCTGAGCACGCTCGGTCACGCTCCGCACCCGGCGGACGATCGACCGCGAGATGAGTGCCGTCAGGACCGCGGCGAGCAGCAGGGCACTCGCGGCTCCGGCGACCACGATCCACGCCTGGGTGGCCGCCCGGCCCGCGGCCGCGTCTGCCGAGACGCGGACGGTGGCGATGAGCCGTTCCTCGAAGAGCGAGAGGGCACCGGCCCGGTCGTCGAGCAGTTGTTCCCAGTCCGCGGCTGAGATCGTCGGGGCGTCGACGTTGCGCTCCAGCAACCGGGTGACCTGAGTGGACACGCCCCCGATCGCCACCGGAGCTCCCGACTGGGCAAAGATGGTGCGCGCCTCGGCCGAGGCGACTGTGTGGAACAGATCGACCCAGCCGGTGAAGTCGAGTTGCAGCGACCGGATCCGATCGAGCGTCGTGGCGCCCGCCTCGGCGAGCGGGAACGCCGCCGAGGTGATGACGCGTTCCTGGACGCGAGCGATCTGTCGGGCACGTCCTATGGCGGACACGCCTTCGAGTGCCCGAGCAGACTCTCGGTTCGCCACTTCCGCGGGGACGAGCGAGGCGATGGACAGGAGGTCGCCCGCCACCTGGTCGTAAGCAGCCGGGTCGGGATCGGCGGCCCGCACGAGTTCGAGCCGGCGGACCGCAGAATCGAGTTGACGGGCCAACGGCGGAGCTTCGACCTGTGCTATTGAGCTCCGCAGTTCGCTCAGGCGAGCATCGGTCTCCGTGATCCCTCCCACCGGATCGACGGCTTCGCCCGCCACCGCACCGACGGCGACGCGGAGGTCGATGAGGACGGCAGACAGTCCCGCTGCCCGACGCTCGTCGCTCGCCTCGCTGAAAGCCGTCTGGACGAACAGCACCGAGACGGCGCTGAGCGCCAAGACCAATGGGACTGCGGCAAGCACGAGCTTGCCGGGCAAACGCAGTCTCCGAAACACCGCCGGGAACCCCCTGAATAGTCGTGGGGTCCCATCGGCTCATTCCGGTGCACTCTGAAGGGCGAATCCCTTCTGTCAGTGGGCCGTCGGTCGGATCAGCCGTTCGGCTCGCTCACCAAGCGGAATGCCCCGAAGACCCCATCGACGCCTCGCAACTCGTTGATCAGCTTGTCCACGGAACCCGGATCGGAGAGTTCCACCTGGTAGCGGAGGATGGCGACGCGGTCCCGGCCGGTGATCGACGACGAGGCCGTGATGTTGCCCCCCAGATCCGATATCACCTCGGTGACGTCCCTGAGGAGCTTCGTGCGGTCCATTGCCTCGACCTGCACCCAGATCGTGAAACTCCCCATCCGGTCGGCGGGCCAGGACACTTCGACCATGCGCTCGCGGCGCTCGTCGGCGAGAGCGTTCAGATTGGTGCAGTCGTCCCGATGCACCGAGACCCCCCGTCCGACTGTGACGAATCCGACGATCCCGTCACCCGGGACGGGCGCGCAGCAGCGCGCCACCCGCACCATCATGTCCTCGAGGCCCTCGACGATGATCCCCGGACCGGCAGACGAGTACTTGCGGGGCATGACGGGCGCCAGCAGGTCCTCGGTGTCGTGCTCCTCGGGACGCACCGATCGCACGATTCGCTGCACGACCAGGTTGGCGCCGATTTCGCCTTCGCCGACCGCCGCCATGAGCGCTGAAACGTCCTGTTTGGCGAATTCGTTAGCGACCTCCGTCAACGCGGCTTCCCGTTCGTTCGCCGACAGACCGAGACCTTCCTTGCGGAGTGCGGTCATGACCTGATCCCGACCTTCGACCGTGGCCAGCTCCCGGCGCTCCTTGAGGAACCACTGCTTGATCTTGGAACGGGCGCGCGATGTGCGGACGAACTTGAGCCAGTCACGTGAGGGTCCGGCGTCGTGGGACTTGGAGGTGAGGACCTCGACGATGTCTCCAGACGCCACCCGGGTCGAGAGCGGCATGAGCCGCCCGTTGATCCTGGCGCCGACGCAGCGGTGACCGACTTCGGTGTGCACCGCGTAGGCGAAGTCGACGGCCGTTGCACCCCGCGGGAGCGTCTTGACGTCCCCGTTGGGCGTCATCACGAACACCTCGTCCTGATACAGGTCGAGCTTCAGCGAGTCCAGGAACTCCTGCGGATCGTCCTCCCCTTGCAGGCCCTGGAGGTCGCCCACCCAGGCGAGACCGGTGGCCTCCTTGCCTTCCTTGTATCGCCAGTGGGCGGCGACACCCGCCTCCGC
>Ga0214472_10005412_pt1 | contig 13437 bp, 10 predicted proteins | sample RVTome_6_FD_207662 | JGI IMG/M metagenome (GOLD analysis project Ga0214472, IMG submission 207662) | Soil microbial communities from uranium-contaminated site in the Upper Colorado River Basin, Wyoming, United States - RVT140D175 | ecosystem: Environmental > Terrestrial > Soil > Contaminated >... | reverse complement strand
TGACCAGGGCAACCGGACAATTGACCCGCGATTCAATGGCAACGCCCGACGTCCTTCCCCGCCCTTTGGCACCCGACCGGAAATCCGTCCGCCGCCGCCTGCTCCGCTGGTACGACCGTCACCGACGCGAACTGCCGTGGCGGGCGCCACCCGGCGCGACGCCCGACCCCTACCGGGTATGGTTGAGCGAGATCATGCTGCAGCAGACCACGGTGGCGACGGTCGCCGCCTATTTCCGCCGCTTCGTCGCGCGCTGGCCGACGGTCGCGGCGCTGGCGGCCGCCGACCTCGACCAGGTGCTGCACGCCTGGCAGGGACTCGGCTACTACGCCCGCGCTCGCAACCTGCACAAGAGCGCCTGTATCGTTGCCGGCGAGATGGATGGACGATTTCCGGAAAGCGAGGAGACGCTCGCGCGCCTTCCCGGCGTCGGCCCCTACACCGCCGCCGCCATCGCCGCCATCGCCTTCCGGATAAAAGCGACACCGGTCGACGGCAATGTCGAGCGGGTGACGGCGAGGCTGTATGCCGTGGCCACGCCTCTGCCGGCTGGCAAGAAACGCCTATGGGGGCTGGCCGCCGGCCTGACGCCCCGACGCCGGGCCGGCGACTTCGCGCAGGCGATGATGGACCTCGGCGCCACCATCTGCACGGCCAAGGCGCCGGCCTGCGACGCCTGTCCGCTGCTTTCCGACTGCCACGCCGGACGGACGGGCCGGGCGGCGCGCTATCCGGCGAGGGCGGCAAAAAAGCCGCGGCCGGTGCGCCACGGCACGGTATTCTGGGCGGTGCGCGGCGACGGCCAGGTGCTGCTGCGCCGCCGTCCGCTGAAAGGGCTGCTCGGCGGGATGATGGAGATTCCATCCACCGCCTGGCGCGACAAGGCGTGGACCGCCGACGAGGCGGCCCGCGAGGCACCACTCGCCGGCGATTGGCGGCGGCTCGAGGGCGAAGTCCGCCACACCTTCACCCATTTCCACCTGAGGCTGTCGGTGCTGGCGGCGCGGGTCGACGGACCGGCGCCGAAGGGAGCGCTATGGTGTCCGCCGAAACGGTTTTCCGACCACGCCCTGCCGACGGTGATGAAAAAGGTCGCCAGCCACGCCACCAGGGAAACCACGACGGCGCCGGCCGGTCACTCGTCGTAGGCGATCAGCGCGTCGAACGGCACGCCGTTGAGCTTGCTGCGGCCGCCCAGGAACGTCAGCTCGATAATGCAGGCGGCGCCAACGACCTCGGCGCCGACCTTGGTGAACAGATCGATCGAGGCACGCATGGTGCCGCCAGTGGCCAGCAGGTCGTCGAGGATGACCACGCGCTGGCCCGGCTCGACCGCGTCCTCCTGGATCTCGATCACGTCGGTGCCGTATTCGAGCGCGTACTCGTAGCCGATGGTCCGGCCCGGCAGCTTGCCCTTCTTGCGGATCATGGTGAAGCCGAGGCCGAGTCTTGAGGCCAGCGGCGCCGCCACCAGGAAACCTCGCGATTCGATGCCGGCCAGGATATCGGCACGGTGGCGGCCGACCAGCTTGGCCAGCCTGCCGAGTGCCACCTGCCAGGCGTCGGCGTGGGCGAGCAGGGTCGAGATGTCGTAGAACAGGATTCCTTTTTTCGGGAAATCCGGAATCGAGCGGATGTGGTCCTTCAGGTCCATGATAGCGTGTCCCCCAGCGCAGCAATCATCCTAGAGCTTCGGCTGGGCGCCCGTAAACCATCCGTGGCCGGCCCTTCCTCAGAATTGCGGCCCCGCGCGTTGCAATCCTCAGCGGCCTCTAGTACCAGTGGTCGGTGGCCGGAAGGCAAACCAGGGCCGGAGGCACCGCGATGACTCACGTGTTCCAGCGTCAAATCGCCGCCGCCATGCCGAAGGCGGTGAAGGGCGACGGCATCTACGTCGTCGACGCCGAGGGAAAACGCTATCTTGACGCCTCCGGCGGCGCCGCCGTCAGCTGCCTTGGCCATTCCGACCCGGACGTCATCGAGGCGATCAGGGACCAAGCCGGACGGCTGGCGTTCGCGCACACCGCCTTCTTCACCTCCGAGCCGGCCGAGCAGCTCGCCGATTTTCTGATCGACAAAGCCCCCGACGGCATCGCCATGGTGTATTTCGTCTCCGGCGGCTCCGAGGCGATCGAGGCGTCGCTCAAGATGGCGCGCCAGTATTTCCTCGAGGTCGGCCAGCCGAAGCGCACCCGCTTCATCGCCCGCCGCCAAAGCTACCATGGCAATACCCTGGGCGCGCTCTCGGTCGGCGGCAACGCGCTCAGGCGCGAACCTTACGAGGCGATGCTGATGAAGACCAGCCATATCGCTCCCTGCTACGCCTATCGCCATAAGCGCGCCGACGAGTCGGAGGAGGAGTACGGGCGGCGCGTCGCCGACGAACTGGAGGCCGAGATCAAGCGCCTGGGTGCGGAAAACGTCGCCGCCTTCGTCGCCGAGACCGTAGTCGGCGCCACTGCCGGCGTGGTGCCGCCGGTGCCCGGCTATTTCAAGCGCATCCGCGAAATCTGCGACCGCTATGAGGTGCTGCTGATCCTGGATGAGGTGATGAGCGGCATGGGCCGCACCGGCACGCTGTTCGCCTGCGAGCAGGACGGCATCTCTCCCGACATCGTCTGCATCGCCAAGGGGCTCGGCGCCGGGTATCAGCCGGTCGGCGCCGCCCTGGTCTCGGAAACGATCTTCGATGCTTTCCGCGGCGGCAGCGGCGCGTTCCAGCACGGTCACACCTACATGGGCCATCCGACTGCCTGCGCCGCCGCGCTCGCCGTGCAGCGCAAGATCGAACGCCTCGACCTAATGCCGCGGGTGCGGGCGTTGGGCGAGATGCTCGCCGACCGGCTGGTCGAGCGCCTCGGCAACCATCCGAACGTCGGCGACATTCGCGGCCGCGGCCTGTTCCGCGGCATAGAGCTGGTCCAGGATCGTGCCAGCAAGCAGCCGCTCGACCCGGCGCTGAAGGTGCACGCGCGCATCAAGCGCCACGCCATGGACCGCGGCCTGATCTGCTATCCGGCCGGCGGCACCGCCGACGGCAACGCGGGCGACCACGTGCTGCTGGCGCCGCCGTTCATCATCGAGGAACCCGAAGTCGACACGCTGGTCGAAAGACTCGGCGATGCCATCGACGCGGCGCTGGCCGACGCCCGCGTTCGCTGAATCACCTCAAGCCCCGCAACCATCCGCGAGAATGGCGGAAAACGGCCATTGCGCGTGCCATCGGGCATTTGATAAGGTGGTTCACGAATATCGTAGAACCGTTCGAGGAAGCGTTTCTCTTTTGCAAAGGCAACGCTCGCGCAAGCAAGCGGGCCCGTTAAATCCAGCCATACGATCGTCGTATCGATCGAAAGGGGGTGGCGAGCAGACCAATCCGGTCATTAACCGAAACCGGCGCATGCGCCCGGGACCGCCCCACCCATAGACCTAATTCACCGTCATTTACGCCTGATTCATCGCCGGGGCTGACTGGACCGCCGTAAAAGCGGAAACGCCGCCGGATTCCTCGATTTCCGACATCGCAAACCAAATTAGGGAGGAGCAGCAAACATGAGAAAGTTGACGATTCCGACACTGGCCCTGGCGTTGGCAGCCGGGGCATTCCTGGCTGCAGGCGACGCTTACGCCCAGAAAAAGCAGTTCATCGCCATCGGCACCGGCGGCCCAACCGGCGTTTATTTCGTCGTCGGCCAATCGGTGTGCCGCATGATCCACAAGGGAGCCGCCGAAGGCGCCAAGGCCGGGCGCAAGCACGGCATCCGCTGCTCGGCGCCGTCGACCGCCGGCTCGACTTACAACATCTCCAACATCCAGGCCGGCGAGCTCGATTTCGGCGTCGCCCAGTCGGACTGGCAGTACCACGCCTACAACGGCAGCAGCTCGTTCAAGGACAAGCCGTTCAAGAAACTGCGCGCGGTATTCTCGGTGCATCCCGAGCCCTACCACATCATCGTCACCAAGGATTCCGGCATCAAGTCGTGGAAGGATCTTAAGGGCAAGCGTTTCAACATCGGCAACCCCGGCTCCGGCCAGCGCGGCACCACCGAGGTGCTGATGAAGGCCTACGGGACGAAGACCAGCGACTTCAAGGTGGCGACCGAGCTGACCTCGACGGAACAGTCAAAAGCGCTGTGCGACGGCAAGATCGACGCCTACGGCTACACGGTCGGCGTGCCCAATGCCGGCGTGTCGGTGGCCACCGACGGCTGCGACGCCAAGATCATCAGCCTCAGCACCGATGTCGAAAAGAAGCTGGTCGGTGAGAATCCGTTCTACGCGTTCGCCACCATCCCGAAGGGAACCTACAAGACCACCGACGCCGACGTCACCACTTTCGGCGTGATGGCGACCTTCGTCACCAGCGCCGACACGCCCGACAACCTAGTCTACGAAGTTACCCGCGCGGTGTTCGAGAACCTCGACGACTTCCGCAGCTTGCACGCGGCGTTCAAGAACCTTGACCCGAAGAAGATGATCAAGGACGGCCTATCGGCCCCATTGCATCCGGGCGCCGTCAAGTACTACAAGGAAAAGAAGTTGATGTAATTGAGGGCACTCGTTGAAGCCGGCGCCCTTCCCTGACGGGAAGGGCGCCGATTTCTTCGGCCGACGGGGAGAGAGATGGCTGAGCCCACGGCGTCCATTCCGGACGTGTCGCAGGAAGAGCTCGAAAAGCGCATCGAGGAAGTCGAATATACGGGCCGCCATCACGGCCCGCGCATGGCGGTGGCGATCGGCGTCATCGCGGCCGTCTGGTCGTTGTTCCAGCTCTGGATCGCCTCGCCGTTGCCGTTCATGTTCGGCATCGGCATCATCGTCGACGTGCCGGCGCGCGGTATTCACTTGGCGTTCGGGCTCCTGCTCTGCTTCCTGATCTTCCCGGCGTCGCGTAAGCAGGCGGCGCGGCCGATCGGCGTCGTCGACATGGCGCTGGCGCTGCTCGGCTGCGGCGCGGCGCTTTACCTGTTCCTCGGCTACGAGGGTTTGGTCAAGCGCGACGGCATCCCGCTCGACATCGACGTTTTCGGCTTCCGCTTCCCGTTCGAGACCGTGCTCGGCGGCCTCGGCATCGTGCTGCTGCTGGAGGCGACGCGCCGCAGCATCGGCCTGCCGTTGGTCGTCGTCGCCGGCATATTCCTGATCTATTCGATCTTCGGCCAATCCATGCCGGACCTGATCTCGCACCGGGGCATGTCGCTGAGTCGGCTGATCGGTTATCAATGGTTGGGCGGCGAGGCAATTTTTGGCATCCCGATCGACGTCTCGGTCAGCTTCGTGTTTCTTTTCGTGTTGTTTGGCGCCTTGTTGGAGAAAGCCGGCGCCGGCCGATATTTCCTGGATCTCTCTTTCTCCATGGTCGGCCGCTTCAGCGGTGGCCCGGCGAAGGCTGCGATCCTGGCGTCGGGCATGACCGGCGTCGTCTCCGGCTCGTCGATCGCCAACGTTGTGACCACCGGCACCTTCACCATCCCGGTGATGAAACAGCTCGGCATGCCGGCGACCAAGGCCGGCGCCATCGAGGTCGCGGCCTCCACCAACGGCCAGCTGATGCCGCCGGTAATGGGCGCCGCCGCGTTCATCATCGCCGAGCTAATTGGCATTTCGTATTTCGAGGTCGTCAAGGCGGCTTTCATCCCGGCCTTCGTCAGCTACATCGCGCTCTTGTACATCTCGCACCTGGAATCGCAGAAGCTGGGTCTTCGTGGCATGCCGGCCAGCCAGATTCCACCGCTCGGCAAGACCTTCATCGCCGGCATCCACTTCCTGATCCCGATCGTGGCGCTGGTCTACCTGCTGATGGTGGAGCGCTGGACCGCCGGCACCGCCGTCTTCTACTCGATCCTCGCTACCATGGTCATCATCGTCGTCGAGCGGGTCTACCACGAGGTCAGGAGCGGCGAGGCCGACGCCGTCGGCGCGCTCAAGGACGGCGTGTGGCTGGTCTACGGGGGGCTGGTGTCCGGCGCCCGCAACATGATCAACATCGCCATCGCCGTGGCCGCCGCCGGCATCATCGTCGGCGCCGTTAGCTCGACCGGGCTCAACAACGCGCTTGTCGGCGTCGTCGAGACGATCTCCGGCGGCAACGTCTATGTCCTTCTGCTCCTCACCGCCGTGCTGTGCCTGATCCTCGGCATGGGCCTGCCGACCACCGCCAACTACTTGGTGGTGGCATCGCTATTGGTTGGCGTGCTGGTCGAGCTCGGCGGGGCGGCGGGATTGGTACTGCCGCTGATCGCCGTGCATCTTTTCATCTTCTACTTCGGGATTCTCGCCGATAGTACGCCGCCGGTGTGCCTAGCGGCGTTTGCCGCCGCCGCCATATCGCGGGCCGATCCGATCAAGACCGGCATCCAGGGGTTCATGTATGACATACGCACGGCGGTCCTGCCGTTCGTGTTCATATTCAACCCCGAACTGCTATTGGTCGGCGTCGAATCCTTCTGGCACGGCCTGATGATCTTCTGTATGTCGCTGATCGCGATCCTGGCGTTCGCCGCCGCGACGCAGGGTTGGATGCTGGTCAAGACCAGGTGGTACGAGACGATCATGCTGCTGATCGTGATGGGGATGCTGTTCCGGCCCGGCTTCTTCATGGATTTCCTGCATCCGGAATTCGCCACCATCGAACTCGCGAAGTTCGTCTCCGGCGAAACCGTGGCGCCGCCCGACGCGGCGATCCGGTTCCACGTGGTGCGCTCCACCGACTACGGTGACCGCTACAAGCTGTTCCGAGTGACTGCCCCGGACGACGCCAAGGCGAACACGCTCGAGGAACGCTATGGCCTAACCGTCCAGCGCAACGACAAGGGTCGTTACAAGGTGACCAATCTCGTCCCCAACGCGGCAGCCGAGCGGGGCGGGATGGAAATCGGCGACGCCGTCACCGAGATCGACGTCCAGCAGGTCGACCAGCCGCCGAAGTATCTGGTCTATCCGTTTGGGTTGGTGCTGTTGGGGGGAGTGATCGGGCTGCAGATGCCGCGCCGGCGCAAGCGGCAACCGGCCGCCGCGGCGTGACTGCTCGCTGCGGCGTGAAGCATCGGGACGAGGATGCCCGGCATGAAAAAACACCGCCGACGGCTGCCGGGCGGTGTCTTTTCATGGCACCGGCGGCGACGTGCCGGGCGGTCGATACGGTCTATTTGAGGGTCTTCAGATAGGCGATGACGTCGGCGACCTCGTCGTCCTTGGTTAATTTGAACGTCATCACCGAGTTCTTGCCCGTACGCTTTTTGGTGAAGGCCGTGGGGTCTTTCAGGTACTCCTTCAGGATCGCCTCGTCCCAGGTCCAGTCGGCGCCGACCAAGCCCTTGTAGCGGTTGAAACCCTCGATGGTGCCGGCCTTGCGGCCGTAAATGCCGAACAGGGTCGGGCCGACCTTGTGTTTGGCGCCTTTCTCTCCGGCATGGCAGGCCTTGCACTTGTTGAACACCTTGGCGCCCTTGGCGGCGTCACCCGCTGCAAACGCCGGGCCACCGGCGAGCATCACCGCGGCGGCAGTCGCCAGGGCGAGGAACGATCCTTTGGTCATGTGGTGCCTCTCATGATAGACGGTGAATCCGCAAAAAAGATTGGCTCTATATATTGGGACGGCAGCCGCGTTGCAACCGTCCGCATGGGTAAAAAGGGCGAAATCCCGGTTTTTCCCGACCCGGATCGAAGTTTCCGGACCGGGAATTCATCAATAAGGCGAACTTAACTCGCTCCAGATTGCGTAATCCTCGCGAAACGCGCTCAACGACTGCCAGACGCGGCGGAAATCCGCGTCGGTGCGGGATTCCTCCTTGACCACGGCGGTCCACGCGGTCTTCAGCGCGTCCAGGATCTCACTGGGCCAGCGCCGGAACTCGACGCCTTCCGACTGCAGCTCCTTCAGCGCCGCATACTGCTTGGCCTCACCCTCGGCCAGCCCGTGACGGACGTTGTCGCCGCACACCGCCTCGATCTGGGCCTTGGCGGAGGTTGGCAAGGCCTTCCATTTGTCGTGGTTGATCATCAGCTCGAACAGCGTCGTCGGCTGATGCCAGCCGGGGAAATAGTAGTTCTTGGCCATGCGGTGCAAGCCGAGCTTGAGGTCGATGGCCGGCATCGAGAACTCGGCGGCGTCGATGGCGCCGGACTCGAACGCCAGGAAGATGTCGCCGCCGGCAAGCTGGCTTGTCTTCACGCCCAGCTTCCTCAGTACCTTGGCGCCGAGACCGAAGGCGCGCATCCTGAGACCCTTCAAATCTTCCACGGTACGGATGCGGCGCTTGAACCAGCCCGACGCCTCGGGCGCGATCATCCCGCAGAACACGCTGTGGATGCCGTTGACGTGGTAGATTTCCTCGAACAGTTCCCGGCCTCCGCCGAAGTAGATCCACGCCAGGTACTCCTTTGCCGACGGCCCGAACGGCACCGCCGCGAACAGCTGCAGCGCCGGCACCTTGTTGCCCCAGAACCCGGGCGACGAAAACGCCGCGTCGATGGCCCCGGCGCGGACGGCGTCGAACATCTCGAGCGGCGGCACCAGCGCGCCGGGCTCGTGGAACTTGATTTCAAGCCGGCCGTCGGAGACGCGCCAGATGTCCCGCTCGATCCTTTTTGCCAGCGTTCCCAGTTGCGGCAGGTTACCGGCATAAGCGCTGCCCATGCGCAGCCGGATGGTTTTCGGCTCGGCCGGCGGCGGCACCGGCGGCGGCGCCGTGGCCACGGCCGGCGCCTGCGGCGTCGGCGCGTCCGTCGGCTTCGCATCAGGCGCTGTGGCGGTGCTTGGCGCGGTAGTCGGCGCGGTCGCCGCAGCCGGCGGCGTTTGATTTCCGGCCTCGGGTTTCGGCGGGACAGCCGCCGGCGCTACGGCGGGCGCCAGGGCCAGTGCCGGCGCTGTCGGCCTTTCGGCGCTTGGCGGCGTCGGCTTTTCGGCTAGCGGCTTCTTGGCCGGCGGCAGCGACGCCTCGGCCTTCGGCGGTACGCGGCCGGGGACCTGGTTTTCCTCGGGGCTCAGGCGCGGGGCAACCATGGTGACGCCGACCACTACGCCGACGACGACGCCGATGACGATGCCGATGATGGCGTTGCGCACCTAGTCCCCCGGGCTCGCCGTTTGCACTTCGTTTCGGGCCCTAGGGTGGGTTTCGCGCCCGGTCCAGTCAAGGCGCTTGTCGGCGCGCCATTATTCGCTGAGAGCGACGGAGTTAAGGGTAGAGTCCGTTGCTTTGCCGCGCGCCTGTTGTCACAATTGCGCTGGTGACGCGATCCGTCTCGGACGCGTCCTTCCAATCAAGGGAGGCAAAAATAATGACTGTGTTGTGGTTGACGCGCCGCACGCTGCAGCTGACGTTCGCTGCCGCGGCGCTCGCCCTGGTCGCCGGTGGTCTGAGCCCAGCCGGCGCGGCCGATTGCAAGAACCGCGGCGATCTCGACAAGCGTTACTGCGACGATAACGGCGACCTAGTAGCCGATACGCCGAAGGACGCGGGCAAGCAGCTCGATCCCGATACGCTGGTGTTCTCGTACACGCCGGTGGAGGACCCTTCGGTCTACGAGAACGTGTTCAAGGAATTCATGGACTACCTCACCAAGAAGACCGGCAAGCCGGTCAAGTGGTACGGTGCCGATTCCTATGCCGCCCAGGTCGAGGCGATGCGTTCTGGGCGCCTGCACGTCGCCGGCATTGCGGCGGGCGCGACCGTGTTCGGCGTCAACCTCGGCGGTTTCGTGCCTGTCGCTCTCATGGGCCGGAAAGACGGTACCTTCGGCTACAAGCTGCAGGTCATCACCCAGGCCGATTCCAACATCAACAAGGTTTCCGACCTCAAGGGCCGCAAGGTTGCTCATGTGACGCCGTCATCGAACTCCGGGCACCAGGCCCCGAAGGCATTGTTCGAGGCCATGGGCGTCGTGCCCGACAAGGACTACAAGGTGATGTTCTCGGGCAAGCACGATAATTCGATCATGGGCGTCGCCAACAAGGACTACGACGCCGCGCCGATCGCCTCGACGGTTCTCGATCGCATGGCGGCGCGGGGCGTCGTCGACCGCAACAAGCTGAAGGTGGTCTGGGAATCGCAACTGTTTCCGAGCACCGGCTACGGTTACGCCCACAACCTGAGACCCGACCTGCAGAAGAAGATCGCCGAGGCGTTTCTTACCTTCGACTGGAAAGGCACCAAGCTGGCCAAGGAGTTCAAGGACGTCGAGAAATTCATTCCCATCTCATACAAGGATGCCTGGGTGGACATCCGCACCATCCAGAAGGTGAACGACACCAAGTATAACGACGAGGCGTTGAAGGGCTTGAAGGCTCCGAAGGCAAAAAAGAAAGTACCTGAAAAGAAGAAGAGTTGATCGTCGCGAGTCGCGTTCACGCGTGCCGCCCGGCTTGCTACGGTGATGCCGGGGCCGCGGGACGGGGGCTGGATGCTTGAAATCACCGATCTTGTGAAGGAATACGCGACCGGAATCCGGGCGCTCGACGGCGTCAGCCTGACCGTCGCCGAGCCGCGGGTGGTGGCGGTGATCGGCTCGTCGGGGGCCGGCAAGTCGACGTTGATCCGCTGCATCAACCGGCTGATTGAGCCGACCTCGGGTTCGGTCAAGCTCAACGGCGAGGAACTGACGACGCTCAGCCGGCGCGCGCTGCGGCGGGCCCGTCGCCGCATCGGCATGATCTTCCAGGAATTCAACCTGGTCGAACGGCTGACGGTGATGGAGAACGTGCTCTCCGGCCGACTCGGCTACGTCGGCTTGTGGCGCGCCTTCCGCCGCAACTACCCGCCCGTGGACGTGGCCGCCGCCTTTCAGCTGCTCGACCGGGTGGGCCTCCAGGGCCGCGAGAACGCCCGCGCCGACGCGCTCTCCGGCGGCCAGCGGCAACGGGTCGGCATCGCCCGCGCGCTGATGCAGAAGCCGGACCTGTTGCTGGTTGACGAGCCAACGGCGTCGCTCGATCCCAAGACCTCGCGCCAGATCATGCGCCTGATCTACGAGCTCGCCCACGAGCGCGGCACGCCGGCGTTGGTCAATATCCACGACGTGGCATTGGCGCAGGCCAGCGCCGACCGCATCGTGGCGCTGAAGGAAGGCCGGCTGGTGTTCGACGGCGAGCCCGACGAACTCACCCCCGAGCGCCTGAACGACATCTACGGCGAGGAGGATTGGAGCGCCTCGATCCGCAAGACCGACGACGAGGACGCCGCCGGCAAAGCCAAACGCGGCGAGCGCGACGAGCGCGACACCATTGGCCGCGAGGCGATCGTCGGATGAGCTACCCGACCACATGGCGCCGGCCGCCGATGTTCTTGACCAACCCGACCTTGCGGTTGGGCTTCTGGCTCATGATTGCCGTCTATCTCGCGTGGTCGATGGGTACCCTCGACATCGACTGGGGCCGCGTCGGCCAGGGACTGCCCCGGGCCGGCGACATGCTGGCGCGCATGTTCCCGCCCGATTTCAGCCGCTGGGACCTGCTGGTCAGCGGCGTCGTCGAGAGCATCGAGATGGCGGTGGCGGCGACTTTCATCGGCATGATCCTGGCGGTGCCGCTGGGGCTGTGCGGCGCCGCCAACCTGGCGCCGCGGCCGGTCTACCTAGTGGCGCGCGCCGTCATCGTGCTCAGCCGCACCTTCCACGAGATCATCATCGCCATCTTCTTCGTCAAGGTTCTCGGCTTCGGGCCATTGGCCGGGCTTCTCACCCTGATCGTGGCCTCGGTCAGCTTCATCGCCAAGATGATCGCCGAGGACATCGAGAACATGAACATGGGCCAGATCGAGGCCGTCAAGGCGACCGGCGCCAGCTTCCCGAAGCTCCTGATCTACGCCGTGCAGCCGCAGATCCTGCCGCGCTATCTCGGCGTCTGCATCTACCGCCTGGATGCCAACCTCCGCCATTCGACCGTGGTCGGCATCGTCGGCGCCGGCGGCATCGGCATGACGCTGTCGGCTTCCTTCAAGCGCTACGATTACGACTTCAGCCTCGCCATCCTGCTCGCCATCATCGCCCTCGTGTTTTTGGGCGAGTTCTTCTCCAACTGGATCAGGAGACGGCTCCGATGACCGCCGCCGACCTTGCCAAGCGGTATCCGGAGGTGTGGCGGCGCTTCGACGTCCGCCAAACCGTCGTCCATTGGCTGTGGTTCGCCGGCATCGTGTTCGTCGCCGGCTGGTCGGTCCGCCATCTGGACATCACCTGGATCTACTTCCTGGATGCCCACGTCCAGGTCGGCGATCTGCTGGCCCGCATGTTCCCGCCCGACTGGAGCCACAGCGGGCAGATCGTCCAGCCGCTGATCGAGACCATCCACATCGCGACTTTGGGCACCATCGTCACCTACGTGATCTCGATCCCGATCGCCTTCCTGTCGGCGCGCAACGTCACCCCCAATGCCATCACCTGGCTCATCGGCCGCTTCATCCTGGTGGCGTCGCGCTCCATCAATACCGTGGTGTGGGCGCTGATCTTCGTCGCCATCTTCGGCCCCGGCGTGATGGCCGGCATCTGGGCAATCACCATGCGTTCCATCGGCTTCATGGGCAAGCTGATCGCGGAAGCCATCGAAGAGATCGACGAAGGCACCGTCGAAGCTATCGAGGCTACCGGCGCCTCGAGGCTGAAGGTGCTGCTGGTCGGCGTTCTGCCGCAAGTGCTGCCGGTGATCTATGGCACCACCGTCTATCGCTGGGACATCAATATCCGGGAATCGACGGTGCTCGGCTTCGTCGGCGCCGGCGGCATCGGCATCGAGCTCTATTCGTCGATCAACCTGTTCAACTGGCAGCAGGTGGCGATGATGCTGATCGCCATCTTCGCGGTGGTAGTGGTGAGCGAGTTCGTCTCCGCCATCACCCGCCGGCGCATCACCTGAGGCGGTCGACCCCCGCCATGCGGACGCTCGACGCCTTTCCCGTTGCCGACCGCCGGCATATCCGCGTCGTGCTGGTGGACATCGACGAGACGCTGACCACCAAGGGCCGGCTGACGGCAAGCGCCTACGGGGCGATGGAGCGGCTTCACGGGGCGGGGTTCAAGGTGGTGCCGATCACCGGCCGCCCGGCCGGGTGGTGCGACCACATCGCGCGCATGTGGCCGGTGGATGCGGTGGTCGGCGAGAACGGCGCCTTCTATTTCCGCTACGACCACGGAACGCGGCAATTCGCCAAGCGCTTCGTGATGACGGAAAAGGAACGCGCCCAGGGTCGCCGCAAGCTCACGAAGCTTAGGGCAAAGATCCTGAAAGAGGTACCGGGCGCGGCCGTCGCCTCCGACCAGCCGTACCGTGAATCCGACCTCGCCATCGACTACTGCGAGGACGTGAAGCGGCTGTCACCCAAAGCCGTCGAGCGCATCGTCGCCATCTTCACGGCGGCCGGCGCCACTGCGCGGGTCAGCTCCGTCCACGTCAACGGCTGGTACGGCGATTACGACAAGCTCGCCATGACCCGCACGATGCTT
>Ga0214472_10005411_pt1 | contig 13438 bp, 10 predicted proteins | sample RVTome_6_FD_207662 | JGI IMG/M metagenome (GOLD analysis project Ga0214472, IMG submission 207662) | Soil microbial communities from uranium-contaminated site in the Upper Colorado River Basin, Wyoming, United States - RVT140D175 | ecosystem: Environmental > Terrestrial > Soil > Contaminated >... | reverse complement strand
AGACGGGGCAGACCGACAGCCGCCAATCAGCCCCGGGTCGACCCTGGCCGCGGTGAGCGATTCGGAGCGGCGGGGCGTTTGCACTGCGTTTGCGACGGGTCAGAAACTACGGGTGGATGGTCTCTCCTCAGTCTCTGAATTGCGGATTACATCGCCGAAGTGAGAGGTTGAGTTGTATGTAATGGAACGGACGATCGTATTCCTTGCAAAACGGCCGATACCAGGTGGTAGAACCCTGGGCCTAATCCGACTCGTCGACGGTGCCGCCGAAGAATGGTTCCCCGACGGTTGGAAACCGGCCGGGTTGGAGTGGTCCGGAATCGGCGGGTCGACTGACTGGGACGCCGTCACCCCCGAGGAGGCCGTCCTGATTCTCAGGTCGTTCGGTGCGAAGGAACTGAACCCGGTCCTTTAGAGGATTCGCCGTTACAGGCCGAAAAACAGCCGTCGCCACCGCGGCTGCTCCTCGCTGGGAACCTCGACAACTCCACGCCGATGTGAGCAAACGGTGAGCAAACGGACGCATACGCAGGCATATCGCCGCCGACCAAGCCAGAAACCCCTTGCGGGGCAGGGTTTCTGAGTGGGTCCCGTGGGACTCGAACCCACAACCAACGGGTTAAAAGCCCGCTGCTCTACCAATTGAGCTAGAGACCCGGCAGGCAATGGTACCTTCCGGTATCTGGCCAACTTAGAGGGCCGTACCCTTTGAGGAGTGACCAGCATCCGGTTCGGCACCTCGGTTCTTCCACCTGACGACGATGACGCGGCGTTTCTCGACGGCCTGGTCGAGAAGGGTCACGGGGCCCTCGAGTTGCCTTTCGTCACGGGTTTTCCCTGGAAGGAGAAGCGATGCCAGAAGTTCGGCGAGTTCGCCGCGGAGCGCGACATCAGGCTCTCGGTGCACGCCCCATACTTCGCCGGGCTCACCCTCCCCGACGAGACCCGAGGCAAGCAGTCGCTTGCCGCCCTCGAGCACACGATGAAGCTCGGCCGATGGCTGGGAGCGCCGGTGATCGTGGCCCATTTCGGGTCCAACTACGAAGAGGAGCCGGAGTTGCTGATGGACCGGATCCGCTCCCGGCTCGACTATGTGTCCTCGAAGGTCGATGGGATGGGTGTGGGCTTGGGTTTGGAGACCGCAGGCAACAACCGGTCGTTCGGAAGTCTGGGCGACATCGCCCAACTCGCCTCGGAGTATCCCTTTGTCCGCCCGGTCGTGGACTGGGCACATGTCCACGCCATGACCGGTGGTGGCCTCACCACCAAGGAAGCCTTCCTCTCCGTGTTCTCCTTTCTCGGTGACCACTTTCCTGGGTGGATGATCACCCCACTCCAGACCCAGTTCTCCGACAACGAGTTCGGTGCCGGTGGCGAGATCCGCCATGTCGCCTACGGTGAAGGCACCCTGCGAGTCGGGCCATTGATCGACGCCGCTATCGAGGCCGCGGTGCCGATGATCCTGATCTCGGAGGCGAGGGACCTTCCAAGCCATGACGCGATCTGGGAGGAGGCGAGGTCTCATCTCGAGCAAAGGCCGACCAAAGTCGGCGGGCGGCCGGTCGCCAACTCCGACATTCCTTTTCCGACACCGATCTCGGTGACAAAGGACGGAGACCACTTCACGCCGGTAGGGCTCGACCGGCCATTCCGGCTCTCCAATCTGGACAAGGTCTTCTTCCCCGACGAGGGCTACACCAAGGGCGACCTGATCCAGTACTACGCCTCGGTGGCGCCGGTCCTGCTCCCACATCTCGTCGGACGCCCGATCTCGATGAGCCGTTACCCGGATGGAATCGGAGGCCCGTCGTTCTATGAGAAACGGGCGCCCGGCCATCAGCCGGAATGGATGAGAACGGTCCCCGTCCCCTCAGACTCGCAGGGCGGGATCATCGACTTCCTACTCGCCGACTCCAAGGAGGCTGTGATGTGGTTCGCCAACATGGGTTGTGTCGAAGTCCATCCCTTTCACTCAACTTCGGAGCAGTTGGATCGACCCGATTACGCCATCTTCGACTTCGATCCCTCCGAGGGCTCCGAGTGGGATCAGGTGGTGGCCGCGGCCAAGTTGCTGGAGATCGCATTGCGTCAACTCGGGTTGGTTGGATATCCCAAGCTCTCCGGTTCGCGGGGGCTCCATGTCTATGTGCCGCTGGAGCCCGTCCACGATTATGCCCGGGTGCGTAGGTTCGTGGGAGAGGTCGGCGCATATCTGGCCGCCGCCAATCCCGACGACATCACGATGGAATGGGACAAGCCGAAGCGGAAGGGCCGGGTGTTCGTCGATCACAACCGCAACGCCTTTGGTCAGACGGTGGCGTCTGTGTATTCGGTGCGGCCTCGGCGCGGAGCCCCGGTGGCCGCGCCCTTGAGCTGGGACGAGGTGGGCATGGTGAGCAACGGAGACATCACCGTTGCCAATCTCTGGGACCGCTTGCAGCGGTTCGGCGACCTGTTTGCCCCGGTGGTGGGCGGGGGCCAGACTCTGGATTTGGCGGAGAAGGCGCTCGGAATCGCCGATGAGGACCACCTTTAGCGAACCGAATGCATCATGTCACGGATGCGTGACGCCCTGCATTAGGAAGCCATCTGTTCATCTCGGATCGCTAGCTTGCCCGGATGGATCTCTACGCCCGCATCAACATTCTGGGCGGGTTGTCGGTGCGTCTGCCCCGAGGGCGTCTCGACGATGCGATCGCGCTCGACAACGATCCCATCGGGCGCGCCAAGAACTGGGTGGAGCAAGGGGCTGAGATCCTGCACATCGTCGACCTCGACGCCGCCGCCTACGGCGACTACCGGAATCGAGATCTCATCGATCGGCTGATGCGGGAGGTTGCGGTACCGGTTCAGGTGGCAGGCGGCATCCGATCCGAGGGTGAGGCGGCCCGACTCATCGAGAACGGCGCCTGGCGAATCGTGATGGGGACTGCCGCTATCGAGAACCAGAACATGGTTTGGGACCTGTGCCGGGAGAACCCTGAGCGGATCGTGGTCTCCATCGACGTCCGGGCGGACGAGGAGATCGCAACCAAAGGCTGGACCCAGAACAGCGGTCGTTATCTGGAAGAAGTCCTGATCGAGATGTCTTCGGCCGGTGTCGTCGCGTTCCTGGTTGCCGAGGCTGGACGTGACGCTCTCGCTGAGCCACCGAGCTTCCAGATCCTCGCCGAGGCGCTGGCCACCGTGGAACAGCCGGTGATCGCGGCCGGAGGGGTTAGGGATTTGGAGGACCTGAGGACGCTGGTACGTCTCCAGGCATCAGGCCGATATCTCGACGGCGTGATCGTGGGCCGTGAGGTGACCGCCGGGCGTTTCACCCTCGAGGAGGCGAAGTCCGTCATCGCCGGGGTCGGCCCGCTGCGAGCGCCGGGTGGCATCGGCGCGACCCGGATCCGGCTCGGGGTGAGCTCACTCCCCGAAGCATTGGCTTTCTATGAGGACAAACTCGGGTTTTCGCATGTGCGGACCCCGGCGCGTGGGGTGGCCGGGACCATTCTCGAGCCCTCCCGCGGCCAGCACATGGAGTTGGTGGAGGGCGCGGACATCGAGCCCCGGCCCCTCACCTTCGTTGTCGAGGACCTTCCGCGCTGGGGCGACCACTTGGAGAGTGTGGGACTCGAACTGCGCGCCAGCGACGATCTCATCGAAGTCGAAGATCCGGACGGCCGCACCATCCGTTTCGAGCGGGCAACATGAGTCGCCGGTCGACTAGGTCTTGATCCTGGTTCGCGACTGCTCCCGCAGGTATTGACGGAGGTACCAGGGTCCGCCACCGCCGGTCCCTGACGTCCCCGATCCCTTCCAGCCCCCAAAGGACTGAATGTCGGGCCAGGCACCAGTTGTGGCGCCCGCTTCGCGGTTGACGTAGGTGACGCCGGCCTGGATCCCCTGAAACCAGCGCTCGATCTCGTCCTCATCGGTGGCGAACAAACCGGCGGTGAGCCCGAACTCGGTGTCATTGGACCGCTCCAGGCCCTCCTCCAATGAATCGACCGGCCCCACCGCGAGGAACGGCATGAACAGCTCTTCCTTCCATATCCACGAATCGAAAGGCGCAGTGACCACTGTCGGCCGCACGAAGTTCCCCTTGTCGAAACCCTCGCCGCTCATTACCTCGCCACCGGCGAGGACCTTGCCTCCGGACGACTCGGCTTCGGCGACCGCACGGCGGAACTTGTCCACCACCCCGTTGTCGATGACCGGGCCCATGTAGACATCACGGCGCAACGGGTTGCCCACGCTCAGGCCCTCCGTCTTCTCCACCAACCTGGCGACAAAATCGTCGTACACCGCTCGCTCGACATAGACCCTGGAGGCCGCCGAGCACTTCTGGCCACTGAGGCCGAACGCGCTGCGAAGGACACCGGTGGCCGCCTTGTCGAGATCGGCGGTGTGGGTGATCACGACCGGGTTCTTGCCGCCCATCTCACAGATGACCGGCTTGGGCCGGCTCTCGTTGACCGTTCGGTACAGGTGCATCCCGACCGGGTAGGAACCGGTGAATGTCAGCCCATCCACATCGGGATGGTGCGCCAGGTAGTCCCCGGCCTTGGAGTCTCCGGTGACGAGATGCAATGCCCCCGGAGGGAGACCTGCTTCCTCCAGCACTGCGTAGAACTCGATCGCCATGAGGGCACCCTGTCTCGATGGTTTGACCACCACGGTGTTGCCCGTGATCAGGGCCCCGATCGAGGGCCCGGCGGCCAATGCCATTGGGAAATTGAACGGTGAGATCACCACCCACACCCCCCAGGGGCGGAGCACGGAGGTGTTCGTTTCCTGAGGGCTCAACGAGCTCAGCGGGGTCACGAAGCCCTGGTGCTCGGTGATCTGACGGCCGTAGTAGCGGAAGAACTCGACGGTCTCGGCGATGTCTCCGAGCGCCTCCAAGCGGTTCTTCCCGATCTCATAGGCCATGTCGGCTGCCATTTCGAACGCTCTCGCCTCCATTAGGTCTGCGGCTTTCAACATGAGGTCGCGACGCTCCTCCCAGCCCCAGCCTTCCCATTCGGGGGCGAAAGCCTTGGCCGCAGCCATCGCATCGTCGATGTCATCTTCGGTGGCGAGGGAATAGCGCCCAATCAGGACGTCGGAATCGATAGGGGAAAACTCATCGGTGGTGGCCTCAGTCGTGCGCCGTTCCCCGTTGATGAAGAGGGGATGCGTGGCTCCGAGGCGATCCGGAGCGGTGGTCACCGCTGCGTCGAATGAGGAATTCAGCTCCTCGTTGTCGGCCGACATCGTCGCATAGGTGATTTTCAGCGCCACGCGGAGCCTCCGTCTCGGATCTGGGTGACCCGACGATATCAATTTGTCGCGCCGGACCGGACGGGTCGGTCTTGATAGGTCGTTAGGCCGGTGTGCGGAAACGGGCGATCTGCCGAAAAGCCTCTAAATGGTCACTGTTAACACCGGAAACCTGCGAGCCGCCCAGACCGACGTGGTCCGTGTGCACCGCCGTGTGGTCCGGGTGGGGGCCGCCGCCGCCTGGTTCAGCGCGGCTGTCTTTCTGCTGGCGGGTTTCGCCAGCGGCAACGATGGCCTCTTCATTCAGTCTGTCGGTCCGATCATCGCCGCCGGCTTCATGACCGCCCAGATCATGTTTCACCGCGAGGACGGATCGGTGGCCATGCTCACCTCGGCAATCGTCCTGGTGGTCACTAATTCCCTGGTCGGCATCGACGAGACTCTTCTTCCCTCCGCGATTGCCCTGGTAGCGATCAGCTCGGTTGGCATGCTCTTCGTCACCCACAACCAGCTTCCGGTGATGTTGGGGGTGGGCCTGCTCTTGGTTGTCACCCCCCAGCTGTGGACGGACGATCTGTCGGCTGGGCTCGCGCTGGGTCTTGTGATGGGGTTGAGCTTCGCGGTGACATCGGTCGCTTTCACGACCGTCCTCAACGCAGCTACCGCTCACAGCGAGCGTTTCAGGATTCTGTTCGAGCGATCGCCGACCGCGGTCCTCGAGGAGGATTGGTCCGATGCTGCGGCCTACGTTCGATCTGAGTACGCCGGCCGCCCCGAGCGGATACGCCAGTTTCTGCTCTCATATCCTGAGGTGGTACGTAATGCTGTCGGTCGGGCCCAAATCGTCCGGGTCAATCAGGCGGCTCTCGACCTTCTCGAGGCAAACGGGCCCGAGGACCTCCTCGGCAGGCGGGAAGCGGCATCGGTCAACCGGAGCAACATGGAGTCGTTTGTCGACGCCCTGGTCGCCCTCTATCAGGGCCGTGAGATCTTCGAGCACGAGTTCTTCACCCACACCTTCCGCGGCAGACCGGTCTGGCTACAGGCGCGATGCGTAGACAACACCTTGGGGGCCAATCCGACCTCGGTGATGGTTGCCCTTGCCGACATATCACACCTCCGGGCGCGTGAGGAGGCACTCGCCGACCTGATCAGGGCCAAGGACGCATTCATCGCTTCGATCAGCCACGAGCTGCGGACCCCGCTGACAGCGGTGGTTGGCCTGAGCGCGGAGATGACCGGCAGCGAGATGAGTCAGAACGAGAAGGCCGAGCTCATGCAACTGATACTCGACCAGTCGAGGGAAATGACCTTCATCGTCGAGGACCTCCTGGTGGCGGCCCGTGCCGAGATCGGCACTGTCTCGGTGGAAGTGGTTCGCGTCGATCTTCTCGCCGAGGTGACCGCAGCTTTGGAGACCGTGGACGTTGGCCTGGAGCCGCTGCCGGCTCACCTGCCGACGGTCATGGCCGACCCGGCCCGTGTCAGACAGATTCTCCGCAATCTGTTGACGAATCTGAATCGTTACGGGGGATCCAGGCGGCGGGTCATCGGTGGTGAGAACGGGGCCCGTGCCTGGCTCGAAGTCAGGGACGACGGGGACGGGGTGTCAGCGGTGGACAGCGAGAGGATCTTCCAGCCTTATTCCTCTGCCCACACCGGTGTCACCGGTTCGGTGGGCCTGGGTCTCTCGGTTGCCCGCCAGCTTGCCGAGCTGATGGGTGGGACCTTGACTTATCGGCGCGACCAGGATGAGAGTGTTTTCCGTCTGGAGTTGCCCTTGGCCGACATCCCGGTTTTCGAGGAGCCGACTGTCGAGGGGGGCCAATCCGGAGGTATCAAACGGGCAATGGCCCACTAGTGTCTCCCGCCGGATGCCTGGGTCTGTTTCGCTCGTCTACTGGCCACTCCTCGTGGTGGGGGCCTATTTCTTGGGGTCGATTCCATTCGCCCAGGTTCTGGCCCGGGTCAGAGGGGTAGATCTTCGGGTTGCAGGGACCGGAAACGTCGGAGCCGGGAATCTCACCAAGGTCGCCGGCGTCGGCTGGGGTCTGGCGGCAGGGCTCCTCGATGGCTTGAAGGGCCTCATTCCGGTCCTCATCGCCAAGGAGATGGGGCTCGGCCCCGGTTCAGCCGGTCTGGCTGGTCTGGCGGCGGTGATCGGGCACAACTGGTCGATCTTCATCAAAGGTCGGTCGGGACGGGGTCTGGCCACCTCGGTTGGCGCAATCGCGGCTCTGGATCCTGTTCTCCTCGTCTGGACCACCGGATGGGCTGTCGCCGGTTGGAAGATCGGAGGCGGGGTGGCCGGATTCCTCGGCTGGGGCCTGCTTTCCATCGTGGCCATCGGCATGGGTCGCTCGCCGACTGAGTACTTGTTCCTCCTGCTCCTATCCGGAGTGCTCATGGGCCGTCGGATTCAGGGCAACGCGGATAGTGAGCCGGGAGTGAGGCCCTCGTTGCGACGGGCAATCTTCGACTCCGATGCCGGCGATCACGACTTCCCACACACGGTTGACGAGCCGCTGACCCCGTGAGCCCGAAGCGGGTTGCCATCATCGCCGGCATCTCGGCGGTCGTGTACATCGGTGTCGCCGTTTTTGTCTTCGACAACTTCGAACTGCCCCCGATGAGCCGGGTGGCCTGGGCCCTGGTCGGCGCGGCGGCCGTGGTCCAGATCAGCGCCAAGTGGTTCTTTGGCTTGCTCTACAAGGAATCGGTTGAGGAAGCCGGGGGCTCGCTCCGGGCTTTCAGTGCCTTCAAGGGGGCCCTGGTCGGGGCGGGTGTTGCCCGTCTCATCCCCGCAGGTGGTGCGATCACGCCGGTCGCGATGGCCTGGACGGTCCGCGACGAAGAGAGGGCTACCACCGGAGCAGCTATCCGAACCGTCCTCCTCAACTACGCCGCCCTGCTCATCATGACGGGCGTCGGTCTGCTCATGGCCCGCCCTCGGGAGAGCGCCCAGGTCCTTTCGGTCAGTCTCGTGGTCCTGGCCCCGTTTGTGCTCGCCGCCGGCCTGCTGCTGATGTTCGGATCGGGCAAGCTCGGCTCGCTCTCTCGCTTCCTCCCGCAGGTGATTCAGAAGCGCCTCGATGCCTCGATGATCGACCATCTTCCCGGCCTCGAGTCCCAGGTCTACATCTGGGCGCGGGTGGTGCTCGAGGCCGCGGCGCTCGGATTGGTGATGCATGCCTTCGGGATCGACGTCGGCGTGTTCCAGGTGGCGGCGGCGTTCGGAGTGTCCTCACTGGCCGGCGGGCTTCCCGGGACCCCAGGCGGCCTGCTGGTCACCGAGGGGAGCCTGGTCTTCATCCTCACCGCTTACGGGTTCCCGGCGGCGACCACGCTGGCGCCGGTGCTGGTGTTCCGCATCGTGTCCTATTGGCTTCCGGCGGGGCTCAGCCTGCTGGCCGGAGGATCGACATTCCTCCAGTCCCCCGAGGCCAAAGAGGCAGCCGCGGAATCTACCTGAACAGCCGGTTACCCTCGGATCATGGCCGACAACGTCACCTTCAACCTCCTCAATCAGGACGGGGAGCCCGTGTCCTCCGACGATTTCGCGGGTCGCCGTCTCGTCCTGTTCTTCTATCCGGCGGCGATGACACCGGGTTGCACCCTCGAATCGTGTGACTTCCGCGATAGCTACAGCGAGTTCACCGCGGCGGGCTACGACATCGTGGGGGTGAGCCCCGATCCACCTTCGCGCAACGCCAAGTTCCGGGAGAAGGAGGGCCTCAATTTCGACCTGCTGTCGGACGAGGACCACGCCCTGGCCGAGGAGTTGGGAGCCTGGGGGGAGAAGACGTCGTACGGCCGGACCAGCGAGGGCCTGATCCGGTCCACGTTCGTCATTGGCCCCGATGGCGCGGTGGAGAAGGCCTACCGCAACATCAAGGCAACCGGCCACGTGGCCCGGGTCAGACAAGACCTCTTGGGCTGAAACCGCTTCCTAATGCAGGGCGTCACGGATCCGTGACGGGGTGCATTGGATTGGCCGGCGGGACGTCAATCCCCGACCTCGATCCCGGCCATCTCCTCCAGCGCCTTGACCAGGGCATGGTTGCCCTCCCCTCCCAAGCCCCGGGTCTGTAAGGCACGGTAGAGCTGGAACACAAGTGCAACCCCCGGCAAGGGGACTCCCAACTCGTCGGCGGCCTCGAGGACCAGGCGGAGATCCTTCTGTTGGAGGTCGATAGTGAATCCCGGCCGCCAGTCACGGACGATCATCTGGGGGCCCCGATTGGAGAGCATCCACGAACCGGCGGCTCCACCCTCCACGGCGGCGATGGCCGTGGCCAGATCGACGTGGGCTGCCTCGCCGAGGAGCAATGCCTCCGAGACTGCCAATTGGTTCACCACAACCAGAATCTGGTTCATCAGCTTCACCATTTGCCCGGAGCCGGGGTCTTCGCCCACGTGGACGATCGATCTCGAGTAGGCCTCGAGGAATGGCCTCGCCTGTTCCAGGGCGGGGGCCGGCCCTCCGACCATGACGGCGAGGGTGCCGTTGACCGCTCCCTCCGAGCCGCCGGATACCGGTGCATCCAGCCAAGTGATCCCTCGCTCCCCGGCTCGGGTGGCGAATTCCTTGGTGGCACTCGGGGAGATGGTCGAGTGGTCGACGATGATCGCCCCCGGGCTGAGACCGTGGATCACCCCCGATTCGGCGAACACAACCTGTTCCACATCGGGTGTGTTCGAGACACAGATCATCACGATGTCGCTTTGCTCTCCCAGGTCCTCAGGGCTGAGTGCGACGTCACAAACGAGGTCAACCGCCTTTTCCGGGGTCCGGTTCCAGACAGTCAGTGGGTTCCCGGCGAAGAGCAGGTTGGACGCCATCCCGTGACCCATGATCCCCAGTCCTATGAATCCGAGACGCGCCATGGTCGGTGACAATAGGACTCTGCTAAACCCGTGTGGTCATGCCCCACGATCGACTCGACGCCATTCTCATCGAGGAAGTCGAGGCGCTTCGCAGCGCGGGGACGACCAAGGGCGGGGAGTCGGTCATCACCCAGGTCATCGCACCGGCTGACGGTCGGGGACCACGGCTCCGCCTCGCCGACTCGGATCGCGAGTTCGTTCGCATGAATTCCAACGGCTACCTGGGTCTGGCCCGCCATCCCCTGGTGGTCGCCGCCGAGGAGGTGGCAACCCGGGATTTCGGTGCCGGCCCAGGAGCGGTGCGGTTCATCTCGGGGACCTATCAGCCCCATGTCGACCTGGAGACAAGGCTGGCCCGCTTTCATGGCCGGGATCGATCGATGATCTTCTCATCGGCCTACGCCACGGTGCTCTCGGTCTTGACCTCGCTGATCACTCCCGAGACCGTGGCCCTCTCCGACGAGTTGAACCACAACTGCATCATCAACGCCCTCCGTTTGGCCCGCCCTGCCGCACGGGAGGTCTATCGCCACCTCGACTTCGACGGTTTAGACGAGGCTTTGACGAAGGCGACGGGGACGGCGCAGCGAGCCGTGGTGGTCACCGACGGGGTGTTCTCGATGCGTGGCGATCATGCCGACCTGGCCGCCCTGCAGCAAGTCGCTCGCGCTCACGATGGGGGCTTTGCCGAGAATGTGGTGGTGGTCGTCGATGACTCCCACGGTGTGGGCGCCTATGGCGACACCGGCCGGGGCACCGAAGAGGTCACCGGATCGGGGCCCGTGGACATCCTGATCGGGACTCTGGGGAAAGGGTTTGGGGTCAACGGGGGGTATGTGGCCGGAAGCGAGGACCTGATCGCCTATCTGAGGGAGAAGGCCGCGATGTACATCTACTCCAACCCGATCACCGCGGGCGAGGCTGCCGCCTCGATCGCGGCGCTCGACGTGGTCGACTCCCGCGAGGGTAGGGGCATGCTCGACCACCTATCGGCTATGACCCGGAAGTTCGAGGCTGGCCTCGTTGAGCTCGGGTACGAGACCATCCCCGGGCCGCACCCGATCGTTCCGATGATGGTGCGTGACACCGACCGAACTTCGGCGTTGGTGGGACATCTCTTCGACAATGGGGTTCTTTCCACCGGTCTCAACTACCCAGTGGTCCCCAAAGGCGATGAGGAGATCAGGTTCCAAGTCAACGCCGACCACACCGAGGCCGATATCGACTTCGTCCTCGAGGTGTTGCGAGGTTTCGGGGGGGATTGAGCATTGGATGGATGGGTCCGTGTCTTCTCAACCTGAGTCCAGCACCACCAATACCGCCTCAGCCTCAACTTGATCGCCGGGTTGGTAGTGGACCTCAACCACCGTCCCCGGCCACGGGGCGCGCAAGGTGTGTTCCATCTTCATTGCCTCCAGCACCATCAGGGTCTGACCCTCCTCGACCCGGTTTCCTACCGACACATCGACTCTGAGGACTCGGCCCGGCATCGGGGCGTGAAGCGATCCGGGGTCCTCCTCGACTTCGCTCCGGGTGAACCGTGGCACCTCCTCGAGCAGCACTGGCCCTGTGGGGCCATCGACGTAGCGGGCTGGGCCAAAGCGATCGATGGCAAACACCGAGTTGGCTCCGTCGACCTCGAGCTCAACCAGGTGTGGCGTCTCGGTGATCACGGCGAGGCCCTCCCGACCGCCAACCTGAAGTCCAGTCCCGGACACCCGGTACTCGACACCGATCTCAATGCCGTTCCACCGGTAAGCCACCTTCTGCGGCTGGCTCGGGGAATTGCGCCAACCGGAACCGATCGTTCCCAGGACCGATGCCTCCTGCCTCCGATGGAGCCGATCCGCGGCCGCGACCGCGATCGCAGCGAGGCGGGCCTCGGTCTCGTCGACCAACGACGAGGCCAGAGTCTCCAGGTCGTGACTGTCGAGGAAGTGGGTGTCGGTTCTCCCGGCCAGAAAGTCCTCGTGCTCCAGGACCCGCACCAGTAGCTCGCGATTGGTGACCAACCCGTGGATCCGGGCATGCCGCAGCGCGTCGCCCAGGCCCGAAGCAGCCTCCTGCCTGGTGGGAGCGTGGGCGATCACCTTGGCCAGCATCGGGTCGTAGTGGACCGAGACCACGGACCCGTTCTCGACCCCGGAGTCGACCCGAAGCCCGGGTCGGTCGTCGAAGGAGAATCGATGAATCCGCCCGGTGACCGGGAGGAAGCCGTGGGCCGGGTCCTCGGCATAGAGCCGGGCCTCGATGGCGTGACCGGTGATGACAGGGGTCATCGCCTCCGGAAGCAGGGGCCGGCCATTGGCCACCTCGATCTGGAGACGCACCAGGTCGAGACCGGTGATCATCTCGGTCACCGGATGCTCAACCTGGAGCCGGGTGTTCATCTCGAGAAACCAGAACAGCCCGTCCTGTAGAAGGAATTCGACGGTTCCCGCCCCGACATAACCCACCGCTTTGGCCACGGCCACCGCCGACGCTCCCATTTGATCTCGCATGGTCTGGTCGATCGCTACCGAGGGCGCCTCTTCGATGATCTTTTGATGTCTCCTCTGGATGGAGCACTCCCGCTCGTGAAGGGAAACCACGTTTCCATGCGTGTCCCCGAACACCTGGACCTCGATGTGACGCGCCGCCTCCAGGTATTTCTCCAGAAACACGGTGTCGTCCCCGAACGAGGCGGCCGTCTCGCGGCGCGCACCGGCGATCGCTTCGGCTAGGCCCGCGGCTGACTCGACCACCCGCATCCCCTTGCCCCCACCACCGGCGCTCGCCTTGACCAAGACCGGATAACCGATGGACTCGGCGGCGGCGTAGATCGCTTCTTCGCCGACGCCGCTCAGGTCGACATCCGGAAGCGTGGGAACACCCGCGGTCTCCACCAACTGCTTCGAGGCGAGCTTCGATCCCATGACCTCGATGGCCTCCGGAGATGGTCCGATCCAGGTCAGACCACCCCCGACCACCGCTCGGGCGAATCCGGGATTCTCGGCCAGAAATCCGTAGCCGGGGTGGATCGCATCGGCGCTCGATTCCTTGGCCGCAGCCAACACCGCGTCGCCGTTCAGATAAGTCTCGACGGGGGACGAGCCGGGCAGATTCACAGCCGAATCGGCTTCGAAGACGTGTGGCTCGCCGGCGTCGGAATCCGAGTAGACCGCCACCGTCTCTATCCTCATTTCGCTACAGGTGCGGAACACGCGCCGGGCGATTTCGCCACGATTGGCTACCAGGATTCTCCGGATCATCGGTCGGGAGAGGCTACCGGCGGAAACCATTTCCCGGCCCACGGCGTCAT
>Ga0214472_10005410_pt1 | contig 13438 bp, 12 predicted proteins | sample RVTome_6_FD_207662 | JGI IMG/M metagenome (GOLD analysis project Ga0214472, IMG submission 207662) | Soil microbial communities from uranium-contaminated site in the Upper Colorado River Basin, Wyoming, United States - RVT140D175 | ecosystem: Environmental > Terrestrial > Soil > Contaminated >... | reverse complement strand
ACCGTCTCATCTCACTGATGACCGGCGATGAGAAGCACTCTGCCGCCGCGAACTCGATGCTCGACGTGCTCTGGGTGCTCTACACCCGGGTACTCGAGATCGATCCGGAGAACCTCTCGGATCCATTACGCGATCGCTTCTACCTGTCGAAGGGGCACGGTCCGATGGCGTATTACGCAGTGCTGGCAGCGTGCGGATTCATCGACGAGTCGCTCCTCACCACCTGGACGGCATTCGACTCCCCGCTGGGAACACACCCCGACCGCGTGCTAGTTCCCGGTGTCGAGGTGTCGAGCGGCTCGCTTGGCCACGGTCTCGGCCTGGCTGTGGGGGCGACGCTGGCCCTCCGTGCCCGCCACCTCGCCGCCCCGCGGGTGTTCTGTCTGGTCGGCGACGGCGAGCTCGACGAGGGCTCCAACCACGAGGCGATCCAATACGCCGGCCGTATGGAGCTCGATCGGCTCACCGCGATCGTCATCGACAACCGATCGTCCACTCACGGGTGGCCAGGCGGCATCGGGCTCCGCTTCACCACCGAGGGCTGGACGGTGGACGAGATCGACGGCACCGACCACGATGAGATCGAGGCGGCACTCGCCGACCACCCGCGTCTCGGCCCTCACGCAGTCGTTGCGCGGGTCCCGCGGGGGGCGTGATGGACTCGATGAGGGAGCGCTTCACTCAGACGACCACCGACTTGCTCGACGAGCGCGGCGATGTGGTGGTGGTTCTCGCAGACATCGGAGTCGCCGGCTTCGTCGAAAGCGGTGCCGTCGGCCGCCACCCGGAGCGCGTGATCAACGTCGGCATCCGCGAGCAGCTGATGATCGGTCTTGCCGGTGGCCTGGCTCTGGAGGGGATGAGGCCGATCGTGCATTCGTACGCTCCCTTCCTCGTCGAACGCCCATACGAGTTCCTCAAGCTGAGCCTCGGCCATCAGGATGTCGACGCTGTCCTCGTCTCCATCGGAGCCTCGTACGACGCGGCGGCCGAGGGGCGCACGCACCAGGCACCCGGCGACGTGGCGCTCGTGTCACTGCTCCCGGGGTGGAGCGTTCACGTACCGGGCGCGGCGGAGGAGGCCGAGCTGCTCTTCCGGTTCGCCGTCGCCCGCGGAGGTCGCCACTACATCCGCCTCTCCACAGAAGCCAACACGACCACCGTCACCACCGAACCGGGCCGTGTCGTGCCGCTGCGCACCGGAAGCCTGGGTCTTGTCGTGGCCGTCGGCCCGATGCTCCAACCGACTCTGGAAGCGGTCGAGGACATGGACGTCACCGTGCTGTATGCCTCTACGGTGCTTCCGTTCGACGGTGCCGCATTGCGTGCCCACCTGCCGCGGCGATCGGCCATCGTCCTGGTGGAACCGTACGCCGCAGGTACCTCGGCGCACCAAGTGAGTGCGTACCTCAGTGACATACCGCACCGTCTGCTTTCGCTCGGGGTGGGTGACGCCGAGCTGCGCAAGTACGGGACGGGCGAGGAGCATCGCGCCGCGCACGGACTCGATGCCGCCGGGATCAGAGCTGGCGTTGTCGCCTTCCTCGAGGGTGCTGACCAACGAGGCTCCGCGGTGCGTTGATCTCTAATCAGATTGCAGCCGTCAAGACGATGTCGTCGACGGCACCACCGTCGCCAGGTACGGGTGGTGCAAGAACCACTGCAGCTACCCCCACTCGAGTGCCGTGCTCGAGCCTCTTGGGTCCGTGTGGTGGGGAAGGCGCGCGGTCGCCGCAAACCCCCTCCGTCACCGCCGAAACGGCGGCGCCACCTCCCCCTCCGGAGGAGGAAACCGCGGACTGCCCTCCGTCACCGCCGAAACGGCCGATCCACCTCCCCCTCCGGGGGAGGAAACCGTGGACTGCCCTCCGTCTCGGCCTTCGGCCGAGCCACCTCCCCCGTGCCTTCGGCACGGAGGAGGACGAGGGAAGGAGGGCGCGCGGCGCGTCCGGGACTGCCCCCTCCGGCCTCGCTGCGCTCGGCCACCTCCCCCGCTTCGCAGGGGAGGACGCCCGCTCTTGGGAGACCGGAGACCGGAGACTGGAGACCGGAGACCGGAGACTGGAGCCTTCGCCCTATCTTCCAATGCTCAGCATCAGGTCGAGGGGGATCGTCGACTCGGCCATGGCGTAGCAGGCTTGTTCGGAGATGCCGCGGCGGCAGAAGAGCTGATACACGTAGTCGCCGTGGGCCCAGTCGAGCTGCTGGCCTTCGTCCACCTGGAAGGAAAGGATCTCGTCGTCGGGGTCGCCGAAGAACGTCTTGAGGCCGATGCGGAGGATCACCAGCTGCGACTCGCTGCGCGGCGAGGTGTATGGCTCGCCGGCCCACAACCCGAAGGCGGCCGTCGTCGAGGCGTCGAGCGTGCTGGTAAACGGGTCGTAGACCAGCTGACTGGTCACATGGGTGATCTGGCTCGGGACCAGCTGCGGGAACTGCACCCCCGGTAGCGAACGGGCGATCTCCCGCCGGGTGGCCTGGACGAAACCGCCCTCGAGGCCCCGATTCTTCCGGTCGAGCCAGATGGAGACGATGGTGTCGGAGCGGTCGAGGTTCGCCGTCGTCGCGTCCATGCCGTCGTTGAACCAGGCCACATTGGTGATGCCCTTGAGGCGAAGGTCGATGCTGCCGCCCGCGGTGGTCGAGGTGGTGGATGAGCGGTCGCCGTGGACGATGCTCTCCGACAGATCGCCGATGCCGCTGAGGGCGTCGCCGCACCCGGCGACGACGACGGCCAGCGCAAGCACCGCGGCGATGCGTCGGGGATGATGGGATCGTCGGCTCATGGCCTCACCTACGGATCAGACGGGTGCAGCGCCCCGGAAATACGCTCACGGCTCGCCGGCCCTCGACGCCCCTGGCTGCGTGGTCCTCCTCGACGCATCTGACTCGATGCGCCTTCGTCGTGCGAGGGAGTATCGACGCCTTGCCAGATGACACCGATCCCTCGGCGACACGAAGAGCGGAGTTCCGGGACACAGCACTGGATTATCGTCGGCACGATCGGCTACGAACCTGATGGTCGGTAGCCTCGCCGGGTGCTTCGTCTCATCACCCAGAGCTTCTCGCCTCCGCTCCTCGACACCGCGGTGTCGTCGGCGCTGCTGCGCCAGGTCGCCGAGGGAAAGGCTCCGGCGACGCTCCGGCTCTTCGTGCCCGAGCGGATCGTCGCCTTCGGCCGCCAGGACCGCATCCGCCCCGGGTACACCGAGGCGTTAGAGGCGGTCCGCCGCGAGGGGTTCGAGCCGGTGGAGCGCCTCGCCGGCGGCAAGGCGGCGACCTTCCACGAGGGCACCCTCGCCTTCGCCTGGTCGACACCCGAGGACCGGCCGCGCGAGACCATCCACCGGCGGTTCGACGCCCTCACGGCGATCATGGTCGACGCCTTCTCCTCCCTCGGCGTCGACGCCCGGGTGGGCGCGGTCCCCGGCGAGTACTGCCCGGGCCGGTACTCGGTGAACGCCGCCGGGCGCCGCAAGCTCATGGGGGTGGGCCAGCGCCTCCTCCGCACATCGGCCCATGTCGGCGGCGTCGTCGTCGTCGACGGGGCCGACCTGGTCAATCGCCCGCTTGTCCCCGCCTACGACCTCATGGGCTACGACTGGGACCCGGCCGCCACCGGCGCTCTCGCCAACGAAGTGCCGGTCGATGTCGGTGTGGCCACCGCGGCGATCCTCGCCGCCTTCGAACGGGCCGGGCACGAGCTCGTCGAAGGCGAAGTGGACGCGGAGACGCTCGAACTCGCCGTCGCGACGACCGGCGAGCACGACCCGGCGATAGCCTGACCAGATGCGCGTCCTCGTGGTCAACGGCCCCAACCTGAACCTCCTCGGCACGCGCCGCCCCGACATCTACGGCGAGGCCACTCTCGGCGAACTCGAGGAGCGCTGCCGGCGATGGGGCGCCGAGCTGGGGCTCACCGTGGAGACCTTCCAGTCGAACCACGAGGGCGACCTCATCGACCGCCTCCACGCCGCCATCGGCAGCGCCGACGGGGTGATCCTCAACCCGGGAGCGCTGGGGCACACCTCCTACGCCCTCCACGACGCCATCGAGGCGATCGGCCTGCCCGTCGTCGAGGTCCACATCAGCGACATCGAAGCGAGAGAGCCGTGGCGGGCCGAGTCGGTGATCCGCCCGGCGTGCATCGGCGCGGTGTGGGGGAAGGGGTTGGAGGGGTATCGGGAGGGGCTTGAGATGCTTCAGGCCGAGCTGCGCTCGACCTGAAGCGCAATTCGCAATTCGCAATTCGCAATTCGACCGACTCGCACAGACCAGATATCGACGCGCTCTGTCGTATCGCGTATTGCGCATCGCGAATTGCGGCCGTGCTATTGCACGGCTTCGCGCCAGCGTGCCAGGCCCTCCTCCAGGTCTTCGTCGGCTAGGGCGAAGCTGAGGCGGACATGGCCTGGCGTGCCGAACGCCTCGCCAGGGACCACCGCGATGCCTGCCGTCTCCAGGAGCGCAGTGGCGAGGTCCGACGCAGACTCCACCCGGTGCCCGCCGATCTCGTGGCCGAACAGCCCCGAGACCGAGGGGAAGGCGTAAAACGCCCCCTCCGGCTCAAGGCTCTCGATCCCGGGGATGTCGTTGAGCATGCGATGCATCGTCAACCGTCGTCGGTCGAATGCCAGTCGCATCTCGACGACGGTGTCGAGGGGGCCGGTGACCGCGGCGAGCGCCGCCCGCTGCGAGACATTGGCGACGTTCGAAGTCGAATGTGATTGGAAGCGCCCCACTGCGGCGGCCACATCTTCCGGGGCGATCAGCCAGCCGACCCGCCAGCCGGTCATCGCATAGGTCTTGGCAACGCCGTTGACCACGAGACAGCGCTCGGCCAGATCGGGCACCTGCACCGGCATGGACGAGAAGACCGAGTCCCCGTACACGAGGTGCTCGTAGATCTCGTCGGTGAGCACCCACAGCCCGCGATCGACCGCCCAACGGCCGATGGCGGCGGTCTCCTGGGGGGTGTAGACGGCGCCGCTGGGGTTCGACGGCGACACGAATACCAGCGCCCTGGTTCGCGGGGTGACGGCGGCGTCGAGCATCTCCGGCGTCACCCGGAAACCCTGTGCCGCGGTGGTGGGCACGACCCGGGCGACGCCCCCGGCGAGGGCGATCGACTCGGGATAGGTCACCCAGTACGGAGCGGGCAGCAGCACCTCGTCGCCGGGGTCGAGGATCGCGGCGAAGCCGCCGAACACCGCACCCTTGCCACCGTTGGTGATCACCACCTGCGCAGGGTCGACGTCGTACCCGCTGTCATGGAAGGTCTTCTTGGCGACCGCCTCGCGCAACTCGGGCAGGCCGGAGGCGGGGCTGTACTTGTGGTTGACCGGATCGGCACATGCCGCCTGGGCGGCGGCCACGATGTGCCCGGGCGTGGGGAAGTCGGGCTCACCCGCCCCGAAGCCGATGACATCCTTGCCCTCGGCCCGCAGCGCGGCGGCGCGCGCCGTGATCGCCATGGTCTGCGAATCCGACAGCCGGGCAAGCCGTTCCGAGAGGGCCATTGCCGGGGAGTTTACGGGGGGCAGATGGTTGCCCGTTGGGCGTGACCTGAGGTCCTCCCCTGCGCGACGCAGGAGAGAGCGCAGCAAGGCCGGAGGGGACAGTCACACCCCGGGCCGGACAAAGACCCCCCTCCCCCCTTCGGGGTACTCCCCCCGTCTACGACGGAGGGAGACGCAGGAGAGAGCGCAGCAAGGCCGGAGGGGGCAATCACACCCCGCGCCGGACAAAGACCCCCCTCCCCCCTTCGGGGTACTCCCCCCGTCTACGACGGAGGGAGACGCAGGAGAGAGCGCAGCAAGGCCGGAGGGGAAAGTCGCTCAGGCCATGGGTACTCATTCTCTCGAGCGATTAGTTCGCCACCTAACTCGACGCTCGTGCCAGCCGGCTCCCGTCCTTCGACGGCACACCTGATCTCCTTGACGACCTGAGGCGTCGAGTCGAGGACGTCACGGCTCCAGAACCTGATGACCCTGAAACCGGCAGCCTCCAGATACTCCTGTCGGGGACGATCCGCCTCCGAGGTGTGCTGCGATCCGTCCACTTCGACGATCAGGCGCCGCTCCAGACAGGCGAAGTCGACGATGAACGGCCCGACAATGTGCTGCCGCCGGAACTTGCATCCGAGTCGGCGACCCTGCAACTCCAACCAGAGCCTCGCTTCGCCCTTCGGCATGTTCTTGCGAAGGTCCCTCGCGAACCTCAGAAGCCGATCCTGGTTGTCACGCATTGGGTAGAGCTTCGGCTCTGTGTATGACAAGAACGCACACCGACACACCCCCCTCCCCGGACGAAGACCCCCCTCCCCCCTTCGGGATACTCCCCCCGCGAGCGGGGGGAGACGCCAACAAAAAACGTCCTCTCCTGCGCAGCGGGGGAGGTGGCCGAGCGCAGCGAGGCCGGAGGGGGCAGTCACGAACCCCGCGCCGGACAAAGACCCCCCTCCCCCCTTCGGGGTACTCCCCCCGTCTACGACGGAGGGAGACGCATCTTGCGGAAGGCGCCACCCCTACCCTCCCCCATCGTTATGAAGCCTCTCCGCGGATCGATCGGGTATCTCTTTGCCGCCCGGCTTGTGATCAACACGGGGTATCGGTTTGTGTTCCCGTTCCTCCCGGCGATCTCACGGGGGCTCGGGGTGTCGCTCGAGCAGGCGGGCCTGTTGGTGTCGGCGCGGTCGCTCACCGGGGTGGCGACGCCGCTCGTCGTCTCGGCGATCGGGCGCGGTGAGCGGCGGGTTCGGCTCACCGTGGGCGGGGCGTTGCTGTTCGCCGCTGGCGCCGCGGTCACGGCGGCCGCCGGGTTGTACGCCGGCGCCCTGGCCGGGTTCATCCTCATGGGGCTGGGGAAGCCCGCCTTCGATGCCGCCGCCCAGGCGTACATCGCCGACCGCACGCCCTACGAGAAGCGGGCCCGGTACCTGTCGATCATCGAATTCACCTGGGCCGGGGGCCTGCTCGTCGGCGCCCCCGCCGCCGGGGTTCTCATCGACCGCTGGGGATGGGAGTCGCCCTTCTGGGTCACCGCGGCCCTCGTCGGCGTCGGGGCACTCCTCGCTCCCCTGCTGCTCGACGCCGACGCCCGCGGGCGAGTGGCCCGGCCGGGTCGCCTACGCATCACCCGCTCGGCGGTAGCCGTTCTGGCGATGACATTGCTGTTCTCGCTCGCCGCGGAGACCACGATCATCGTCTACGGCGCCTGGCTCGAAGATGAGTTCGCCCTCTCGCTGGCCGCGCTCGGCATCGCCTCGACCGTGATCGCCCTTGCAGAGATGGCCGGTGAGGGTGCCGTCCTCGCCTTCGCCGACCGCATCGGGAAACGGCGCATGGTGGCTTTCGGCCTCGCCGTGTCGGCGGCGGGCTATCTGACGCTCGGGGCGGTCGGTGGCGGTCTCATCCCTGGGCTCATCGCGCTCTCGATCGCATTCATCGCCTTCGAGATCACCATCGTCGCCACCATCCCCCTGGCCACCGAGGTCGTCCCCGCCGCCCGCAGCCGCTACCTGGCGCTGCTGACCGTGGCGATCAGCCTGGGCCGCGCCGCTGGCGACGCCCTCGGACCGGTGCTCTTCGAGTGGCGCGGCCTGGCCGCCAACACCACGGTCTCGGCGATCGCCGGGGTGGCTTCGCTGGTGGTGCTGCTGGCGTTCACCGAGCCGGAGTAGGGCCCTCGCTTCCCTCGGACCCGCAATGCGCAATGCGCAATGCGACAGAACGTGTTCGCAGCGCTTGGTCGCCGTCGGTCGCATCGCGCATTGCGCCGAGCGGCGTCACCACGCCAGCAGAGATGCCGCGCGGGGCGCGCTCGCGCGAGCCACGGGACTGGCGCATTGCGCGAGGCCGGCGCCAGCCGGCCGACTACAGCCTCCCGATCCTCTCCACCAGGAGGTCGAAGAAGCCCTTGGCGTCGACGTCGCGCACCCAGGTGGCGTTGCGGTGGCGGTTGGTCATACCCCACCAGTCGACGACCGTCATCCCGGCGGTCAGCTCCGAATCCACCTCGATCTCGACGTTGATTCGCCGGCCGGAGAACAGCTCGGGGCGGAGCAGATAGGCGATCACGCAGGGGTCGTGCAGCGGGCCGCCCTCCATGCCGTACTTCTCGATGTCGTACCGCTCGTAGAAGCGGAGCAACCCGGCGACGGCCTCGCCCACCCGTCCCAGTGCGGCGAAGCGATCGATGTGCTCGTTCAGGATGAGCGCCCGGTGGGTCACGTCAAGGGGCATGACCGTGATCGGGGCGCCGGAGTGGAACACGATGTGGGCCGCCTCGGGATCCACCAGGATGTTGAACTCGGCGACCGGGGTTGTGTTGCCACCTTCGAAGAAGCCGCCGCCCATCAGCACGATCCCCTCGAGATGCCCGGCCAGTGCGGGTTCCCGCTCGAAGGCGGTGCCGACGTTGGTGAGCGGTCCCAGCGGGCACAGGGTGACGGACCCCTTCGCCGAGGCCATGACCGTCTCGATGATGAAGTCGACGGCGTGCCCATCGGCCGGGGCGACCTGCGGATCGGGGAGGTCGGCGCCGTCGAGGCCGGTCTTGCCGTGGACGTACTCTGCGGTGATCAGGTCGCGCTTCATGGGGCGGTCACAGCCGGCGTAGACCGGCACCTCGGTTCGGTTGGCCAGCTCGACGCACTTGAGGCTGTTGACCGTCGTGAGGTCGAGCGGGACGTTCCCGGCGACGGCGGTGATGCCCAGGATCTCGAGCTCGTCGGGGGAGGCCAGGGCGAGGAGTAGGGCAACGGCGTCGTCCTGGCCCGGGTCGGTGTCGATGATGATCTTGCGCGGTGCCACGGTCCCTCCACTCGGTGGTGATCGGAGGCTAATGGCCGGCCTCGCTTCGCTCGGCCGTCGGCGATTGGCAATTGGCAATTGGCGATTGGCGATTGGCGAGAGCGCGCCTTTGCCTTTCGCAAGGGCAATGCTCTCTCTTGTGCGTCTCCCCCCCGCTTGCGGGGGGAGTACCCGAGCGGAGCGAGGGGGAGGGGGGTGTGTTGTGGATCGCGACTGCCCCCTCCGGCCTCGCTTCGCTCGGCCACCTCCCCCGCTGAAGCGGGGGAGGACGTCGCGTTGGTGTGCCATTCCCGCTCCGCAGAGGAGATCGCCTCGCGCCTTACAACAGCTCGCCCATCGCGCATCGCGGGAAACCTCCGTCCATAGACTCCCTGGGATGACGCCCACCCCGATCCGCACCGTCGAGATGCATGCCGGCGGGGAGCCGGTGCGGATCGTTGTCGACGGATACCCCGCGCTCGCCGGGGACACGCTTCTCGCCAAGCGGCGCGACGCCAGGGAGAACCACGACCACCTGCGGCGGCTGCTCATGTTCGAGCCGCGGGGACACGCCGACATGTACGGGGTGATCCCGGTGGAGCCCGACCATCCCGTGGCCGACTTGGCGGTGCTCTTCATGCACAACGAGGGCTACTCCACGATGTGCGGGCATGCCACGATCGCCCTCGGTCGATGGGCGGTGGACCGTGGGCTCGTTCCGGTCACCGAGCCCGAGACCCGGGTCGCCCTCCAGGTCCCCGCGGGCCTGGTCCAGGTGACGGTGGAGGTCGACGGGGGCAGGACCGGGCGCGCCCGCTTCGAGAGCGTCCCGGCCTTCGTCGCCGCCGCCGGGGTCCCTCTGGAGGTCGCCGGTGTGGGGACGATCCCCGTAGACGTGGCCTACGGAGGCGCCTTCTACGCCTTCGCCCCGGCATCGGCGTTCGGACTCGATGTGCGCCAGAGCCCCGTCGCGGATCTCGTCGATGCCGCCTGGGGGGTCACCACCGCCGCCCGGGACACGGTCCCCCTCCGCCACCCCGACGACTCCGACCTGAATTTTCTCTACGGCACGATCCTGACCGACAGCGCCGACGAGTGGTCCGATCAGCCAACCGCCAATATCTGCGTCTTCGCCGACCGTCAGGTCGACCGCTCCCCCACCGGATCGGGAGTCACCGCCCGCATCGCCATCCAGCACGCTCGGGGCCAGATCGAAATCGGCCAGGAGCGGGTCTTCGAGAGCATCGTGGGATCACGGTTCACCGGAAAGGCGGTCCGGGAGACGACGGTGGGCGACACCCCGGCGGTGGTCGTCGAAGTGGGAGGCATGGCGCACTACACGGGTTCGTGTGAGTTCACGGTCGAGGAGGGGGACGAACTCGCGGCATTCTTGGTTCGGTAGGCCTTCCGCCTTCCGCCATCCGCCTTCCGCCTTCCGCCTTCCGCCTTCCGCAAGAATCGACCAAACCCTCATCGCACGCGATGACGCGTTCTGTCGAATTGCGAATTGCGAATTGCGGGAGGCCGCCCGCTAGGGCGGCCGACTACCCCTTAACCACCCCCACCGGCCTCAGCCGCGCCACGGGTCGGGCGAGCCCGGCGACCTCGCACACCCTCACGACCTCCTCCACGTCCTTGTAGGCGTAGGGCGCCTCCTCGGAGAGCAGGCCGACCGAGCCGGGGCGGACCGCGATGTCGTCCGACTCGAGTTGCTCCTTGACCGATCGGCCGCTCTGACGCTTCTTTGCCTGGGAGCGGCTCATCACCCGGCCGGCACCGTGGGCGGCGGAGTCGAACGCCGGGTTCCCTGCGACACCGGCGAGTACCCAGGAAGCCGTCCCCATCGAACCGGGGACGAGCACCGGCTGGCCGACGGGCGCCAGGTCGTCGGGAAGAGCGGCATCGCCGGGTCCGAGGGCCCGGGTGGCTCCCTTGCGGTGGACGCAGAGCCGCCGCTCCCGGCCGTCGACCTCGTGCCGCTCGATCTTGGCGAGGTTGTGCGCCACGTCGTACACCAGCGGCATCTCCACGGGCGAGCCGAAGCCGTCGGCGAACGCCCGACGGGTGGCGTCGCCGAGGATGTGGCGGTTCGCCCAGGCGAAGTTGGCGGAAGCGGCCATGGCCCCCAGGTACCTCGACCCATCCTCGGACTGCACCGGGACCGATGCCAGCTGACGGTCGGGCACCTCGATCCCGTGGCGGCGCATCGCTGGGCCCATCGCCTTCACGTGGTCGGTGCAGGTCTGGTGACCCAGCCCGCGGCTGCCGCAATGGATCATCACGCAGATCATCCCCGCCGCCAGGCCGAATGCCTCCGCCGCCGCGGCGTCGATGACCCGGTCGACTCGCTGGATCTCGAGGAAGTGGTTGCCCCCGCCGAGCGACCCGAGTTGTTGCGAGCCTCGCTCCACGGCGCGATCCGATAGGAGCGACGGGTCCGCCCCCTCCGACGAGCCACGCTCCTCGCACCGCGCCAGGTCCTCCGGCACACCAAAGCCCCCATCCACGGCAGCCGACGCTCCCCGCTCCAGGACGTCGCCGAGAAGGCGGCGACCCGCCACCGCACCCTTGCCCAGACCACGGGGTATGGCGCCATCGAGCCGCGCCATCACTGCTTCGAGACGGGGGCGGAGATCGTCATGCGTGAGCTCCGATCCGATCAGCCGAACCCCGCAGCAGATGTCGAAGCCGACGCCGCCCGGCGACACCACGCCTCCCGCGTCGATGTCGGTGGCGGCGACGCCGCCGATCGGGAACCCGTATCCCCAGTGGATGTCGGGCATGGCGAACGAGGCACGCACGATCCCCGGCAGGTGGGCGACATTGACCACCTGGTCGAGTGCCCGGTCCTCCGATGCCCCCCGGAACAGCGCCTCAGAGGCGAACACCCGCCCCGGTACCCGCATGCCGTCAGTCGCCGGCGCCTCCCACACGGCCTCAGCGGTCTTCTCGAAGGCACTCATACGTCGAGCACCACCCGTGCCCAGAACCCGTCGGGGATCTCGACGATCGCCAGATCGTGATGGGTGGCCGCCTTCACCGGGGCACCGATCAACGGCGTGGACCCCACGGGGTCGCCACCCGCCCATCCCTGGACCCCACCCTCCTCGAGGCGGTCGACCCCGAAGCTGGAGAAGGCCATGTCGTGCGTCTCCGCCTCGGCGACCAGCTCGTTGAGCCATGCGACGAGCAGCTCCTCCATCGTGTCGCCGCTGGCGACGATCGGTCGGGTGACCCGACCCGAAGCGGCGGAGAGGTCGAAGGCGATGTCGAACATGGCAAAGGCGGCGTTCTCGAACAGCTCGTGGAGCGTCGGCCCGTACGCGATGAAGGCGACGTCGGCGGTGTGCGGAATGGTCTCGTATCGCTTCATGACCGGCACCCATGATCGCGCCGTCCCGGGCTCAGCCCGCACCAGAAACTCGGGGCGCGGCGAGCAACCGGGTAGTTTCGACCAGGCAGTCGACAGCCGAGGCCCCATGATCCGCTCCCTGATCTTGCAGACGACCCCGCTCGAAGAGGCGTGCGGCGATTCGCCATCCGTGATCTGCCGCTGGGTGTACGACCTCACCGGCAACGCCGACGTGTCGAACTTCGCCGACTGGTTCGTGGCGAGGCCGCTCAAGGTCATCATGATCTTCGTTCTCGCCTACCTGGCCGCCAGGGTGATCAGGCGGTCGATCCGGAAGATGATCGACCACCACATCGCCGAGCGCCAGCGGCAGGCGCAGGAGCGCCACGAGACGGAGATCGGCGACGGGCGATTCGCCCATTTCATCGAGCGAGCCACCAAGAAGGCGGAGTTCCTCCGTATGCAGTCGGAGCGGTCGTCGCAGCGGGCGATGGCCCTCGGCGCCGTCTTGCGTTCGATCACCTCGCTCGTCGTCTACGGGCTGGCGATCATGATCGCCCTGGCCGAGTTCGGAATCAGCCTCGGGCCGCTGATCGCCGGGGCGGGGATTGTCGGCGTCGCCCTGGGATTCGGTGCGCAGTCCCTCGTCAAGGACTTCCTCAGCGGCATCTTCATGCTCATCGAGGACCAGTTCGGAGTGGGCGACATCGTCGACGTCGGCGAGGCGAGCGGCGTGGTGGAGGCGGTGAACCTCCGCACCACCCGGTTGCGCGACGTGAACGGGACGGTGTGGTTCGTACCCAACGGCGAGATCCGTCGCGTCGGCAACAAGAGCCAGCAATGGGCCCGTGCCGTGCTGGATGTCGGGGTGGCCTACGACACCGACCTGACCAAGGCGGTCGAAGTGATCAAGGAGGTCATCGACTCGGTGTGGCACGACGCCCTCGAGAACGCCACTGTGCTCGAGGAACCGGAGATCTGGGGCGTCGAGACCTTCGGCGACTCCGCGATCACCATCCGCGCCGTCCTCAAGGTGGAGCCCGGAGAGCAATGGACCACGGCGCGCGAGGTGCGGAAGCGCCTCAAGGTTGCCTTCGACCGGGAGGGCATCGAGATCCCCTTCCCCCAGCGGACCATCTGGACGAAGGCCGTAGAAGACGAGGCGAGACCGACGCTCTCCGAGGCGACCGAAGAGCCGGACTTCGAGTCTGGCGGAGAGCCGGCGGAGGGCTGAGAGCCGCCTTCCGCCTTCCGCCTTCCGCCATCCGCCATCCGCCATCCGCCATCCGCCATC
>Ga0214472_10005409_pt1 | contig 13439 bp, 12 predicted proteins | sample RVTome_6_FD_207662 | JGI IMG/M metagenome (GOLD analysis project Ga0214472, IMG submission 207662) | Soil microbial communities from uranium-contaminated site in the Upper Colorado River Basin, Wyoming, United States - RVT140D175 | ecosystem: Environmental > Terrestrial > Soil > Contaminated >... | reverse complement strand
CGTTTCTCGATCGCGTTGTGTCGAGCTACGATCAGGCCTGCGCTTCGATTTCGACGACCTCGATCAAACTGGAAAGCATCAACGGCCTGCCCGCCGCTTTTCGGGCGGTGGCCTGCAGCCGGAACAACGGCAGCGGTTTTGGCGAAGTCGTTCTGTTGCGGGTGATTTCGGGCAAAAAGGCGCTCTATCTGATGCAGCGCATCTATCGCACCGAACCCTTCGCCAAGGGTGCTATTCCTTTGGATAATGACCGTCTTGCCGAAGGGAAGAAGAGCCTCGAACTCGGCCTCGCCTGTCAACACCCGCCAGGGAAAGTCACGACGGCGGCCGGTTCGCCGTGCCCGGAAGGCTGGAAACCGGCTCTCGAAAGTCTGGTCGACGGACAGGCGGTGACGGTGTTTCGGGTGGATGAATAGACTCGTCGGGTCTTAGCTTTTGCGCGGTTACATCGGTTGCCTTTTTCCCTTCCGTCGTTCTATGTTAGCTGCAAGCATGCGAGGAATGGGGATTCAAATGACAACTTCGAGTAACTGTGCCGCAATCTGCGGGCGCGTTTTTTCCGTATTCTCTGCGGGACGATTCATCGCTGTTCTTGGTGCAGGGCTGTTGATCTCGGGCTGTGTGCAGCCATCGAGCTACATGACGACCATCGGAGCGCCGACCCCGGGGTCTTCGCCGAAGGTTCTGATCATGACTCCGGACGTCGAGTTGTCGGTTCTGACGGCGGGCGGATTACTCGAGCCGAATGCCGAGTGGACCGAGACTGCAAAACAACATCTGGATGTGTCACTGTCCGAAGTGATGAGCGGAAAATCGGTAACGATCGCTAGCTACGAAAAGATCGCTGATGTCGGACCTGAAAGTCTTACTGAAGCGCAGGTTCTGAAACTGCACGAGGCAGTGGGGAGCACAATCCTGTTGCACAAGTATCGCCCCAACATGGGCCTGCCGACCAAGAAAGACAAGTTCGACTGGACGCTGGGCGGATCGGTCGCGTCGCTGCAGAAAAGGTACGATGCCGACTATGTTATCTTCGTCTACCTGCGTGACAGCTTTTCAAGTCCCGGGCGTGTAGCGGCCAATATCGTACTTGCAGCTCTGGGCGCTGGTGTGCAAGGCGGGCAGCAGACGGGTTACACGTCGCTGGTCGATCTTAAAACCGGGGACGTTGTCTGGTTCAACACCTTGTTCAGTGAAACGGGCGATCTTCGAACCGAGGAAGGGTCTCAACGCGCGATCAAGAACCTTCTTGGGAAAGCCCCTCTTTAAATATGGCTGGTATCAAGGGGCTTACGGCTCTCCTGATTATTGGACTTGGTTTGTCGGCGTGCGCATCGACAGGCGATGTGAAGCCGATCGCGCCGGGAGAGCGGCCCGAAATCAGTACCGACGAAGCAGGCTTGTGGATGCAGGTCGAGCGCGCGGAAGAAAAGCTCCGCTCGTCGGGAAAAGTTGTGACCGACCCGGAGTTGAACCGCTACGTTAACGGGATCGTTTGCAGGCTTGAACCCGATTATTGCCAGGATATCCGTGTCTATGTGGTGAATGCCGCGGGCTTTAATGCGAGTATGTCACCGAATGGCGCGATGCACGTGTGGACCGGGTTGCTGCTGCGGCTCGAAAACGAGGCGCAGCTTGCCAATGTCCTCTCCCATGAACTTGCGCACTACCGTCAGCGTCATTCGGTGCAACGTTGGCGTGACATCCGCGACAAAACCGACGGACTTGTTTTCTTCCAGCTCACGACGGCGATGGTGGGCGTTGCGCCTCTTGGAACGCTGATGGCTTTGGCGACACTCGACAGTATCTATGGCTTTTCGAGAGATCAGGAGCAGGAAGCCGACGACCTGGGTTTTGAACGCATGACCGCGGCGGGCTATGACCCGCGAGAAGCGCCGCGTATCTGGGGCTTTCTGGTGGCCGAGAAAGAAGCATCCGACGCGCCGAAAGGCAGTCTTTTCACGGCGACACATCCGCAGAGCGAGGACCGGCAGAAGCGGCTTGACCAGCAAGTTCAGGAACTCGGTGATCTCACGAACGATCTGATACTCGGGGCGGAAAACTATACTGCAATAACCCGGCGCTTCAGGAGTGAGTGGCTGGAGGATGAGGTCAAGGTCGCCGACTTTGGCCGGAGTATCGTTCTCGTCGACCGTCTGCTTGAACGCGATCCCGGAGCAGGTGATCTGCTGTTTGCAAAGGGCGAGCTGCTCCGTCGTCGCGGTAAAGAAGCGGACCTCGATGCCGCCATCGAAGTCTATCAAAGCGCCATGATTTCCAGTGACGACTATCCACCCGAAGTGCACAGATCCATCGCGCTTGTGCATTGGACACAGGGTCAGAATGTCGAAGCCTTGGCCGCTTTTGAAGACTATCTCAACAAGAATCCGAATGCTGACGATCATCTGATCATCCGCGATTACATTAGCCAACTGAAATGAGGCCAGAACAGTCATGAGACGCATTCTTCTCGTCATCCCATTCCTGATGATCCTGGCAAGTTGTACGCCTATCAAGCTGATTGAACCTGCACCTCAGAAGGTTGGTTCGGCATATATAATTCATCCGACCATCGCCTGGAACGGCCTCGATAATACGATGTTTCCTTCGATTTCCGAGAATTGGACGGCTGACGGCTTTGGGCTCAATGGCATCGATTTCTGGCACGACATCGAGAATGACAAGGCGCTGTACGATCATAGCGGCAAAGAATATCCAAAATTCCGCAAGGATATGAAGGCCACGGAAGTCCAGGAACTGATGGTCAGTTCTCTGACCAAAGCCGGTGCGGAAAATGTCCAGGCCACAAATCTGAGGCCGGCCAAGTTCAGCACGGCCGACGGGTTCCGGTTTGATATGACGTACTCAGCGACGAACGGGCTGCATCTTCGCAGAATGGTTCTGGCGGCGATCGTTGAAGAGAAGCTCCAGATTATTTCCTATTGGGGAACCGAAGCGCATTACTTTGAACTGCACGTCGATGAGGTTGAAAAAATTATGGCATCGGTGGAGCTGATTTAGCGCCTACAGAGATGATATGTTAGACAGGAAAGCGGGCCATTGAGCCCCTCCTATTTCATATCTCCCGATTGAGCAGTTTGTCCTCGAAGGGGAAGACCGAGAGCCGTTCCACGCCGGTCTCACCGATCAGGACCTGCTGCTCGAGTTTGACGCCGATGCTGCCGCCTTTCTCGCCCATGTAGCTTTCGACGCAGACGGTCATTCCCGCTTCGAAACGGCCGTCGTAACCTCCGGTCTCGAAGTCCTCCAGATAGACGCAGCCCGGGTACTCGTCGCAGAGGCCGACGCCGTGCACCACTACCGAATAGCGGTTGGGCAGGCAGGATGCCGGCATCTTCCAGGCGGTCTCGGCCAGCTCGCGAAAAGACAGGCCCGGGCGCAGCAGCCCCATATTGTATTCGATCTGCTCCAGCGCCAGACGGTAGAGGCGGCGCTGTTCTCCGTTGGCTTTGCCGCAGATGAAGCTGCGGGAGATGTCCGAGCAATAGCCGAAAGGACCGATCAGGTCGGTGTCGAAGGAGACCAGTTCGCCGGCCTCGATGACCTTGTCGCCGGATTCCTGGAACCAGGGATTACAACGATTTCCAGCGGCGAGCAGGCGGGTCTCTATCCACTCGCCGTCCATGGCGGCATTGACTTCGTTCATGATCGCCCAGAGCTGGTTTTCGGTCATGCCTGGCTTCAGTTCCCCGTACATCTTCGCCATCGCCGCTTCGCAGGTCGCGATGGAGGCGCGCATGCAGGTCAGTTCCTCGGCGGATTTGATGCAGCGCGCCAGTTCCAGAACTTCCTGGGCGTCGGTGATCTGGATCCCATGGCCGGTGAGCGCCAGGTAGCCTTCCGGATTGCAGTTGTCCATCGCCAGGCGTCTGTTGCCGCCGCCGTGCGCCGCGACAAGGTCAGCGATTTCCGCGGCCCAGGCGCGGGCGCGTTCGAGCTTTTTCGGTCCGGCGCCAAAATAGAACCAGCCGGTCGCCGGGCGGGATTCGTCAACCAGTTCAAGGTGATCCGACAGGTGGCCGCAGTTGTGAAAATCGAAGACGATCACCGGGCCCTCCGTCGCGATATAGACGTAGCGGGCGGGGTTGTGCAGGGTCCAGACGGCCATGTTGCGGCTGTCGGTGGCGTAACGGATGTTCAGGGGATCGAACAGCACGCAGCCGCCGTAATCCAGGCGCCGGAGCTGCGCGCGGACCCGTTCCAGCCGGTAACTGCGGAGTTTGTGGAAATCGACATTGCGGCGCGTGCCGTCGATCATGCGCCGCGCTCTGTCCCGCGCGTCGGTCCAGGATGGCGCGCCGGTCCAGGATGGCGCTTTGCTTGAGGATGGCGCTTTGGTTGAGGATGGCTGGGAGGTCAGCATATCGCCCTCTGATCCGTCTGTGGCCGGCAGAGGGCTCTCATAACCCCGCCGGCGGTCCGGATAGAGTGCGAGGCAAGGGCCTGCGGCGGCTATTCCGCGATCGCCCAGCGTTTGCCTGCCAGCGTCAGCGGGTGCGGTTTTCCCTCTGGGAAAGGTCCTGGAAATGTCACAGGAAAGCGCGTTCAGGTTCGGAAATGCCCTACAATTGTCACGGATCGCGGGACAGGCCCTTCTTTTCCAGCTCTTCGAGGTAGGCCGCCCAGATTTCCGCCTGCTCCTCGCCCAGCTTATAGAGATACTGCCAGGAGAAGATGCCGGTATCGTGCAGGTCGTCGAACCTGATCTTGACCGCGTAGTTGCCGACCGGCTCGATGGCCATGATGCCGACATGCCGCCGGCCGGGCAGGGTCTGTTTCTGTCCCGGTCCATGGCCCTGGACCTCGGCGGACGGACTCTCGACCCGCAGAAGTTCGGCCGGGTAGGAAAAGGCCCGGCCGTTGTCGAAATCGATCTCCAGGCGTTTCTCCCCGGAGATGTAGCGGATCTCGCTGGGCCAGTGTCTGGTTTCGAGTTCCTGGGAGGAGCGTTCTTCGATCATGGCGGTTGGATCGCTTTTCATTGGGGCGGCCTGAATGAACCGGAGCGGCCGGGCAGCCGCCGGCGCCGCTCAGCTGTCGAGGGGCCGCGCTTCGTCTGCCAGCATGATGGGAATGCCGTCGCGGATCGGATAGGCGAGCTTTGCCTGCCGGCTGATCAGTTCCTGAGCCTTGGCGTCGTATTCCAGCGGGCTCCTGGTTACCGGGCAAACCAGGATTTCCAGGAGCTTCGGATCCAGCCGGGTGATGGACTCGGTCATGCTATCTATCTGCCTTTTTCAAGATCTGTGGCGAGGGTTGCGGGCCCGGCATCCCGGCCGGGGCCGGGCGCCAGGGGTTTGCGCCCTGCCGTAGAGTGACTTTACGCGAAAAGCGCCCGGATCGCCAAGGCACGCTGTCAGTGGGTCGAAAAGCTGCCGCCGGTCCGTCCGAGGCCTGGCTGGTGGATCGCCATTTCCATGATCTTGGTGATGACCTCCACCCGTTCCTGAAGGGTCATGGCCTCCAGCAGCAGCTGTTTCTCCGAAGCTGCGAAGGGACAGATCATGGCCAGCGAGGTCACGAGATGTTCGTTTTCGGTCTGCCCGATGGCTTCCCAGTCGCCGTGAATACCCTGAGAGGCGAAATAGTTCCGGACCGTTTCGAGCAGAGTGTCGCGGTCAATGGTCTGAGTGTCGGTGGCGAGATCGGCGCGGAAGCGCTCATAGTCGGCGTTGACGACCCGATAGCTGTTGTCCAGTTCGAGTTCCGAGACGATTTCGAAGCGTATCAGACCGGTCAGGGTAATTATGTAGCGCCCGTCGTCGGTTTCGCTGAAGGCATTGATCCGGCCGGCGCAGCCGGTGAAGTAGATGGGTTGACGCTCCGGCTGAGGAATCGCCAGACGGCTGTCCGGCGCAAACGGGGCCGGGGACCGCTCGGGAGGCGGGAAGCAGTCTTCCTCGACCGGCTGAACCATGCCGATGATCCGGTCGCCGGCGAGCGCCGCGTCGGTCATGGCAAGATAGCGCGGTTCGAAGATGTTCAGCGGCAGATGACCGCCGGGCAACAGTATAACGCCCGACAGGGGAAACACCGGAATTTGCTTCGGCAGGTCTTCGAAAACGGGGTCGAATATGCCGCGGGTCATTCCGGTGTCCTCAGCGCCTGCTTGGTTTTATCCGGACTCGAAACGAGGGACGAATCCGTTGCTCGTTCTTTCGGCTGGTAGGCGGTTCACGTTCGCGGTCCGAATCCTCGGGCCTGGTCCGTATCATCGGGAAGGGTCACGCTCCCGGCGGAGAATCCCGTTCCGCGCCGGCAAGCGGGCGGCCGTCACGAAAACAGGATTGACGACAGCCGGCTGCGCACATCAAGGGTCAGAGGATCGCTGTGGCCCCAGGCCTCGAAGAACTTTACCAGCTGCTTGCGGGCGGCGTCGTCGTTCCAGGCCCGGTTTCTGCGCACGATTTCCAGAAGCTCCTCCGCGGCCGCTTCCGGTTTGCCGGCGCCCTGCAGGGCCAGTGCCAGCTCGAAACGGCTTTCGTGATCGTTGCCGTCCTGCTCGACCTTTTTCATCAGGCCGCTGAGATCGCCGGTATTCATCGCCTGTTCGGCGAGCTCGACCGCCGCCGTCGCCGAGGCGATTTCCGGCGCCTTGACGATTTCCGGGGTCAGGGAGTCGATCAGTTCGCGCGCCCCTTCGACATCACCGGCGCCCAGACGGCAGCGGATGCTTCCGGCGAGGGCGCGCAGGTTGTCGGACTGCTGCTGCAGGACCTGCCCGAAAATCGCCGAGGCGGGGCCATGCTGCCCGTCTTCCAGCGCGGCTTCGGCCTGCGCCAGGGCCTGCTCGAGCGGATCGTCGCCCGGAGCGCCGCCGGATTGCTCCACAAGGCGCGCCACGAAGGCCTTGATCTGGCTTTCAGGCTGCACTCCGACGAAGCCGTCGACCGGCTGGCCCTGAAAGAAAGCATAGACGGCCGGAATCGACTGAACCCGCAGCTGCTGTGCGAGCGCCTGGTTCTGGTCCACGTCGATCTTGACCATGCGCACCGCGCCGCGGGTCGCGATCACGGCCTTTTCGAGCTGTGGTCCCAGCTGCTTGCAGGGGCCGCACCAGGGGGCCCAGAAATCGACGATAACCGGTGTGGACATCGAGGCTTCGATGACGTCCACGGCGAAAGTCTCCTGTGTGCCGTCCTTGACGGCATCTGCTGCTGCACTGCCCTGGGGGCCGGCGGAACCGATGATGGTTTCCATAGATCGCAATCCTGTCTTTTCGTTTCAGCTGACCGGGTCGTCCCGGCCGATTGTTCCGGGTCGGGCTCCCGGGCCGCAAAACCGGACCGGTCCCGTGAATTCCGGCTCGTGGCTTCTGTCGCGGCTGCCGTGGGAATTCAACCCTGTGTGTTCTCCATGCAATCGCAGTTTACATGGCGGCTGTTGGCAAGGAAAGCAAGCCGTCGCCGTCGGCTTTGCGGTGGCGGGCCGTCATTCCCGTCCGGAAATTCTACCTGAAGTTCATGAAATTGCGTGTCTTATTCCTTTGTCGGGAGGTCATCGAGATCGACAAAGGCCGGGCTGTGGTTCTGCGCTTCGAGGAAGCGGATCAGATCCGGGGCGGAGATGGCGGTGGTCATGGAATTGACCAGCGGGTGAAAGTTCAGGGTTTCAACCGCCAGCATACCCCGGTCGAGAACGAATCTGACCTTGCCCTGCTGGTCGTTGATCACGGCAAAGGGCGTCACCGCGCCGGGCTTCACCCCCAGGTATGTCATCAGCCTGTCCGGCGAACCGAAGGAGACCCGGCCCGCGCCGATGGCGGTTCCGAGGGCTTTCAGATCGATCTGCCGGTCCTCGAAGCAGGTCACCAGCCACATCTCGCCCTTCTTGTTGCGCAGAAAAAGGTTCTTGCTGTGGCCGCCCGGCAGGTCGTCCCGGACCGTCCTGGCTTCCTCGACCGTGAAGACCGGTTCGTGTTCGATCGTCCGGGTTTCGATCCCCAGGGCGTCGAGGCAGGCGAAAAGCGCCTGCGGCGTTGCGGCGTCTGCTGTGTCTGCGGTCTCTGCGGTCTCGGACATGATCGTCTCCATGATGCCCAGCTTCTGATCTTGTGGCGCGGACCACCCCTATAGCATTGATTGCGGGGCGGCATGCAAGGGTCGCGGCAAATTTCGGTGAAGCGGCCTGACGGCCGTTCGCTCAGGTATGGCGAACAGGGGCGGGGAACAGGGGTGTGGAACAGGGCCGTGGAACAGGGGTGTGGAACAGGGCCGTGGAACAGGGGTGTGGAACAGGGGCGGGGAACAGAGGGGCGGGGACAAGCCGGGCGTTCAGCGGGCGGGACGGCAGAGGGTCACGGGGCAGAGGATCACAGGGCAGAGGGTTACAGGATAGAGCGAAAGACCGCGGCGACCTGATCGGTGGTGGGTTTGGGGCCCTGTCCGGTGGCGTGCATCAGGGTGATCCCGTCAATCAGCCCGGCACAGGTCTCGATCGGGACATCGGCCCGCCCGTGCGAAATAAGTTTGAGGAAGAACGCGATCGGCCGCCGGGCCGCTGCGGTCAGCCGGGACCCGACGTCCGCCAGATCTTCGCGGCGCGCCGCAGCCAGGGTGAGTTCGATCCGCGCAAGAAACAGATGCCGTGAGTTGTCCGTATAGGTCACCAGTTCCTGTGCGACGTAGTCCACCGCCGCATCCAGGCCGTCCTTTGCGGCCTTGTCCGCAAAGCCGACCTGAAGCTCATCGCAGTCCTTTTCCAGCAGCGCCGCCAGATGCTGCGATGCCGCTGCGAGCAGCAGTGTTTTTCTGGGGAAGTAATAGGACGTGGAGCCCTGCGGCAGCCCCGCAACCTCATCGACCGCGCGATGAGTCAGGCCTTCGAGGCCCCGGGTCGCCAGCAGTTCGATTGCGCCGTTCAGAATGCCTTCCCGGCGGGCGGGCTTTGCTGTTGACATGTTTTTCTCTACAAATGTATAGTTTTAGTGTGCAACCGCACTGTATTCACCGTCAAGGGTAGGGTAAACTATGACACAGACACTCACGCGCTTGAACCCGCCCTCTTTGCCGAACGCCGCGAAGCTGGGATATTCGCAGATCACGCTGGTCGAACCGGGCCGCATGGCCTACGTCTCCGGCCAGGTTGCCCAGGGGCCCGAGGGTGAGCCCGTTCCCGCCGATGTGGCAGAGCAGAGCAGACTCGTGGCGGCCAATGCCAGGGCGGCCCTGGATGCCCTGGGTGCGGCGCCGCAGGATATTGTGATTGCCCGTGTCTTCATGGTCGATCTGACCCCTGAGCGTCTGGAACGGGCGTTCCCGCCCCTGCTGGAAATGTTCGACGGCGCGCAGCCCTGCATCACCGGGGTCGGCGTCGCGTCTCTTGCCGGACCCGACCTGCAGCTCGAGATGGAACTGACCGTCAGGTTACCGGACTGAGGCAGCTTGCCGGACTGAGGCTGGGCCCGCCCGAATTTACAGCCGGTCATTCCTCCGGCCTTCAGTCTTTGGGCCGATGCGTTGCCTTTTCGCCGTCGGGACCCTTGGCAAAGAGGAAAGAAAAGTCAAAAATAGAAAAGGCGGGGCTTGCAATGATCGCCGAAAGGCGGTATCTCCGCCGCCGAACATGATGATGCGGGCGTAGCTCAGGGGTAGAGCATAACCTTGCCAAGGTTAGGGTCGTGAGTTCGAATCTCATCGCCCGCTCCATGTTTCTCTTCTTTGGCATCCGGCTGAAATGATTCAGACCGGATGCGGAAAATCCGGACATTTAGAGTTATTTCAAGCCGCGCGCAGGTCGCGGCTTTTTTCTGTTGGGTTTTCTTGTTGGCCGGCTTCCCCTGTTGGGTCGTCAGGTGGAAGATTACAGGGGCGGGAACCACTCATGCTGCAAAGCCCCATTATCTGCTTTGCGGGACGAAGCGGCCATTCGATTTTCAACCAAGTGTGGCGTTAACGACCCAAACTGCCCTCCGGGCGCGCTATCGATCTCGCAAACGCAGCGAGCCAAAGCGGTCATCGGTGTAAGGCGCAACATCTCCGTGGCCACGGATGGCAGGTGTGTGCCAGGAGGGGAACTCGCATTTTCGATGTGCAATTCAACAGTGAGTGCTTCCCTCCGGTCCTTTGTATTAGCTTCAGACAAATGAGCGTTAACACCGTCCTCGTCAATTCTCGCAGTAGTTGCTATTATTTTAGGCTCCCAGAAGCGGAGGAGAGTATTTATGACGGGCATCCCCCGCGAAGGGCGTAGCTGCTCTCGCCCTATCAGAGTGGCATTCCTGGTGCAGGACGGCGAGCATGCCGATCTAGCACTAGATGGCGTCTTTGCCGAGAGCTATCGCCGGTGGGGCGGCCGGTTCAGTCTTGTGGTCCCCTGTTCAGAGAATCGGATTCAAAGCAGTTATTGGCCCTGGCTGATTACCTTCGATCCAGATGTTGTTTACTCATTCGTCCCCCTGCAGCGCAGTGACGTGCTGGATCTGCACGAAAGAATCAATCCGTCGATCTATAAGTTGCACGAACATCGTGGTGAACTGCGGTTAGACGTCTTTGGCTTCACCCCACACTACGGCGCCGAACCGCTATCATCTCTCTCTACGATCTTCCGCCTTGCGCGCTATAGACACTCCGACATCGAAGATGGGGGCCTATCGATAATCGACAGCTGGCATACTGAGAAACCGTCGAGGTTTCTGACCGACAACTTTGGCACCTACCGTACGTCATACGGGACTGGCATATATCCGCCCGACGCCCAACAGGCCGCCAGGCTTCTGACCATTGTTTCGCCAGACAAAGCGAATGACCGGAAATTTGGCGTCCCACGTAACCTGACAATGATTCCAGACGAGCAGGCCGCCTTTCAGGCTTTCGCCGAGCGACGAGCGACGAGCTTGTCGATGGCGTCAATTTGCTTTGCTCCCAAAATGGATATTCGCCGCCATCAATGGAGCGAATCCTTTAACTTGGTCGTCGGGGATACCTTCGCTGATCGCGTTCTTTTCTGGAATGTGCGTCTTTTGATTCGGAATTGGCTTGGCAACGACATCTGTTGTTTGCGCATCAGTCGGGACCAAATTGACGATGAAGATTTCCTCATCGCACTTGTCGCATTCCTTAACAGGCCCAACCACGTCAATCAGGGGGGAGGACAGCCGATTCTAGCCATTCGCTCGACATCGCTACGGGCAGAAGAACTCGAGCAGATTGCTGAGAAGATTCGAAAGGCTAGATGCTGGAGCGCGGCTATCACACACTTTGTCGCAAACGATGAGGAGATGCTCCCCTCGAAAGCCGAACTCGAACATGCCTCGCCCGGACATAGGCTCGGTCCTGGTCTTCACCTGAGTTCAGGTTGGACAGAGTTCGTCTGGAACCCACCAATTTTTCGGCCGCCCGCGAATACTCCGAATCATCTTTCGGATGCACCGTCGAGGCAGCACTTCACGACCGGGGCCTGGGCGACCGACTACATTCTTGAGAACGGAGACCCTAAACCACGCTTTTCAAACACAAACTACTGGCAGTTGCCACGCCGGTGGAGAGTTGCCGGCGCCTTCACGGCAACGTTCCCGGCTACCAACCAAGAGCTGCGAATTCCAGCACGCGGCACGCAGAGGGGCTATCTAACACTTTTCGAACAACTCGACCGCCCCGTTCAAGGAATCACGGTCCCTACCGCCTCAGAAGCCATCTGCCACGCACTATCGCGCGATGGACAAGAGGCAAATTTGGCCGGCTATCAAGGCCCTATTGTTCCCGATAGGCGAGTGGCTCACATGTCACCTTCCAATGAGGCACGGTATCTAAACGGAGTGCTCGGGATGGCAGGGAGCCTCCAGCAGGCACGCGGCTTTCTTCTTCACCCCTTCATGAGAGAAGTTCTCTCATTTATGGGGGGTACGCCCAACCTTCCAATAGACAAGGTGGACCCAACAGTCTCGCGCCTTAGAAAGCTACGACCAAAGATTCCAGCATTCGACCTCGCCGATTCGAATGAGAGACAGGTACTCGGCACCCTTATTGTAAAAGCCGCTCAGACCCTGAAGACTCCTCGTTCATTCGTTAAATATGAAGAGATTGCGAGGCGGTGGACAGCATGGAGGGAAGCATACTGGCAGGGCGAACACCCAAAACCGGATGGCGATCCGAGCGTAGATTGGGAGGCGCATGAGCGGCAGTCGCTGGATGACTGCTTGATCGACATGCGCGGCCGACAGATGCTGTTTCAGGGGCATCAATGGACATGCCCCGAGTGTCATCATCGAAATTGGGTTGATCTATCCGAACTTCGCTCGAGGTTGTGTTGCACCATCTGTCGTCACGAGACCGATGCGCCGATCGCAATCGAATGGCTATTTCGACCCAACGAGTTTCTAATCGAAGGGCTGCGAGACCATAGCGTGCTGTCTCTCATCTGGGTCCTCACAGCTGTGAGCGACCAGACACGAGAGTCATTCTTTTATACAGGTCCTTCCTTGTTCTACTTTGAAAACTCAGATGACGGACCTAACGCAGAAGCCGATCTGCTTATGGTCTCTGACGGACGAGCCATTGTCTGTGAAGCAAAATCATCGTGGACTCGGTTGCGCTCTCAGGACATTGACGATCTTGTTTCTCTCGCTCGACGCCTTAAACCGGATGTCGCATTGCTCGCAGTCATGGACACTGGTGAACGCCAGAAGGAGAAAATAGCGGAGAAAATAGCCCAGGCGCGAAGAGATTTGAGCGAAGTAGGAATAAAACTGGAATTAATGACATTGTCGACCCACCCACTAGAAGATGATCCCTACCTGCGCTGACGATCATGCATCCCACAGCATGGCTGGTTCTGCGTCTGTTCCAGTATTTCATTCCGAACTGGGTCAGGAGCGGATCTTGCCAAGGTCAGGGCTGTGAGTTCGAATCTCATCGCCCGCTCCATGTTTCTCTTCTTTGACATCCGGCTGAAACCTTTCAGACCGGATGCGGAAATTCCGGACATTCAGAGTTATTTCAAGCCGCGCGCAGATCGCGGCTTTTTTCGTTTGGTTTTCCTGTTGGCTGGCTTCCCCTCGAGGGTCGGTCGGGCGGAAGCTTATAGGGGCAGCAATCACTCATGCTGCAAAGTCCCATTGTCTGCTTTGCGGGACGAAGCTGACCTGCAACTCGTTTCCGCTTCATCACGACCGGTGGTCATTTCCGGTCAGGCCGGGTAGCGGTGGCAATCTCTTTTCGACCGGAGAGGACTGAATGATCGACGTATTGGTCATCGCATAGGGCACAATCAGGTCGATCACGCGTTCCATATCCGCGATGGAAGCCAAATGGGCCCGTGCGAGAAAACAGTCCTCGCCTGTCACGCGGTCGCATTGCGTGATTTCCGGAATGCCTTGAATGATCCTGGCCACGCGCTGCATTTCTCCGGGAACCGGACGGACCCGGAACCAGACTGCGATGGGAAGCCCGATGGCTTTGGGTGAGATTATCGCGCTGTAG
>Ga0214472_10005408_pt1 | contig 13441 bp, 7 predicted proteins | sample RVTome_6_FD_207662 | JGI IMG/M metagenome (GOLD analysis project Ga0214472, IMG submission 207662) | Soil microbial communities from uranium-contaminated site in the Upper Colorado River Basin, Wyoming, United States - RVT140D175 | ecosystem: Environmental > Terrestrial > Soil > Contaminated >... | reverse complement strand
GACGCCCGCCGCGGCCGCGCGCGCCCGCGGGACGTCGGGCAGCTCGGGAGGCCGCACCCGGGGCGCGCGATCCTCGACCGGCACGGCCTCCAGCACCGGAAACGTCCGCTCCGCGGCGGCGAGCGCGGCGCCCGCGAAACCCTGGGCCAGGAGATCCGCGGCAATGAGGTTCCCGCGGAGGTGGTCGAACACGCTCGTGATGCGGTAGGGCCGGTCGCTGCGGCCGTCGCCGTCGAGGTCGGGCTCCTCGTTGTCCGACCAGTAGTTCCCGTCGAAGACCGTGTCCGTCCGCCGTCCCACCAGGACCAGGGGCGTCAGGTTCGAGACGAACGAGTTCCCCTCGAACCGGATCTGCCCGGAAGAGTCGTAGAGGACGATGGCCGCGTCCGACTCCGCGACCACGTTGCGCCGGAACGTGTCGCGGTACGAGCCCTCGAGGAAGATGCCGCGCGCGTTGTCCGCGATCAGGTTGTCCTCGGCGACGACGTCGTCGCAGGCCTTGAAGAGCAGGCCCACCGAGGCGAAGCCGCGGTTGTGCAGGAAGCGGTTCCGGCGGAACACGATGCGCCTGGAGTACATGAGGGCGGTGCCGGCGGCGCCGTTCTCGAAGAGGTTGTCCTCGAACACGTTGTCGTCCGAGAACATGTAGTGCAGGCCGTAGCGCAGGTCGCGCGCCTCGTTGCCGGCCACCGTCCCGTGGGACGAGGACTGGATGTAGAAGCCGTCGCGCACGTCCGCGATCCGGTTCGCGGTGAGGGCGAAGCCGTCCGTGTTCCAGACGTGGATGCCCGACCCCTTCTCGCCGGGCTCCCGGCCCGGGATGCCGCGGATGACGCAGCGGTCGACCGTGGCCCCGTGGGCCTCGCGGAGGTAGACGCCGAAGAGCGCGCCCGTGATCCGGCAGCGCCGCACGACGACCCCCGGCGCCGAGACGTGGATTCCGGCCGAGTCGCGGCCGAGGTCGCCGCCCCCGCCGCCGTCGATGTCGAGCCCCTCGATCGTGACCCCGGCCGCGCGCACGCGCACGACGCTGCCCTGCCCGGAGCCGAGGAGCCGGGCGCCTTCGGCGCCGGCGAGGCGCAGCGGGCGGTCGATCACGAGGTCGCCGCGGTGCGTGCCGGGCGGCACCACGACCGTCGAGCCCGGCACGGCGGCGTCCACTCCCGCCTGCAGCGTCGAGGCTTGGGCGGCCGGCGGGCGCCCTTCGAGCGCCCCCGGCGGCGGCGCCTCCTCGCCCTCGACCACGGCGAGGAGGAGGAGGGCCGCAGCCAGGCTCATGCCCGGCGCGCTTCGCGCCAGGCGACGACGACGCTCGCGAAGAGCAGGACCGCCGAGGCCATGAGCGCATAGGAGGCGGGGCCGGGGTAGGAGTACACCTCGAAGTTCGCGAGCTGCTTGAAGCCGAACAGCGGCGGCATGAACGGCTCCACCGTCACCGCCGCCTTCGGGTCCAGGTTGTGGCCGTATCTCCACAGCTTGTACGCGAACGACCACAGCGAGAAGACGCCGAAGTACAGGTACAGCACCACGACGTCCACCAGGTGGCCCATCTTGCCGTGCACCGCGGCGCGCAGGAACAGCAGGCCCAGCGCGCCGATCACGAACGGCATCCACTTGAACTCGGTGAAGTCCTCGGCCACCAGGTCCTTCATGCCGATGTAGTGGTTGAGGACGTTGATCTCCTTGATGTCCTGCCCCTTGTTCCCGCCTTCGAGCTTGTAGCTGTAGATGTCGAGCCGCAACCCCTCCTGGTACTGGGGCGCGAACATCGTGAGGTTCCAGAGCGGCGCGACGTAGACGGGGATGAGGAAGAGGGCGGCCGCCGCCAGCAGGATCCGCGGCGTGGTGCCGAGGGTCCGGTCCAGGTACCGGCCGCCCCGCTCGAAGAGCGCCTTCATGTCAGCCTCTCGGCTTCACCACCAGGTACCCCTGCATCTCCTGGTGCAGGGCGGAGCAGAAGTTGGTGCAGTAATACGGATACACCCCGGCCTTGTCCGCCTTGAAGGTGAAGGTCTTGGTCTCGCCGGGATCGACAACGACGTTGACGTTGTAGTCGAGCAGGCCCATGCCGTGCAGCTCGTCGGTGGTCTGCTCGATGTTGGTGATGGCCACGGTGACGGTGTCGCCCTGCCTCACCTCGATCGCGGTGGGGGTGATGGTCGAGCGCACGACCACGACCTTGACCACCACCTTGTCGCCCTGCCGGGTGGCGCCCGCGTCCTTCACGTCCCAGACGGCGAGCGGGTGCTTGTTCTCCTCCTTCGGATAGACCTCGATGGGCTTGATCTTGTCCGCCTTGATGATCTGGGCGTAGTGGGGCTCGGGCTCGGTGAAGGCGTCGTAGACCAGCTTCATCTTCTCTTCCGTGATGTCCACGAGCTGCGAGGACTCCGGCTGCGACGGCCCCACGGAGAGGTGCCGGCCGTGGGAGAGCTTGTTGAGGCCGACCAGCCAGTTGCCGTCCGGGGACACGGTGTCGCCCTCGGCGGCGGCGAGGTGGCCGATCGAGTAGGACATCGGGACCTTGTCCACGACCTCCCACGTCCCCAGCTTCCACTTCGCGATCGCGCTGTCCACGAACAGCGACGTGTACGCGAAGCCGTCGGTGCCGAACTGCGTGTGCAGCGGGCCGAGGCCGACCGGCACCTCGGCGTCCTTGATCGACTCGTACTTCAGGACCGGGATCCCGTCCTCCTCCCCGGTGAAGTCCTTGTTCCGGATCGCGGTCAGCACCTTCTCGAAGTTGAAGGCGGTGGTGACGCCCTGCAGCTTGCCGGATCCGATCACGTATTTGCCGTCCGGGGAGACGTCGACGCCGTGGGGCGACTTCCCGCAGGGCATGAAGTACACGAGGCCGGGGACCTTCTTCGGGTCGAGGACCTTCACGCCGCCGATGAGGTCGCCCTTGCCTTCGGCGGCCGCCTTGTCCGCCGCCCGCCAGTCCACGGCCGCGATGTAGTCGCGGTCCTTCTGGGCGGAGGTGACCTCGAGCTTGCCGATCGCCCGCTCGGTGTTGTACGAGGTGAAGAAGACCCAGCCGTCGGAGGCCAGCTTGCCCGCGTCGCCGAGGTCGTAGTCGAAGGGCGGCATCAGGATCTGCCAGCCCAGCGTCATCTGCCCGGTCTTCGCGTCGATCTTGATCCCCGCCACCACGCCCTTGTAGTCGGTGGCGTACTTGTCCACGGAGACCGCGGTCCCCTTCGGCAGCGGGATCGAGAACCGCGAGCCCATCACCGCGTACTCCGTGTTCGGGGTCACGAACGACGACGCGTGGTTCCCGGAGACGTTCGGGATCGGGCCCAGGATCTGCTTGGTCTTGAAGTCGCGCAGGTCGATGCGGGCGAGGCGGCCGTTCATGTCGTTGATGAAGAGCCACCGCCCGTCGTAGTCCCCGTTGGTCTCCGACAGCGCGGGATGGTGGGCGTCGCCCCAGGTGAGGTTCCCGAGCATCGCCTTGCTCTCGTCGTCGTAGCCGTACCCCGTGGCGGGATAAGGCGTGTAGACGGGGATGGTCGAGATGTGGCGCATGGAGGGCAGGCCGTAGACGTAGACCTGCCCCGAGTGGCCGCCGGATGAGAACATGTAGTACTCGTCGAGGTCTCCCGGCGCCACGTAGGTCTTCTGCGCCGCCACCGCGAGGTCGGAGGTGGCCGCGGCCGACTTCTTCGCGCCCCGCGGGACGCTGGGCGAGCAGCGCCCGGCGAGCAGCCCGAGCCCGGCCACCGCCAGGACCCCGAGGACGACGTTTCTCTTCCCCGTCATCTTCTTTCTCCTTGCTAATGCGCCGCGCCGCCGGTCGTCCCCTGGCTTCCGGCCGGGGCGCCTGCCGCTTTCTGGCGCTGGTGCTCCGCGAAGGCCTCGCGGAGCTTCTCGACGGCTTCCTTCTTCTGGGCTTCGGAAAGGACGATCTGGCGCGACAGCACGACGGCCATGGTCCCGGTGGGCTCGCGCAGGAAATCGTCCACCGTGCGCCCGAAGCGGGTCTGGGTGTCCTCGACGGCCGTGGACAGGTCGGGGCCGATCTGGGCCGGGCTCTTCACCCCGAAGGCGGAGACGGAGTGGCACACGAAGCACCCGGTCTTGACGAACCAGGCGCCGGGCCCTTCCCTCATCCGGCGGTCGGCGTCCTTCTCCTCCTCGGTCTGGGGATCGGTGCGGGGAGTGCCCGCCACGAACTCGGCGGGGACGGGGGCCTTGCGCCAGGACATGACGAGCATGCTCAAGGCCTGGGACTCCTTCGTCGTGAGGTGGAAGTTGGGCATGACGGTGTCCTGGACCAGGGCCCGCGGGTCCTTGAAGTGGGCCACGTGCCAGGCGAAGGAGGTCTTCTGGCCCGAGAGCCGCCCGTACTCGTACTGCTCGGCGGCCTTGTCGCCCACGTAGGTGAGGTCGGGGCCGATCGTCCCGCCGCGGCCGTTGATGACGTGGCACGCGCGGCAGCCCTTGTCCTGCACGAGCTTCTTGCCCAGGTTGATGAACTCCGCGCCCGGGGTCTCCCGGTCGTACCGGTGGCAGACGTTGCACTTCATCTGCATCAGGGCCTTCTTGTCGTCCACGATGGAGTACGCCTCTCCCATGGACGCGCCGAGGAGGGGCTCTTCCCAGTGCTCGAGGGGGCCGTGGGCGGGCTCCGCGTCCACCGCCCAGCCCTGTCCGCCGTGGCACGCCGTGCAGCCGAACTTCGACGGCGGGTGGGACCTCAGGATCCCGGGGGGATGGGTGCGGAACGGGTGCTCCGCGCCCTCCAGCCCCTTCCAGTCCGTGGCCTGGTGGCAGGTGACGCACCGGTCGGCCTGGCCCAGGGCCGGGACCCAGATCTGCTGCAGCCCCGAGGGCGCGGTCTTCGCCTTCTCAGCCCCGAACTTCTCGGCCACCTGGCGCTTGAACTCCCATTGGTAGTAGCGCCACTCGCGCTCGCGGTCGTTGCGGGCGAAGAGCACCGTCGAGACCACGAGGAGCACGCCGACGACGGCGAGGACGGGGCGGTCGAGGCGCGGGTAGGGGGAGTCGGTCCGCTTCTCCATCAGATCCTCGTGGGTATCTCGGGCCAGGCCTCCCACGGCCAGTAGAAGTGCCAGTAGGGGCCGCGCAGGAACGTCCCGATCAGGGTGAAGACGACGATCACCAGGCAGAGGAAAAGGAAGGCCGCGTTCTGGCCGCGGCGCGTGCGCGCGAACCAGACGCCGGTCGCCGACGCCGGGCTCCGGTCGAGCCAGGGCCACACGGCCAGGAGGGCGATCAGTATCCCCGGGAGTATCACGCCGCCCAGGAAGGCGCCGTTCACGGTGAAGGAGCCGACGCGGAAGGTCGTGTCGGTGACGATCTCCTGCAGCCACAGGAAGTACCACGGCGCCTTGGCCGGGTTGGGCGTCACCAGCGGGTTGGCCGCCTCCTCCAGCGGGGAGCGGACGAGCGTGGACAGTATGCTGATGACGGCGATCGTCCCCAGGACGACGGTGGCCGCCCGGCGCGCGAGGTCGGGGACGGAGTTCACCGTCCGCTCGGGCGCCTCCAGCGTCAGGGAGCGGATGGCGGGGGCGGTGCCCCGGGCCACGCCCAGGAGCGTGTAGGTCTTGGTCGGGGACGGCGGCTCCTCGAGCTTCTCCCGGAGCAGGGCCTCGCGGTCGGCGCGGGCCAGGCCGCCGTCCTTCCGGATGCGCCACATGTGGTAGACGAAGAGCGCTCCCAGCGCGCCCGGGAGCACGACGATGTGGAGCACGTAGAAGCGGATGAGCGTGGGCTGCTCGATGGCGCGGCCGCCGATGAGCAGCTCGCGGACCGTCGGCCCCGCAAGCGGGATGGACGACGCGATGTTGGTGCCGACGGTCACCGCCCAGTACGCGAGCTGGTCCCAGGGGAGGAGGTACCCGGTGAAGGAGAGGAACAGGGTGGCCAGGAACATCGCGACGCCCATGACCCAGTTCCACTCCCGCCGCTGTCCGCGTCCCGTCCCGTTCTTGTAGGCGCCGGTCAGGAACACCCGCACCAGGTGGAGGAAGACCGCCGCCACCATGAGGTGGGCCGAGAGGCGGTGGACCGAGCGGATCCACGACCCGAAGGTGACGACGTACTCGATGTCCTTCACGGAGGCGTAGGCCCGCTCCACCGAGGGCACGTAGAGGAAGAGGAGCGGGAGCCCCGACAGGATGAGCAGCAGGAAGAGGGCCGAGGTCACGGTCCCGAGCCAGAAGGAGTAGGTCCAGTCGAGCGACGACTTGAGGGTCTTGGCGGGGAACCAGTGCAGCAGGAAGTTCGCCACGACGGCGTCGCCCGACTCGCGGTCCGAGCGCGGCTTGAAGCTCCAGAGCCTCTTGGGATGGACGCCGGGCGCCGTCTGCGGCGTCTGCGCAGGCGTGCTCATGCCTCTCTCAAGCCACGGTGAGGCGGAAGTCGGGGCGCACCTCGCGCGCGAGGTCCACCACCAGCTGCCCGTCGTCCGGGGCCACCGCGAGGTGGAACCAGCCGAGCGGCTTGGGGGCCGGGCCCGACACGTTGCTCCCGTCGCCGGAATAGCGCGACCCGTGGCAGGGGCAGTGGAAGCGGTGGGTCAGGCGGAGGGGCGCGCCGTCCACCGTCTTTTCCTCCGGCTGGGACAACGCCTCCGCGCGAACGGTGCACCCCAGGTGGGTGCAGACGGCGGAGATGGCGTGGAAGACGTTGCCCTGCCGGAAGACGAAGACCCGCTGGTCGGGCAGGAACTTGAGCCCGTCGGGGAACTCCATCGGCATCCCGAGCTTCACGGTGGTCGGCGCGTCGTAGGAGACGTTGGGGATGAGGGAGCGGAGCGAAGCCGCGGCCTGGGTGGCCAGCCCGGCCACTCCCGCGCCGATCCCGAGCCTCATGAGGAAGTCGCGACGGTCGGTCATTGTTCGACCCTCCTCCCTATCCCTCCCCGCGCAGGGGGAGGGGACTGTCGCTCCACCTCTCGGTGATCTGGAACTTCTCCATGGTCATGGCGTCGGTGGGGCAGCGGATGGCGCACAGGCCGCAGCGGATGCAGCGGTCGTCGTCCTTGATCATCGCGGAGAGGGGAAGGCCGTTCGCCTCGGCCCGCGCGGCGAGCTCGGCCTTCGCCGCGTCCGGGAGGTCCAGCTCCTCGAAGGGCACGATGGCCAGGCAGTACTCCGGGCAGACGTCCACGCACCGGCTGCACAGCACGCACTTCTCGGGGTCGTAGATGGTCTGCACGTGGCAGATCAGGCAGCGGGCCGCCTGCCGCCAGGCCTGGAAGCCGTCGTAGCCGGTCTCGACCTCCGCGATGCCGGTCCGCCGCCCGAGATCGAGGGTGGGCGGGCCCTCGCGGTCCAGGAGCTCGAAGCCCGCCACCATCCGGTAGTCCCGCGTCGGGATCTTCTCGATCTCGAGGGCCTTCTCGAGGCGCGCCTGCTGCCGGCCGAGGAACTCGTGGATCGAGCGGGCGGCGCGCTTGCCGTTGGCCACCGCCTCGATCAGGTTCCGGGGGCCGAAGGCCACGTCGCCCCCGGCGAAGACGCCCGGCGCCGAGGTCGCGAGGGTGACCGGATCCACGCGGATGGTCCCCGCCGGCGCCAGGGCCACCGCGTCCGCGGGCTTCAGGAACGCGAGGTCCGGCTTCTGGCCGATGGCCAGGACGCAGGCGTCGGCCTCGACGGTCACCACGTCGTCATCGTCGTAGGTGGGGGCGAAGCGGCCGCTCGTGTCGAACACCGAGCGCACGCCGCGCAGCTCCACGGCGGACAGCCGGTCCCCGCCCAGGAAGCGTTTGGGCCCCCGGCGGGGGAGGAAGGCCACGCCTTCCCGCTTGGCCTCCTCGAACTCCTCGTGCCCCTGGGTGGTCCGCAGGACGGGCATCTCGTCGAACCGCTCCAGGGACACGATCGTCACCTCCGTGGCGCCGCCCCGCAGGGCCGCCCGCGCGGAGTCCAGGGCCTCCTTGGCGCCCGCGTCCGCCTCGGAAGCCAGGGTCTCGAGGTCGGTCTCGGCGTCCCGCGCCAGCCGCAGGGCCGTGCGCGCGGCGTCGAAGGCCACGAAGCCTCCCCCGATCACCACCACGTGCCGGCCCAGGCTCATGCGGTAGCCCCGGTTGACGTTCAAGAGGTAGTCCACGGCCTTGATCACGCCGTCCTTCTCCACGCCCGGGATGTCGAGGTCGCGCCCCTTGGCGACGCCGATGGACAGGAAGACGGCCTCGTAGCCGTCCTGCTTCAGCTCGCCCAGCCCGTAGGACGGCGAGAGGGGGGTCCCGAGCCTGAGGGTCACGCCGAGGGAGACGATCTTGTCGATCTCGGCGCGGATGAGCGTCCGCGGCAGGCGGTATTCCGGTATGCCGAAGCGCATCATCCCGCCCGGCTCGCCCGCGGCCTCGAAGACGGTCACGTCGTAGCCGAGGAGGGCCAGGTCGTGGGCGGCCGACATCCCCGAGGGCCCCGCGCCCACCACGGCGACCTTGCGCCGGGAGGGCCGCTCCGCCGCGCCGCTCGAGCCGGGATGGATGGGCAGGTGCCCGGCGTAGCGGTTGCCTTCGCCGACCTCGTCCGCGCGCAGCCGGTCCTGGGTGTCGGGGCGCACCGACTCCACGCCGTACCGCTCGGTGACGTAGCGCTTCAGGGCGCGGATGGCGATGGGGGCGTCGATCGATCCGCGCCGGCACGCGTCCTCGCAGGGCGCGGCGCACACGCGGCCGCAGACGGAAGCGAAGGGGTTGGGGGCGCGGGCGACGAGGAAGGCCTGCTCCTCCCGTCCCTCGGCGATGAGCTGGACGTAGCGGCCGGCGTCGGTCGCCACGGGACAGCCCGCCTGGCACTTGACCTGCGCCTTCCAATGCTCGAGGTCCGGCAGGCGGGCGGAGATCATCCTCCGTCCCTGACGATCCGACCCGGGGATCGATTGGCGGGCACGGACCGCTTCGGCTGCAAGGCCGGTGCCGCGCAAGACATTCGAGAATGCGCGCTTGGCGCGCGCTTCATGCGCAAAGTTCGCGGTCGATCGTCCCCACCGTCGCATTTCCTGCGGCGGCGACCGGGGCGAGCGGGCGGACGCGCTATCATGCGCGAAGGACCATCCTCGCGTGACCCTAGCAAGGACGCCCCACCTCGGCCGCCACGTCGCGCTCGGCACCTTCTCCTTCGCGGTCTGCTTCGCGGCCTGGGGGCTCGTGAGCGCGTTCGCCGTGCGCTTCCGCGAGCGGCTGCACCTGACGGCCACCGAGACCGCGCTGCTGGTGGCCGTGCCCGTCCTCCTGGGCGCGCTGGCGCGGCTCCCCATGGGCATCCTGGCGGACCGGTTCGGCGGGCGCCTCGTGTTCACCGTGCTGATGGCCGCGGTCGCGGTGCCGGTGTACCTGGTCCCTGCCGCCCAGAGCTACGGCACGCTCCTCGCCGCGGCCTTCTTCCTGGGGCTCGCCGGCTCGTCGTTCGCGGTCGGCGTGAGCTACGTCTCCCGCTGGAGCCCTCCCGAGCGGCAGGGAAGCGTCCTCGGCGTCTACGGGCTGGGGACCATCGGGCAGTCGGCGGCGGTCTTCATGGGCCCCCTCCTGGCGAGCGCCATCGGTTGGGAAGGGGTCTTCCGCGTGGTCGCGGCCCTCCTCGTGGCCTCGGCCGTCGGCTTTGCCGTGCTCGCCCGGGACGCGCCCGCGCGCGCCGGGCCCAGGGGGATCGGCGACATGGCGCAGGTCCTCCTGCGCGAGCGCCTGTCCTGGGCGCTGGCGGCCTTCTACTTCCTCACCTTCGGCGGCTTCGTCGCCTTCTCGATCTACCTGCCGACGCTCCTGAAGGACGACTTCGGGCTATCGCCCACGGACGCCGGCTTCCGCGCCGCCGGCTTCGTCGTCCTGGCCACCCTGATGCGGCCCGTCGGGGGCGCTCTCTCCGACCGGGTCGGCGGGGCTCGGGTGCTGAACGCGGTGTTTCTGGGAGTCGTCCCCTTCGCGCTGCTGCTGGCCTGGCCGTCGATGGTCCCGTTCACGGTCGGCGCCCTCGGATGCGCCGCGCTCCTCGGTCTCGGCAACGGGGCCGTGTTCACCCTGGTGCCGAAGTACTTCCCGGCGGCGACGGGCACGGTCACGGGCCTGGTGGGGGCGATGGGCGGCCTCGGGGGATTCTTCCCGCCCCTGCTGCTGGGCCTCTTCCGCGACTCGTTCGGCGCGCTCTGGCCCGGCTTCGTCCTGCTGGCGCTGGCCTCGCTCGGCCTGGCCCGCGTCAACGCCCGCGTCTTCCTGCCCCGGGAGGAGGCGGAGGAGCGGACCCTGCCGCCCCATCTGGCCCGGGCGGCCGAGATGCTGCGCGCCGGCGGATGGGCGACCATGGTGGCGGGGCTGCTGGTGGCGGCCATCGTCGTGGGGTCCCGGAACCTCCAGAACTTCGACGCCGCGCTCGTCATCTACACGTTCGCGGTGGTCTTCGCCTCCTGGGGAGTCGCGTACCACTACGCGGTCTGGCTGCAGCGGCCGCCGACCCGCGTGTTCTGGAGGCGCGGGTGGCAGATCGCGCTCGACCGCGGCCTCCTGTCCTCGCTCCCGCGGCTCGCCGCGCTGACCGCCACCCACGTCGTGGGCCAGACGTTCATCGCGCGGCGGTCGGCCCTGCGCTGGTGGATGCACCAGTGCCTCTTCTGGGGCTGCCTGCTGGCGGCCGCCATCACGTTCCCCCTGGTCTTCGGGTGGATCCACTTCGGCAGCCTCGACCAGGACCCCCGCACGTACGTGACGTACGTCTTCGGCTTCCCGACCGTGTCGTTCCGGGTGCGCACGGTCTTCTCCTGGCTCCTCTTCCACGGCCTCGACGTGGCCGCCGTCCTGGTCCTCGCCGGCATCGCCCTCTCGCTCTGGCGGCGCATGCGCGACGAGGGGGCCCTGGCCGTGCAGTCGTTCGCGATGGACTTCTTCCCCCTGGTCCTCCTCTTCGCCATCTCCGTCACGGGCCTGGCCCTCACGGCCTCCACGGTCTGGCTGCGCGGGCAGTTCTACGGCTTCCTCTCGATCGTCCACGCGATCACCGTGATCGCCGCCCTCCTCTACCTGCCCTTCGGGAAGTTCTTCCACATCTTCCAGCGGCCGGCGCAGCTCGGCGTGAAGCTCTATCAGGAGGCGGGGGAGGCCGGCGAGGGGGCCTTCTGCGCCCGCTGCGGCGAGCGCTTCGCGTCGCGGATGCACGTCGAGGACCTGGCGGGGATCCTGCCGCAGCTCGGGTTCGATTACCGGGTGCCGGGTCCCGCGGGCCACTGGCAGCAGGTGTGCCCGCCCTGCAAGCGCAAGGCGATCGCCCTGGCCCAGGTCCGAATCCAGGAGGCCCCGCGTGGCTAGGCCTCCGCTCCCCGAGAAGGCACTCCTCGAGCGCTTCGGCCCGCACCTGAGCTATGCCCCGCCGGGAGGATGGGCGGAGCAGGCGTCGCGGCCGCCCGACCGGCTGGTCAAGACCCACTGCTGCTTCTGCGGCCAGCAGTGCGGGATACAGCTCAAGGTGCGGGACAACCGGGTCGTCGGCTTCGAGCCCTGGGAGGAGTTCCCGTTCAACCGCGGGATGCTGTGCCCCAAGGGCGTCAAGCGCTACCTGCAGAACGAGCACCCGGACCGGCTGAAGGCCCCTCTCCTGCGCACGGAGGCGGGCTTCCGGGAGGCGAGCTGGGACGAGGCCCTCGACTTCACGGCGCGCCGGCTCCGCGAGGTCCAGGAGCGCTACGGCAAGGACGCCGTGGCCGTTTACGGCGGGGCGTCGCTCACCAGCGAGAAGTCGTACCTGCTGGGCAAGTTCGCGCGGGTGGCGCTGGGCACGCGCCACATCGACTACAACGGCCGCCTGTGCATGGTGTCCGCGGGCACCGCCTACAAGATGGCCTTCGGCGTGGACCGGTGTCCGAACCCCTGGAGCGACATCCCGAAGGCCCAGGTCGTCCTGGTCACGGGCGCGAACGTGGCCGAGTGCGCGCCCATCACCACGGACTACCTGTGGCGCATGCGCGACGCCGGGGGGAAGCTGATCGTCGTCGACCCCAGGATGACGCCCATCACGCGGAACGCCGACCTCTACCTGCCCGTGCGGCCCGGCACCGACGTCGCGCTGCTCATGGGCATGCTGCACGTCGTGCTGCGCGACGGCCTGGAGGACCGCGAGTTCATCGACGGTCACACCACGGGGTTCGAGGAGGTCGCGGCCTCGGTCCAGCCGTGGGACCCCAAGCGCACGGCCGACCTCACCGGGGTGCCGCCGGACGCCATCGAGAAGGCCGCCCGCTGGTTCGCCGGTGCGGAGCGGGCCATGGCGCTCCACGCCCGCGGCATCGAGCACCAGTCCAAGGGGGTCGAGAACGTCCTCTCCGTCATCAACCTCTGCCTGGCCACGGGCCAGGTCGCGCGCGAGGGCGCCGGCCCCAACATGATCACCGGCCAGGGCAACGGCCAGGGCGGCCGGGAGCACGGCCAGAAGTGCGACCAGCTCCCGGGCCAGCGCTCCATCGGCGACCCCGCCGCCCGCGAGCACGTGGCCCGCGTGTGGGGCATCACGCCCGACGAGATCCCCGGGGCCGGCCTCACGGCCATGGAGATCATGGAGGCCGTCCACCGCGGGGAGATCAAGGCCCTGCTGTCGATCTGCTTCAACCCCATCGTCTCCCTGCCGGACGCCGGCTACGTCGGCGAGGCCCTCGAGAAGCTGGAGTTCTTCGGCGTCGTCGACTTCTTCCTCTCGGAGACCGCGCACTACGCCGACGTCGTGCTCGCGGGCAGCCTCCAGGAGGAGGAGGAGGGCGTCGTCTGCACGGCCGAGGGCCGCGTCGTCCACATCCAGCAGGCGGTGACCCCGCCCGCGGGGGCCCGCAACGACTGGGCGATCTACTGCGATCTTGCCCGGAGGCTGGGCAAGGAGAAGTTCTTCCCCTACCGGTCGCCGCGGGAGATCTTCGACGAGCTGCGCGAGGCCTCGCGGGGCGGCGTCGCCGACTACTACGGGATCACCTACGAGAAGATCGACCGCCAGCTCGGGGTCTTCTGGCCCTGCCCCACCGAGGACCACCCGGGCACCCCGCGCCTGTTCGAGGGAGGACGGTTCTTCCATCCCGACGGGAAGGCGCGCTTCGTGGTGACGGACTACCGACCGAGCGGCGACCCGGTGGACGCGGAGTTCCCGACGTACCTCACCACGGGGCGGGTCGTCTCCCATTACCTTTCCGGCACGCAGACGCGCCGCATCGGGGCGCTCGTGGACCAGTACCCGGAGCCGCGCGTCGAGATCCATCCGCGCCTGGCGGAGACGCTCGGCATCGCGGCCGACGACTGGGTCACGGTGACCACGCGGCGGGGCGAGTTGACGCTCCAGGCGCTCGTCGTGCGCACCATCCGGCCCGACACCGTGTTCATCCCCTACCACTGGCCGGGGGACCGGAGCGCCAACCGCCTGACGCATCGGACCCTCGACCCGCGGAGCAAGATCCCCGAGTACAAGGTCTCCGCCTGCCGCCTGCGCAAGGCGGA
>Ga0214472_10005407_pt1 | contig 13442 bp, 9 predicted proteins | sample RVTome_6_FD_207662 | JGI IMG/M metagenome (GOLD analysis project Ga0214472, IMG submission 207662) | Soil microbial communities from uranium-contaminated site in the Upper Colorado River Basin, Wyoming, United States - RVT140D175 | ecosystem: Environmental > Terrestrial > Soil > Contaminated >... | reverse complement strand
CACCGAGGAGAACTGGCGTGACGCTGGAAAGAAGGACCCAAATTTTCTCGTCTCGGAATCGCCGTTGTTCGTTGGCCGTGCGATCGCTGCGATCGCAGCCGATCCCAACGTGAACGAGCAGACAGGGCAGTTGCTCAGCTCGTGGGAGCTGTCGCGGAAGTACCGCTTCACCGACTACGATGGCCGTCGGCCAGACTGGGGAAAGCACACCATCGACTGGTCGGTGGTCCCTCCGCCGCTCGTCGAGGTCTTCAGGAACGGCATCGCTCTGGAACTGGAGTGGCTGACCACCCTTACGGCGCGCACGCGCAGGTTCCAGAAGAAGATACCCGGGTCCGGCTGAAGGCGGCTTTACGTACGGATGCTCCCGGAGCGGAGAGCCCTGCGAAGGCGAACCAGTTCCTCGTGGCTGAATAGACTACGTCTCGTCTGTGGGTCGATTACTCCCCCAAAGTCGCTAGCGGCGACTCATCAAGCTGAGGCGTGAACAATTCGTGAACAATTTGCTCCCGAACACCGGGTAACAGCGCGGTCCAACGTGCGGCTAAACTACTGAAGAACCAACAAGATGCGATACCCGCGTTAAGCTACGAACCAGAAGGTCGCAGGTTCGAGTCCTGCAGGGCGCGCCATTCCAACCGGGTTCGGCTGGAATGGCCACGCCCGCAGTTGCTGTTCACGCCGCACCTCGCCTTCGGCTCGGCGCGAGCGTGGTCGAGTCCTGCAGGGCGCGCCATTTCTTTCCGTCTGTCTTCCCCGAGACCATGTTCCGTTCGCCCTTGCGGTAGGCGGAAGACGCAAGGACGCTGGGGCTTAGAATAGCTCCTCAACAAACCCATGCTGACGTCGCAGCGGCTCCGCGAAATCACCACCGTCGTGACAGCCGCGCTCGGGATTCCTGCCGCCAGGCGGGAAGGCTTCATTGATGAAGCCTCACATGGCGATTCTTCCGTAAGAGAACTGGCACTGCGCGTCCTCCACGAATTCGAAGCGCGGCCAGACCTCAGCACCGATGAACTGATGGTCGATGTCGTCCTCGATCGGCTGGTTCACACCTCGGTCGACCCAGCCTTCGATGAGGAGACGACAGCCTCCGTCAAGGTTGTCGGCGTCTCGAGGTTTCGCGTCGAGCGGTGCCTCGGTTCCGGCGGCTTTGGGACGGTTTACGAGGCTCAGGATCTCGAGCAGAACACGCGCGTTGCCCTGAAGGTGCTCCGGCGCAACGACCCAACCTTTTTATACCGGTTCAAGCGCGAGTTTCGGGCGCTGGTCGACATCCGGCATCCGAACCTGGTTGAGCTGTACGAACTGTTCGCCGAGGGTGACGGATGGTGTTTCACCATGGAGCTCGTCCAGGGAGTGCATTTCCTCCAGTACGTGGATTACCGGCAGCGTGCGAACGGATCGGTTGGCTCCGTGGCATGCGACGTCTCGCGACTGCGCGCGGCCGCGTTGCAGCTGGCGACGGGTATCGCGGCTCTGCACGCCGCGGGGATCGTTCATCGCGACATCAAGCCATCGAACGTCCTGGTCTCTGATGAGGGACGGGTCCGGGTGCTTGATTTCGGGCTCGCCCGGGAGCTCGAAAGGAGTCCTTCAGAGAGCATGCTCCTGCTGGGTACACCGGCATACATGTCCCCGGAACAATGGGCATCGCTACCCGTTGGCGAACCCGCCGACTGGTACAGCTTTGGACTGATCTTGTTCCAGGCGCTTGCAGGTTCTTTGCCCGAGCGCCGAATGACGGTCGCCGACGATCGTCTCAGTCCGTCAGCCAAAGTTGCCGTTGACTCGCCGGCCGATCTTGACGAGTTGTGTCGTGCCTTGCTTCAGCGCGACCCGTCGGCACGGCCGTCCGCGCCGGAGATCATCGACCGTCTGGGAGGCGCTGCGCTGCTCCCGACCATCGCCGTTCGGCCCCCGCTCACGTTCGAGGAACCGGTCGGCCGTGAACCGGAACTGGCGACGCTGCGGCGGCTGTTCGAGCTGACACAGCAAGGCCGCGTCGTCATCGTGAACCTGCACGCGACGTCCGGCGTAGGCAAGACCACCCTCTTGCGGACATTCCGCCGCAGACTGACGCAATCGGATCCCGAGGTCGTGTTTCTCGCTGGACGGTGTCACGAGAGCGAGGTCGTGCCGTTCAAGGCGCTCGACGATCTCATCGACGCCCTCAGCCACTATCTGGAGAAGCGCAGCACGTCCGAAGCCGAGGCGCTCGCTCCTCGCGACGCCGAATACTTGACACGACTCTTTCCAGTCCTCGGGCGGGTGGAGGCGATTGCCCATCGCCGGCGCAAAGCGCCTGCCATCATCGACTCACAAGAGCTTCGAGAACGTGCCTTCGGCAGCTTCGCGGACTTATTGTCACGTCTCTCGGACACCCATCCGGTGGTGCTCGTCATCGACGATCTGCAGTGGGGCGACCTCGATAGTGCTGCGCTGATTCGTGGATTGTTCACCGGCCCGTCACCGCCGTCACTCCTGTTCGTTGCGAGCTATCGCAGCGACGAGGTTGACAGCAGCCCGTTCCTGCAGAGCTGGCGATCGGGTCTCGCGCACGCCGATTCACTCGTCGTTCACGATCTCGAATTGAACGGGCTGACGCCGTCCGAATCGCGGCAGCTCGCCGCACGGCTGATCTCGCCAACAGGAGCAGGCGACGATCCGCGCATCGATTCGATCGTGGAGGAGTCCGTGGGCAACCCGTTCTTGATCGAACAGCTTGCGACCGCTGCTCGTGGCCGCACCGGACAGGACGAACGAAGCATCAGGATCCAGGATGTGATCGTGGAGCGGCTGGATCACCTGCAGCCGCATGTTCGACGGTTCCTTGAGGTCGTTGCGGTCGCGGGGCGTCCTGTTGCGCCCTCCCTGGCTTATGCGGCGTCCGGTTCCGCCTCGGCGGACTACTCGATGCTGTTCGCCCTCGTCGCCGATCATCTGCTGCGCGTACGCGACGCACGGGGACAGCGCGAAATCGAGATCTATCACGATCGAATTCGCGAGACGATCATCGCTGCTCTGGAGCCGGGCGAATACCAGCATCATCACCTCAGCCTGGCGCGCGCGATTGAAGCCGAAGGCGTTTACGACCCCGCCGTGCTTGCCAGCCACTTTCAACAAGGTGGGGAGACCGAGGCGGCCGTCAACTATACGCGGGTTGCAGCGGACCATGCGCTCGCCGCGCTGGCCTTCAATCGCGCGGTCAAATTCTTCCAACTGGCAATCGATCAAAAGTCCTGGAGTCGCGACGACCTGGTGGCGCTCCGCCGCAAGCTGGCGCGCGCCCTGGTTGACGCGGGCGATGGGCCCGGCGCCGCCCGCGTCTACCTGGAGGCCGCACGCGACGCGGCCGCCTCTGACCGCATCGAACTGAAACGCCTCGCCTCCGAGCAACTGCTGCGAAGCGGTCGTCTCGAGGACGGCCTCGGACTCCTGGGCGGCATCGCCAGAGATCTGCGAATCTGGGTGCCTGCAACGCGGCGGCAGGCCGTGCTCTCCCTCCTGTCCCAGCGGTGCAGGGTCCGGCTGCGATCGCTCGAATTCCATACTGCCCGATCGAGCGGGGTCAGCGCCTCCGATCGAGCCGTGCTCGATGTGTACTGGTCACTGGTGATAGGCCTCGCGATGGTGGATCCGGTACAGAGCTCTGATTTTCACGCCCGCCACATGCTGTTGGCACTGCGCAGCGGCGACCGGGACGCATCGGCGATGGCGATGGCAACCGAGGCGACTTATCGTGCCGCATCCGGACGTCGCGATGCACGCAAGATCCAGGAGTTGTTGGCGACGGCGCAACGATTGTCCGCGGGGACGACGCACCCCGAAGCGCTCGGGTTGATTGCGGTGATGGACGCACTCTGCACGCTGCTCATGGGGGAGTGGCGTTCCGCCTGGGAGCTGTCGGAACGGGCCGAGTCTGTTCTGCTCGAACAATGCACCGGTGTGGCGTGGGAACAGGCTGCCAATACGCTCACGGCAGTCGCCGCCGCCTTGCACCTTGGCGAGTGGAGCAGGCTCGCATCGTACGCGCGGAATCTTCCAACCGTCTTGCGGGACGCGAGAGCCAAGGGTGACATCCATTCAATGTGCAACGCGTTGGGTGGTGCCCACATCGTCTTCCTGGGATCCGACCAACCCGAAGCGGTCGAGGAGTTTGTTCGCGACGCGATGTCAGCGTTTCGACATAGTTGCTTTACCCTTCCACAATTCAATCTCGCGATGGAAGCACCGGTCGACATTGCGTTGTACAGGCGGGACGCCGACCTGGCGTGGAGACTGGTTGATTCAATGTGGTCGCAGCTCGTCGCCTCGTTGCTGCTACGGGTTCAGTACGTCGCGATTCTCGCTTTCCACTTGCGCGCCAGGGCGGCGATCGCCATGGCCGCAAGCAGCCCGAGCCATGCAAAAGGCTATCTGCGCGAAGCGGCTCAGTGCGCTCGGAAGATAGAGCGTCAGCATGTGTCATGGGGAGACGTGCTGGCGTCGGTCACGCGCGCTGGTATTGCGAGCTTCCACCCAGACAGCGGCATGACCCTTGACCTCCTGGCCGCTGCTGAAACGCGGGCGCGGCGCGCACAGATGTCGCTGTATGTTGCCGGCTGTCAATATCGACGCGGGACGTTGCTCGGCGGTCCAGCCGGGGAAGCACTCGTGGCGGAGACGGCACGCTGGGCCCAGACCGAAGGAGTGATCGCTCCTTCTCGCGTATTCGATACGTTCCTGCCCGGCCGTTTTTGATCAGTACGATGCGGTCGGCCGCGGAGGCCTCTGCTTCGAACGCAACGAAACCGCACGATCCGACGGGTTGTTACGGGGCCGTCAAGAAGTCCGCCGCCCCATTCATGCGCTGCGCACCGATCGGGATGGCGCCGTCATCGTGCACGAGCTGTCCTCCATCCCAATAGGGCTTCGGCGCTGAATGTGAAGTCCGGGTTCACCGCAAACACCTGGTTGTAGTTGCCGGTGAACTTGTCGGCAACAAGCCGCAGCGGTCTCAGGACGAGAAGTGAGACCGGGTCGGCGTCCACAATGAAGTCCGACAACGGCGGCGCAGAAGCAACGCTCATCGTAGTCGTGGCGAGGACAAATGCCGCGCCGGCGGCCACCAGCAACGTCTTCATCGCGTAGCCCTCCCCACACCTGTCTGCGAATCCAGGGCATGTCCTCGATGCCAGGTCGCGCGTACTTGTAGTGCTTGGATGCCAGCTCCGATTCGAAGGCGTCGAGATCGCTTGTTTCTATCCGCATCGCCGCACCAGGAGTCGCGTCCCCGTGATGCTCGGACAGGTGGAGGACGCATCCGTCCTTCGACACCTGCATGTACAAAGGAAGCCCAGGTTCAAAGCGATGTTCCCAATCAACCTTGAAGCCGAGGAAATCCAGATAGAACTCCCTCGCCTTGCGTCCATCGAATATCCGCAGAATGGGTGTCGTCCCTCCCAAAGGCATACGCGTAGCAGTCCTCCGTGCACCACAAGTAGCCCTTGTGGGAAAAGGTCACGTGCTCGCCGTCGAAGGCGAGGAGCCGGTGATTGCTGATCGCCACACGAGGGGTGTAGCGCCCGAGGTAGCGCAGGACGGCGGGTGCGCCACCGAAGGCCGGCTTGGCGTAGACGACCCAGTCGGTCTCGAAGAGCGCGTTGACGAAGGCTCGCCACGCCGCCGGGGCGCGCAGAGGCTCGCTGCCGCCAGACAGGTCGAGTTGGCCTTGCGGGTCGCGCAAGGACGGGCCGTCGATCCGAATGGTGTGGCACTGATGGCGGAGGCGGCTGAGGAGCGCATCCACCCACCAGCGCCTTGTTGTCGAGGAAGGACTGCCATTCGGGGGGTCCATGTTCGTCGTGACGATCGTCGAATGGCGGCGGTAGCGTCCTCCATCAGCTTGAAGAAGATGTTGGTTTGTTCGGGTGGACGCCGACAGGTCGCCTCTTCCCCCCTGAAGATTGTCCTGCGTTGGCCTCAGCGGGCGCGTGTTTTGACGCTTATCGATTATAGTCGAATAATTATACGACTATGACCGATAGGCCTTCAGCGTCCGACCCCGTGATTGCTGAAGGGCGGCGTACTCATCGTCAGCCGGTGGCGAGTTGTTCGTACTGGGCGCGCTTGATCGTCGTGTTGAAGGCCCAGTCGAAGGTGTCGAGCGTCTGGTGCTCGGCAAACTGGGCGGCGGCGATGCGGCGCTTGATGGCGCGGTCGCGGCGCGAAATCACGACGCATGTTCTTCCAGCCGAACGCGTCGATGCTGTGACCGCCGATCCAGACGACTACCGAGTGCCCGAATGTGCCGTCGCCGCTGCTTCGGAGGTGATTGTGTCTGGTGATACGGACCTTTTGCAGCTCGGCACGTTCCGCGACATTCCTGTCATGACGGGGAGGATGTCTACGAGCCCGGCCCAGGCGCAGTGGCGACGACGGGGTTGATCAGCGTGCCGAGCCGGTCGATGGTGATCTCAACCGTGTCGCCGGCCCTCAGCGGGACCGTCGGCGCCGGCACACCAGTGGCGATGATGTCTCCCGGTTCCAGAGTCATGATCTGCGAGAGGAACGACACGGTCTTCGGGAACTTGTGGACAATGTTCTTGGTGTGTCCGTTCGGCATCGGGAACACCGTGCCGTTGAGCCGCGTGACGATGGCGAGGTTATAAGGGTCCGGCACGTCCTCCTTGAGCGTGAGGTACGGTCCGAAGGGGGAAAACGTATCCATCCCCTTCGTCATGCTGGAGCCTTCCGTCCCGGTCCGACCCGTGACCAGACCGCGCCCGGTCACGTCGTTGTGCACCATGTAACCGAGGACGTAGTTCATGGCGTCAGCTTCGGACACGTTCTTGGCGCGCCGGCCGATCACGATCGCAAACTCGGGCTCGTGCGTGTTCCGGCCGCCGTCCTCCAGCAGACTGGTCCTGACGATCGGTTCGCCCGGACCGATGATCGCCGAGACGGATTTGAGGAAATAGGACGGGACCTTGGCCGGTTCCGATCCTTCCTCGATGTAGTTGCTCGCCATGCCGAACACCTTTGACGGGTTCGGAATCGGTGCGCGCAGCCGCACGGCGGTGTAGGGATGGAAGACGCGGCGTTCGCCGCCCGGTTCCACGAACCTGCCGCTCGTCTTGAGATTCTGAGCCGCCCGATACACGGACTTGACGGCGGCCACCGCGCTGTCGCCCACTTCGATGAGGCTCTTCATGTCGGCTGGGATGTAGCTCAGGTTCTGAACCTCGGGCGCGCCCGCAGCTTTCAGGGCCAGAATCGCATTGTGGATATCGACGACGTCCGACTCGCCGTTGCCCTGGGTCGCGCCCAGACGGAGGTCGCCGGTCGTCTGGAACGTCACGAGGCGAAAGATCGACCTCTCCCCAGCAGGCTGCTGCTGCGCCGCCGCCGACGTCCACCACGCCGCGAACAGCGCGACGGCCATGAGGGCGCTGACACGTCTTGCCATCGTGTGCCGCGTTTTCGACAGTGTCTTCGATCGAGTGCCGCGCTGGAAGATGCGGTTGGTCATGATGTCCTTCCGTGAGGTTAACAGCCGGCGCTCCGGCGTCGTCACGCGCCGTCCACGTCCTGGGCGATTCAAGACAGTGCCTCAGGCCCAGGCCGGGATTCCAGGGTACATCCGCCGATGCATGCAGCAAGAGCGGCTCGCCGAGTCACCTGCCGGGCGCCTCGGTACTGCGTACCGTATCGCTCACTCCCTCGAGGCGGCCGACGTCTCTGCACCCGTCTGCTTCGTGCCGCTGTCCGCCTCCGGCCACGGAAGGTACCGGGCGTAGGCGATCTCGGAATTCGGGGGCTCGCCGCCAGGTCCCTTCAGGTAATGTTCCATCCAGCCGAGCGTCCGAAGCGCGTAATCGAGGCGCGCGGCGGATTTGGCGTTGCCGTGCCCCTCGCCCGGATACAACACCAGACGAACCGGCGCCTGGCCGAGGACGCGCAGGTGGCGGTACAGCTCCAGCGACTGGCTGGGATGCACGCGGGGATCGTCTTTGCCATGCAGGATCAGCGTCGGCGTCCGGTTCCGCTTGGCGTAATAAATCGGGCTGGCCTTGGCGAAGTAGTCCCAGTCCTCCCACAGCCACTTGCGGTGGTGGACGTCGTACATCTCCTGCGGAATATCGGTGGTGCCCACTTTTGAGATCGCGTCACTGATGCCCACGAACGGGATCGCGGCCGCGAATCGATCCGAATAGTAGGTCGCCCCCCACGCCGAGGCGTAGCCCCCGTAGGATCCGCCCGTGATCCCGGCCTTGCTCCGGTCAACGAGCGCAATCTGAATCAAGTGATCGACTCCATCGACCAAGTCGTCGAATTCGGCGCCGGTGGCCGCCGCCTGGCTGATCTTCGAGAACTCCACGCCACGCCCGGTGCTGCCGCGGTAGTTGGGATGGAAGACCGCGAAGCCGCGGGCAGCAAACACCTGACCTGGGGAGGAGTAGCCAGTCAGCCACCCGTCACGGTAATGGCTCTCGGGCCCGCCATGAACGACCATGACCAGCGGATAGCGCGTCCCCTGCCGGTAGTCGAGTGGATAAATCAGGATGCCATCCAGCTCGAGGCCGTCACGCGCCTTGAAACGCATCACCTGCTGGTCGGCGAAGCGTAGCTGCGCCAGCCACTCATTGCTCGTGGTTCGACGCTCGAGAGGCCCGTCGCTCAACGAAAACGTATAGAGCTCGTCGGGGTGTCTCGGCGTCTGTGCGACGAGCGCCATGGCGCCTCCATCGTCGACGTCGAGCCGGGTGACCACCAGCTGTCCCGCCGGCAGCAATGTCTTCGGCCTGCTGTCGCCGATCGCGATTGAGGCGACTTCCGTTTCGGTCCGGAGATCCGCGATGTAGACCAGAGTCGTCGCGTCCCGCCAGTCGAAGTGGGAGACATGCCCCGGCAGTCCCGGCAGCAGGTCGCGCAATGATCCGCCACCAGCGGCCACGACCATCAGGCGCCCCTGCGCAGGATCGTTCCGGTCGACCGATCCGACCAGTGCGATATGCCGGCCGTCAGGGCTCCAGTCGTAGTGTCCGAGCTTCCCGGCGGTCTCGATCCTGACGAGCACTCTGCCGTTCCGATCGAGCACGCGCAGGCGCTGGGCGACGTAGGTGTCGTCGACGAGCGGGGTTGGCGTGACGGCAACGAGGAGGTGTTGCCCGTCGGGGGAGAAGCGTGCCGACTGCACGGACCCTTCGACGTCCAGATTCTTCACCTCGCGATCGCCCGGCCCGGTTCCGGACTGAAGGTCGGCAAGCCGCAACCGCGTGAACAGATGGTGCTCCTCGTAAATCTCCTGGTTGAATCCCTTGCTCTCGAGCTCCTTTCGAGCAGCGCCCTTCTCGTCGCTCGCAAGGAACGCCAGCCAGCGTCCGTCGGCGCTCAGATCGAAGGAGACGACGTCGCTCGTGTACTCGAAGATCTTGCGGGCTTCGCCGCCGCCCGTCGAGATTCGATAGACCGCGCGGTACGGGTCGCCTTCTCGCCTGGCCACGAACGCCAGCTGATCCGTATCGGTCCACGTGACGCCCGCGACATTGACTTCGCCGGTCACAAAGGGGACCTCGCGGCCGTCGGCGTCGAGCAGATAGAGCTCGACCCAGGCCGGGCCGCTGTCGTCGATCAGCGGACGCCGCGGACTGCTCCGAAGAAACGCGACCCGCCGCCCGTCAGGCGACACCTCGGCCGCGAGGACGGCGCGCGTCATCACGGAGTGCCAGGGCTGAAACGTATCCGGGGCTGTCACCGACTGGGCGTCGAGCGCCGGCACTGCAACGAGCGCGATCAACAGCGCGCCGGCAGCGACCACGTGCGGCACGCCGTCATATCTGGTACGCATTCGCATCCTCCCTGCAGCCAACAGTCTATCCAATCGGGAGCACAAATCGCCGGACACTCGCAGGTTGCGGAGCTACCATGCCCGCACGGCTCCCGGCGTTCGATCGTCTCGTCTCCCGTGGGTTGCGGAGATCGGGACGCTCCGGTAAGCTGGGCGGCCGGAACCAGCCAAGGGCTCTGGCCTTGATATTCCCGCAGAGCCCTGGGCTGGTTGCCAGCATTTCTTGGGCGCGCTCCGCCCTAGGACCGTTATGCGGGTCACAACGGGTACAAAATTGCGCAACGAGCCGCATAGCGGTCCACGTGCGTCTCGAGGGGCTCGACGGGTCCCGCCCCGCGTCATCGGGCGCGCCTGGTCACCTCGTGGATCGCAGCGCCGAGCGCCACGAGACGTCGGTGGACGGGTCTTCTGGATGGCGCGGGGGGAAGTTGGATGACGACCAGGAGAGAGACAGTCCTGATGCGCGGCGCGCTCGGCGCCATCCTCCTGCTCGCGGTCGCCTCGGGGCAGCTTGCGGCGCGCCTCGACGCGCAGTCGGCCGCCGGCGGCGGGGCGCCGAACCTCTCCGGCAGGTGGGCGCGTGCGGAGGGCACGTCCCGGCTGTCACCCCCGGTCAACGAGCTACTGAACGGGAGGGCGCGCGCGCTGCGTGGGGTGCTCGACGAGGCGGCCTATCCCAAGTACGACTGCGTGGCGGCGACGATGCCGCGGATCCCGACCGACGGCTACAATTTCCAGATTCGGCAGGAGGCCGACCGGGTGCTCCTGATGTACGAGAAGGACGACGTCGTGCGCACCGTGTGGCTGAGGGGGAACGGCCATCAGGCACCGAAGTCCGGGGAGTACTTCCTGCAGGGGTATTCGACGGGCTGGTACGAGGACGGCCAGCTGCTGGTCGAGACCACCAGGTTCGTCTACGATCCGCACGGCTTCAGCGACGGCTCGCCGACGATCGCCTCGTCGCAGCGGAAAAAGGTGATTGAGCGGTACTGGCTCGACGGCGATCGGCTGCGGGTCGAGGTCACCGCGGAGGATCCGCTGATGCTGAACGCGCCGTACCGGTACCGCTATGCGTGGGAGCGGACCGACGACGAGTGGCTGGCCTTCGAGTGCGACGTCGAGAACTCGCAGACGATCCTGCCGTTCCTGCCCCAGAAGTACGGACCGTAGAGGTCGTGGTGCCCGGCGAAGGAGAAGAACCAATGAGACGACGGATCCCGGTGATGTTGGCGGCGGCGTTCGGGGCGGGCCTCCTCGCGGGGGCCGTGCCGTTGGACGCCCACCACTCCGCGGCGGTCTTCTTCAACCGCGACCAGATGGTGGAGGTGCGCGGCACGATTACGGAGTGGTCGTTCGTCAATCCGCATCCGATCATGCGGATCGCCGTGAAGGACGCGAGCGGCGGCACGACCGAGTGGATGGCGCAGTTCACGAACGTCCTCAACATGCGGAGGATGGGTATCACCGCCGAGACCTTCAAGGTCGGCATCGAGGTGACCATCAAGGGGCCGCGCTCGGTCGCGGCCGGCACCTTCTCGGTGAATCCTGAGCAGGTGATCCTGGCGGACGGCACGGAGGTCCGCGCCGCGCCCGGGCAGCCGTCCAACCTGCCGCGGGGCATCTACAAGCCGTCCTGAGGCGTGCCCTCGCCCGCGTCACTGCCGTCAAGCTACATCTCTACCTGCACTCCCAACTGACGACGCATTCGGTCGGCAGGCGAAAAAAGGCTGCGGCGCGGACTGCATTGCGCGCCATCCGCACGAACAGCTCCTCCCGCCAGATCGGCATCCCTTCTTTCGCATGACGATGTTGGCGTCGGCACCGGAGTCGATTCAGCACGCGTTCCTCAATTCCGGGACCGAGGCGATCTCTTGGCCCTATCCAAATGGGCTTTCGAGACACTCCGATTGAGCTGATCCAGGCCTTTCAGTGAACTGAGCATCAGGTTCAGAACAGGTTTGACGGAGGTGTCACCATAAGTCGCTAGGGAAGACGTAGTGCTCATCTTTCTGGTCAGGGAAGTTTGTGGCCCAGTTCTTCAGTGACGCGACGGCTGTTTCGTAGAGCGGGATTACTGGCGCCCGCTAATCCGACGCTGGCAGACGAGTGATCTGCGTCGCAGCCAGATCGTCGGACGTGGCGCGTGACTGACCATCATGGCGGTCATCCGATAGTGTGGCGGCCATGTCGCGCCGGCGATTGGGACCGAAGGAATACACGGTCACACGCCACTCCCGCGCCGCCGTGCTCTCGATCAGCAGCCAATAGGGCGAACCCCACGGATCGATTCCGTAGCGACGCCGCACGGCAGCGGCGCCTGCCGGCTCACCACAGGCCACGCCTGCAAAGTGTGGCAACGCGGCAGCGTGGAGGTAGCCATCGGTGAACGAAGACCACACGCGCTTGTGGACGCGGCGCATGCGCCACAGGGTGTCCGTCCCCGCCCGGCCGAAGGCGAGATCTTCGACCAGGCTTCGGACTTCGGCAGCCGCGCAGGCGAGTCGCGTCTCGTCACGCCCCCGCTCGAGCGCGCCCGCAAGCGATGTCATGGCCACCCCGAACGCCACCGTGAGCACCAAGGCCGGCCACGCGAACATTGCAGCTGGCCTCGTCGACATCATGAACAAGCCACCCGCCAGGAGTTCCACCCACTCGCCTGTCAACGTGAAGGGATACCACCAGAGCAGGAGGATGGCTGCAGCGTACCAGGGCGCCAGGGCCGCTTCTGGCGGCGTGAGGCGGACGCGCTCGAACAACGCGCGAGTCCAGGTGACGTGTGCCAGCAGGGGTAGCAGCAGACCGTACGCGGCCAGCACAACCATCAGAACCGATCCGGGCCGCACGGATTGGGGCAGATTGTGCACACTCAGTTCCTGTTGGACGTTGTAGCGAAGAAAGAACTCAGGAGGGAAGTAGCCCAGCAGACGCTGTCCCCAACTGAATTCCTCGCCTGCGACGAACAGGCAGAAGAGCGCCACCATCCCGTCACACACGCGGCGTGCCTGAAGAGACCGGCCCAGGCCGAGCACGCCGGCCACCAGAAACAGCCAGACGGTCCCCCACTCGACGACGCGGTCCTCCTGCAGAAGCATTCGGTACCGGTCAGGGGCGCTGGTCCCAAGCCATAACATCGCCCCTATCCACGAGGCCGCCAGCAGATGGAACCCACGAGACGCTGTCGGACGCGGCTTCACGCCACCAAGTGCCTGCCGAAAGGCCGAAGTCACACTCATCATGGACCGCCGGTGCTCGCGCCGAAGCTGAAGTGAGTATCTATCCGTGGAAGGAGGCCGAAGGAGCGTATTCCCCTGGCCGTGCGCCAGGATACGATCTTCCCTTCGAGCGCATCGGCCGGCTGCTCAGGCAGCGGCGTCGGCTCCTCGCTCGTGGGCAGCCGACGCCGGCCTGACGTCGGCGCTAGTTCCTGAGCACGATACGGTCGACCTGAGCCTCGTTCGCCTGTCGTCGTCCGCGGACCTCTACGGTGAGGTTGTTCTGGATGCTGGCACAGGCGCTGTCGAATCTGGTTGCGGTGCCGGTCTTGAACGCGACGCCAGTCATGCCATTCAGGTTGAACGTGATACTCGGGCATGTTCCCGTCAAGTTCGAT
>Ga0214472_10005406_pt1 | contig 13443 bp, 11 predicted proteins | sample RVTome_6_FD_207662 | JGI IMG/M metagenome (GOLD analysis project Ga0214472, IMG submission 207662) | Soil microbial communities from uranium-contaminated site in the Upper Colorado River Basin, Wyoming, United States - RVT140D175 | ecosystem: Environmental > Terrestrial > Soil > Contaminated >... | reverse complement strand
GGCCGAGCGTCGCGGCCATCGAGAGCGTGCGGAACGTCAGGGTGAAGCGGTGACGCCGGATCGCGCGCCCGCGGGTTTCGACGAACTCTTCATCGAAGATCGTGATTCCGCTCGCCCGGTCCTGCCGAACGGTCTCGATGAGCTCGACGCGGGCGCCCTGGCGCGTGCGACCCCGCATCCGCACCTCGGGTCCGTATTCCTCCCAGCGCGGCAGGTCGGGCACGAGATCGACGCCGAGCAGGCCGCCCTTCCGGAGCACGCGGGCGGCCTCGCCGAGCGCAGCGTCGAGGTCGCGATCGCGGACAAGCGACTGCAGCATGCCGTAGGGCGCGAGCACCGCGCCGAACGTCCGGCGCCGAAACGGCAGCGCGCGGATGTCACCGCGCACGAGGCCCGGGCGGGCGCTTCGCGGCAGCCGCCGCGCCCGCGCGCGCGCCCGCGCCAGCATCCGCTCGGACAGGTCGATGCCAGTCATCGTCACGCCGCTCCGCGCGATGGGCGCGAGCAGCCGCCCGGTCCCGCACCCCAGCTCGAGCGCGTGCGCGCCGTGCCTCGCCAGTACGCGCGTCCAGAACGGCAAGTCGCGCCGTCCGAGCGTCCGCGTGTTCTCCCAATCGTAAAAAGGGGCGTAGAGATCCCAGGGGTGGTCCGAGGGTCCGACGGTCCGACGGTCCGAGGGTCCGGGGATCCGAGGGTTCGAGGAACTTGCCGTCAAGCAGGCTCTCCGGAGCAGACGAACGTCAGCACATTACCTCGAACCCCCGGACCGCCGGACCCTCGGACCCTCGGACCGTCAATACTCACTAAGAAGCCTCGCCGCCCGCTCGATGTCGTCCTCGCCCGCCAGGAACGCGGCCTCGAGCGGCGGCGAGTACGGCACGGGTGTGTCGAGTGCGGCGACGATGCGGATGGGGGCGTCGAGGAAGTCGAACGCTTCTTCCTGGATGACGGCCGCCAGCGACTCGCCGATCCCGCCCGTGCGCGAGTCTTCGTGGACGATCAGCACCCTGCCGGTGTGGCGCGCGACGGCCAGCACCGCGTCGCGATCGAGCGGCGCGAGCCAGCGCAGGTCGAGCACGCTCGCCTCGATGCCCGACCCCGAGAGCGTCCCGGCCACGCGCAGGGCGGCGTGCACGTAGGCGCCGTACGAGATGATCGACAGGTCCCTGCCGGCGCGCCGGAGCGCCGCCCGGCCCACCGGCAGCGCCGGCGGCGGCGCCTCGTCCACCGCCTGCTTGACGCGCGGGTCGCGATAGAGCGCGATGTGCTCGTAGTACAGCACCGGATCGGGATCGGCAACCGCCGACGCCATCAGCGCGCGCGCGTCGTGGGGCGTGGACGGCACGCACACCTTCAGTCCGGGCGTCCGGTAGAACCACGGCTCGGTGTTCTGCGAATGGTACGGCCCCGCGTGCCGCAGGCCGCCCCATGGCATGCGGATCACCATCGGCACCGATCCGCCCCATCGGTAGCGGATCTTGGCGGCGTTGTTGACGAGCTGGTTGAAGCCCGTCGCCACGAAGTCGTTGAACTGCATCTCGCCGATCGGCCGCAGGCCCGCGAGCGCGGCGCCGATGCAGCCGCCGAGCACGGCGCCCTCGGCGAGCGGCGAGTTGATGATGCGGCTGCCGTGCGCCGCCAGCAGCGGCCGCAGCAGCAGGAACGCGTTCCCGTAGACGCCGCCGACATCCTCGCCGAACACGAACGCGCGCGCGTCGGCCGCGAGCGCGTCGCCGACGCCGTGCATCACGGCCTCGAGAAACGTCATGCCCTTCCTGTCGAACGGCGGCGCCGGTTCGATCTCGAGCGAGGCCGTGGGAATCGGGGCCGACAGGTCGCGATCGAGCACCTCGACGCGGCGGCGGTCGAGCGGATCGTCGGCAATGACCCGTTCGGTGACGGCCGCCGCGTCCGGCCACGGCGCGTCGATGACGGCGCGCGCCTCGGCGTCCACCATCGCCTCGGCCTCCGTCTTCAGCCGGTCGAGCCCGCCCGGCTCGAGCAGCCCGCGGGCCTCGAGGCGCTCCGCGTAGCGCGCGATCGGATCGCGCGCGCGCCAGAACTCGTACTGCTCGCGATCGACGTAGGCCTCTCCGCTCGGCCTCGGGTAGTCCCAGGACGGCGCGGCCTCCTTGCCGAGATACAGCATGTCGTCGTGATGCGCGTGGCCGCACATGCGCATGGCGACCAGCTCGATCAACGCCGGTCCGGCGCCGGATCGCGCCCGCTCGGCCGCCCACGCGAAGGCCGCCGCGACCGCATCCGCGTCGGTCCCGTCGATCGTGATCCCGGGCATACCGTAGCCGGCGGCTTTGTCGGCGAACACCCGCGCCGCGGATTGATCGGCCACCGGCGTCGACAGCGCCGTCTGGTTGTTCTGCAGGCAGAAGACGACCGGCAGCCGGCGCGCGGCCGCCAGGTTGATCGCCTCGTGCCACTCGCCCAGCGACGACCCGCCTTCACCGATGAACGACACCCCGACGCGCGCCGCGCCCGTCTGCTTGAAGGCGAGCGCCATGCCGGTCACCGTCAGGCTGCTGATGGCGAGCGGCGCCGACGCGGGCAGGATCCCCCAGTCGAAGTCGCCGATGTGCAGGTCGCGGCCGTCCATCGGCGCCCCGGCCTTCCCCATTTGCGCGTTCAGCACCATCCGGATCGTCTCCGGCGCCGGTCGCATGGCGAGCGCGGCGCCGACGTCCCGGATGATCGGCGCGACGACGTCGCCCTGCCAGGTGCCGTCCTCGCCGCGCCACTCGGGACCGCGACGCAGCCGGATCGCGGCCGCGTAAATCGCTTCCTGGCCCAGCGACCGGAATCCCTTCCCCTGGAACGGCGTGTTGCCGTACCGGACTTCCGTGTTGAGGAAGAACTGCTTGAGCCGCGTATCGACCGCGCGCGTCAGCACCATGCCGCGGAGCATCTCGAGCCGCTCCGCGTCGGAAAGCCCCGCGGCGATGACCTCGCGCGCCAGAAAGCCGTCGGCCGCGTCGACGAGCGCCGCCGACGCCTGCTCGAGGCGGCGCCTGACGGTGACGGCCGGCGTGGTCTCGAGCCGGCCGTCGATGTTGGCCGCGGCCGCCGAGGCGAGCCCTTCGCGAAGCGGGACCCGCAACGCCTCGATGGCCGCAACCGACGTCGGCGGCCGCTTCGCCGCGCGGTCGAACGCGCGCGCGGCCTCGGTCAGCGCAAACGGGTGCTGCTCGGCGATGAACGCCAGGAATCGGTCCCGGAGGGTCACGGGGAGATACTAGCAACAGTCAATTCAGCGGATTCGCGAATTGAGTGAATGGGCGATTGAAATGAGCGAGTTGAGCGCCTGAGTGGGTTGGCCAGGCATCCACTCATTCACCATTCGCTCATTCACCCACTTCATTCGCTCATTCACTCAATTCACTAATTCGCTGCATTAGCATGGGGCGTGTCTTTCCTCGATCTCCTGCCCGGCTCCGTCGTCATGGCTCCGATGACGAAGGGATCCAATCTTCCCTACCGGCGGCTGTGCGTCGAGCTGGGCGCGAAGGTCCTCGTCAGCGAGATGGTCGTGGCGCGCCGGCTGAAGCAGCGGCGGCGCGGGGAGTTCGCGCTCGTGCGCCGCGCGCCCGAGGAGCCGTGCTTCGGCGTGCAGCTCGCCGGCAACCAGCCCGACGAGGTGGCCTGGGCCGCGGCGCTGGTCGTGGCGCGCGGCGCCGACTTCGTCGACCTGAACCTGGGCTGCCCGATCGACGTGTTCACACGCAAGGGCCTCGGCGCGGCGCTCGGTCAGAAGCCGGGCCGGGTCCGCCGGATCGTCGAAGCCATGCGCGCCGCCGTGACCGTTCCGGTCACCGTGAAGATCCGGCTGGGCTGGACGGACGACAAGCGCAACTACCTGGACCTCGCGCGCGCCGCGGCCGACGGCGGCGCGGCAGCCATCGCCGTGCACGGACGCACGCGCGAAGCGCGCTACCGGCACGCGGCCGACTGGGAGGCCATTGCCGAGATCGCGGCGGCCCTGCCCATCCCGGTCATTGGCAACGGCGACCTGCTGTTTCCGCACGAGATCCGCGAGCGGCTGTCAGGCACCGGCATCGCCGCCGTCATGGTCGCGCGCGGCGTCCTGATCAAGCCGTGGATCTTCAGGGAAGTCGCCACCGGCTACTGGGACATCACGGCCGGGGAACGCGTGGCGCTGTATCGGCGATACGTCGCCCTGGCGCTCGAACACTGGGGCGGCGACGAGCACGGGCGGACGCGGGTGCGCGAGTTCCTGCGCTGGCACGCGGGCTTCTGGTGCCGCTACGCGCCGCGACGCCCCGACGGCAGCTGGCCGTCGATGCAGACGCGCGAGTCGTCGTTCCAGCCACGCTCACCGCTCGAAGCGCTGCTCGCGCGCTCGGATGACGCGGCGCTCGACTACGTGACGGACCAGCTGCTCGCGGGTGAGGACCTTGATGCGCCGCCGGCGGCGGGCGTGGCAGTTGGACCGGCGGAAATGGAGATCGTGCCGGAAGGATAGGTCCGGGTTCCGCGTTCAGGGTTCCAGGTTCGAGATTCCTTCCTACGCCGCCGGTACGAACGCCAGCTCGCATCCGAGTCGTCCGTTCGCGACGCCACTCTCGTACAGGTCCGCGGCGTCGGGCCATTGCGTCGTCGCGTCGCGTCGGATATCGTTTGGGCTGTCTTCAGGAGGCATTGGTGCCTGAGTTGCACGCATCGCTGCCCCTCCGTCGCTTCGGCCAGACAACTCGGCGCGACGCTTGGTGGCTCCAGTCCGCGGTCGTCTTCCTGGGTTTTTCGGCGTTCATCATCTATTCGACGTGGGCCGCGTTCCAGGGCACGAACTACGAGTGGGGGCCCTACCTGTCGCCGTTCTACTCGCCGTTGATTTACGGCGACTCGCCGCACGCGATGATCCAGCTCGCGGGCGCGCCGGGCTGGTGGCCGGGCGCGCTGCCCTTCTCGGCGGCGTTCCTGATTCTGTGGGCGCCGATCGGCTTTCGAGGCACGTGCTACTACTACCGCGGCGCCTACTACAAGGCGTTCTGGGCCGACCCGGTGGCCTGCTCGGTCGGCGAGCCGCGCGCCAAATACCTCGGCGAGCGCTGGTTCCCGCTCGTCGTCCAGAACATCCACCGCTACACGCTGATCCCGGCGGTGGCGCTGCTCGTGTTCCTGTCGCACGACGCGTGGAAGGCACTGTGGTTTCCGGCGGACGGCGGCACGGAGTTCGGCATCGGTGTCGGCACGATCGTGCTGACCGTCAACGTGATTCTCCTCGGCGGCTACACGTTCGGGTGCCATTCGCTGCGGCACCTGGTCGGCGGCGCCCTCGACGTCATGTCCAGCCGGCCGGCGCGCCGGACGGCGTACACCTGCGTGAGCGCGCTAAACCGCGGCCACATGACGTGGGCGTGGATCAGCCTCTTCTGGGTCGGGTTCAGCGACGTCTACGTCCGGATGCTCGCCACCGGCGCGTGGACGGACCTGCGCATCCTATGATGTCGCCCAACCCTGAGCCCTGAGCCCTGAGCCCTAAGCCCTTATGTCGGATCTTCCCGTCCTCACTCACGATGTCCTCGTGATCGGCGCCGGCGGCGCGGGGCTTCGCGCCGCGATCGAAGCCTCGGCCCGGGGCGTCTCGGTCGGCGTCATCACGAAGTCGCTCCTCGGCAAGGCGCACACGGTCATGGCTGAGGGCGGGGTGGCGGCGGCCATGGCCAACGTGGACGACCGCGACAACTGGCGCGTGCATTTCGCCGACACGATGCGCGGTGGCCAGTACCTGAACAACTGGCGCATGGCCGAGCTCCACGCCCGGGAGTCGCCGGCGCGCGTGCTCGAGCTCGAGGCCTGGGGCGCGGTGTTCGACCGGACGGCCGACGGACGCATCCTGCAGCGTAATTTCGGGGGCCACCGCTACCCGCGGCTCGCGCACGTCGGCGATCGCACCGGGCTCGAGATGATCCGCACGCTCCAGGACCACGGCGTCCATCAGGGCATCGACGTCCACATGGAGCACACCGTCGTGACGCTCCTGACCGACGACGGGCGCGTCGTGGGCGCGGTGGCGTACGACCGGGAGCGCGGGCGGTTCAGGGTGTTTCACGCCAGGGCGGTCGTCATGGCGACCGGCGGGCTGGGACGCGCGTTCCGGATTACGAGCAACAGCTGGGAGTACACGGGCGACGGCTACGCGCTCGCCTACGAGGCGGGCGCGGCGCTCCAGGACATGGAGTTCATCCAGTTTCATCCGACGGGGATGGTCTGGCCGCCGTCGGTCAGGGGCATCCTCGTCACCGAGGGCGTGCGCGGCGAGGGGGGCGTCCTGCTCAACAAGGACGGCCGCCGGTTCATGTTCGACGACATCCCGGAGAACTACCGGAGCTCGACGGCCGACGACGAAGCGGAAGGCTGGCGTTACGTTACCGGCGACAAAGCCGCGCGGCGGCCGCCGGAGCTGCTCACGCGCGATCACGTCGCGCGCTGCATCATGCGCGAGGTCAAGGCCGGGCGCGGCAGCCCGCACGGCGGTGTGTTCCTCGACATCGCCTGGATCCGGAAGCACCTGTCGAACGCGCCCGAGCACATCAAGCGCAAGCTGCCGAGCATGTACCACCAGTTCAAGCAGCTCGCCGACCTCGACATCACCGAGCAGCCGATGGAGGTTGGGCCGACGACGCACTACACGATGGGCGGGATCCGGGTGGACGGCGACACGCAGATGTCGACCGCGCCGGGCCTGTTCGCGGCCGGCGAGGCCGCGGCGGGCCTCCACGGCGCCAACCGGCTCGGCGGCAACTCGCTATCGGACCTTATCGTCTTCGGCAAGCGCGCCGGCGAGTTCGCCGCCGCCTTCGCGAAGCAGCACACGCCGGGCAGGGTCAACGACGACCAGGTCCGGGCGGCGACCGGACACGCGCTCGCGCCGTTCGATCGCGGCACGTCGGGCGAGAACCCGTACGCGGTGCAGCGCGATCTGCAGGACACGATGCAGGACCTGGTCGGCATCGTCCGCAACGAGACGGACATGAAGCAGGCGCTCGAGCACATCGCGCGGCTCCGCGAACGGGCGGAGCGGGTCGGCGTCGGCGGCAACCGCGAGTACAACAACGGCTGGCACACCGCCATCGACCTGCCCAACCTGCTCGTCGTCTCCGAAACCATCGCCCGGGCGGCCATCGAGCGCAAGGAAAGCCGCGGCGCGCACTTCCGCGAGGACCACGACCGGAAGTCCGACGCCTTCAGCGCCTTCAACTTCGTGCTCCAGAAGGGCGCCGACGGCGCGATGCAGGTGAGCCGCGTGCCGATTCCGCCAATGCCGGACGAGCTCAAGCAGGTGATCGAGGAGAACAAGTAGCGATGGCGACGCAGACGTTCCGGATCTGGCGCGGCGCGCGCGGCGACGGGCGCTTCGAGGCCTACACGACCGAGGTCGAGGAAGGCATGGTCGTCCTCGACGCCGTGCACGCGATCCAGGCCACCCAGGCGCCTGACCTGGCCTGCCGCTGGAATTGCAAAGCCGGCAAGTGCGGGTCGTGCTCGGCGGAGATTAACGGCCACCCGGCGCTCATGTGCATGACTCGGCTCAACACGCTGCCGGCCGGCGAGCCGGTCACCGTCGAGCCGATCCGGACGTTTCCCCACGTCAGGGACCTCGTCACCGACGTCTCCTGGAACTTCGAGGTCAAGAAGCGCATCAAGGCGTTCAAGCCGCGCCCGCCCGACGCGCCCGACGGCACGTGGCGCATGCAGCAGGCCGACATCGACCGCGTACAGGAGTTCCGGAAGTGCATCGAGTGCTTCCTGTGCCAGGACGTGTGCCACGTGCTGCGCGACCACCACAAGCACGACGAGTTCGTCGGGCCGCGCTTCTACGTCTACGCCGCCGCGCTCGAGATGCACCCGCTCGACACGGAGGACCGGGTTGACGAGCTCAAAGAGGCCCACGGCATCGGCTACTGCAACATCACCAAGTGCTGCACGAAGGTGTGCCCCGAGCACATCACGATCACCGACAACGCCATCATCCCCCTCAAGGAGCGCGTCGTCGATCGGTTCTACGACCCGGTGAGCCGGCTGCTGCGGATGTTCAAATAGCCGGCGCTCGGCGCGAAGTGACGAAGGAAGAGGTGTGTCGGGATGTAGAAGGCGACTACGTTCGTGGCGATCATCAGAAGCAGCCACGCCGACGCCGGCATGGTCGTCTGAGGATGTCCGTCATCCATGCCGTAGACGTAGTTGATGTTGCCGGCCCAGGCCTGACCGCGGGCCGACGCCGGCGGATCGGGACCGATCGCGTAGCAGAGCCCGAGGAGCCCGACGGCCAGCAGCGCCTGCCACAAGCAGGCGCGCCGGTCGTAGCCGAGCCGCCACACGAGGAAGAGAAGCGCGAACGGCAGCCATCCGTGGAACGACGACAGGCCGCGCACGAAGAGCGGAATCGTCGAGTTGAACATGTACGCGGTCATCCCGGTGATCCTGATGCCGACGAGCGACCACCCGAGGAAGTCGACGACCCACAACATCTGCGGCAGCAGAATCCCCACGGTGGGCATGCTGACGAGCAGCGCGTTCTGCCGCCACACGCCGACGAGCGCCGGGCCGGCCGGTCGTCTAGAATCGGCGCCATGGAGACCCCGCTGACGCCCCTCGAGTTCATGCGGCGCGCCCGCCGTCTGTATGCGGACCGGATCGCGGTGGTCGACGGCGACCTGCGCTGGACCTACGCGCAGTTCTTCCAGCGGTGCGATCGATGGTCCGCGGCCCTGCAGGCGCTCGGCGCGGGTCCGGGCGACCGCGTCGCCTACATCGCGCCGAACACCCACGCGCAGCTCACGTCGTTCTACGCCGTGCCGCAGATCGGCGCCGTACTCGTACCCCTCAACTACCGGCTGGCGCCCGATGAGTTCGCCTACCTGATCGAGCACAGCGGCGCGGTGGTGGTGTGCGCGGACGGCGATTACCTGGACGCGGTGGACGCGATTCGACCTCGGCTCGGGCACGTCCGCCACTTCGTGGCGCTCGACCGCGCCCGCGGGGGATGGCTCGACTACGAATCGCTCGTGGCGCAAGCGTCCGCGTCGCCCGTGCGGCCGCCGATCGGCGAGCGTGACCTGCTGACCATCAACTACACGAGCGGCACGACGTCGCGGCCGAAGGGCGTGATGATCACGCATCGCAACGCGTGGATCAATTCCGTGGGCATGCTCGCGCACATCCGCATGACGCCCGGCGACGTCTACCTCTGGACGCTGCCGATGTTCCACGCCAACGGCTGGACGTTCACGTGGACGGTCACGGCCGCGGGCGCCCGGCACGTCTGCCTGCGAAAGGTGGACGCGACCTCGGTGTTCCGCCTCGCGACCGAGGAGGCGGTGACGTGGCTGTGCGCCGCGCCAACCGTGCTGATCGCCCTGGCGAACGCGCCGGCGGAGCTGCGCGACCAGACGCCGCGGGGCGTACAGGTCATGACGGCCGGTGCCCCCCCGGCGGCCTCGACCATCGAACGCCTGGAGCAGGGCCTCGGGTGGACGGTGACGCAGATTTACGGGCTGACCGAAACCTCGCCGGCCATCTCGATTTGCGAGCCCAGGCCCGAGCACGCCGGGCTGACCGCGGCGGAGCGCGCCCGGGTCAAGGCGCGACAAGGCGTCGAGCTGATCACGTCCGGGGAGCTCCGCGTGGTCGACGAAGCCGGCGTCGAGGTCCCGGCTGATGGGGCGACGACGGGTGAGATCGTCGCGCGCGGCAACGTCGTGATGGCCGGCTACTACAACGACCCCGACGCCACCCGGCAGGTGATGGGCGACGGCTGGTTCCACACCGGCGACACCGCCGTCGTGCACCCCGATGGCTACGCCGAAATCCGCGACCGGCTGAAGGACGTCATCATCAGCGGAGGCGAGAACATCTCGTCGGTGGAGGTCGAGGCCACGCTCCTCGGTCATGAGGCCGTGCAGGAGGCCGCCGTGGTCGGCCTGCCACACGAGAAGTGGGGCGAGGCCCCGCACGCCTTCGTCGTGCTGAAGCCGCGCGCCTCCGTCTCGCCGGAGGCGTTGCGGGACTTCTGCCGCAGCCGGATCGCCCACTTCAAGGTCCCGCACTCGTTCACGCAGGTGCCCGACCTGCCGAAAACGGCCACCGGGAAGATTCAGAAGTTCGTACTTCGGCAGGAACGACCCAACCTGTCGAAGCAGTAGGGCCGGCCTTGTCAACCGAATCGGGCCGGCCGGTGTATACCCGGTAGCGTCCGCCGGCCATTCCGCGCGGACGCGTTCCGAAAGGGGGCCGATCGTGCGGTTTGGAATCATCGCCATTCCCGCGGTGCTCGCCGTTGTCGTCGTCGGGCTCGTGGCCGTGCGGTTCTGGCGTAACCTCGGACGTCAGGCCCGGAGGGCCGGCTACGCGTCCACTGGTGATTTTCTGCGGGCAGCGCCCCGAACCGACGACGAAAAGCGGGACGCAGTGGACCTGACGCTCAAGGGACTGGTGGTCTGCGTCCTCGGGCTGCTGTTTCCGCCCTTCCTGCTCATCGGGTTGTTCCCGCTCTTCTACGGGGCGCGAAAGCTCGCGTACGCGTCGATGGGCCTCGGGCTCGTCGACGACGCTGAGCAGCCGGGCGCGTGAGCGAACCCGCCGGCGGCGACCGGCGCGCCGCGGCCGGCCAGGTGGCTGCCGATGTCGCCGACGAAACACGAGCGGTTCGCGCCGCGGTCGATGCCGTGCGCCGCGGCGATCGCGAGGCGTTCGGCAAGCTGGTGGAGCGCTACGAGCGGCGCCTGTTCGGTCTCACGCTCATGGCGGTTCGCGACCCCGCGGCGGCCGAGGAAGTGGCGCAGGACGCCTTCGTGCGCGCCTTCACGCACCTCGACGCGTACGACGAGCAGCGGCCGTTCTACCCCTGGCTTGCGACCATCGCCGTGCGCCTGTCCCAAAACTGGCTGAGGGCCCGCGCCCGCCAGGGCGGACACGCGAGCGTGCCCCTGGATCCGAACCTCGATGCGGGGTCGGGTCCCGACCCCCTCGCGGAGATCGTGGCCGACGAGCGCGACCGCCGCCTGTGGCGGCTGGTCGCGGCGCTGCCGTCAGGCCAGCGCACCGCCGTCTTCCTTCATTACCGGCAGCAGATGAAGGTTGACGAGGTCGCGCGCGCGCTCGGCGTCACGAGCGGCACGGTGAAGACCCTGCTGTTCCGTGCGCGGCGCCGGCTGCGCGAGGCCATGGCCGCCGACGCCGGGGCGGCGCGCGGCGAGGAGAAATCGACATGACCGACGCGACGAATCCCCGGACGATGGACACCGCGCTCGCGCGCCTGCCGGAACCGCCGGCGCCCGCAGCGCTGTCGGCGGCGACGAGGGCGCGTATCGCGCGCATCGAGCATCAACCCGCCGCGCGCCGCGGGCGCGCCCGGCGCGCGGCTGCTTCGGCCGGCAGCGACCGGCTCCAGTGGATCTGGGCGCTGGCCGGACATGCCGTCGGCACCGGGGCGCTCGTGTACGTCACACTTGCGGGAGCCTTCGCGCCCGGAGTCACGTCGCCGCGCGCGGGAAGCGGCCTGCGAGGCCTCGTCGGCATGCCGGACGCGACACCCGTGGCGCTCGTGCTCGCGGCGGGTCTGCTGATCTTCGTTACGGCGCTCCTGGCGCCCCTGCGGCGGCCCCGGTGAGTACAATCGCCTGGTGACACTCGGCTTTCGCCCGCACGGTGTCGGGGCACCGGCGCCGCCGCTCGAGCTTCCGGACGCCACCGGCAGGCAGCGGTCCCTCGCCGAGTTCCGCGGCAAGCCCGTGATGGTGTCGTTCCTCGGGCCCGCGCACTGCGCGTTCTGCCGCGCGCACGTGATCCGCGCGATCGAGGCGCGCGACGAGCTCACGCGGGTCGGCGCCGACGTGATCCTCGTCGCCTTCCACGACCCCGAACTGCTGATGGCCAAGATGATGCACGACCTCGACCTGCCGTATACGCTGCTCCTCGATCCGGAGATGGCCGCCTACCGGCGATGGGGGCTCGGTCAGGCCGGCCTGGGCAGCCTCCTCAGGCCGGGCCTGTACTGGGCGGGCCTCAAGGTGGCGTTGAGCCGCCAGCCGTCCATGGGCAAGTCGCCGGACCCCGGCCAGCTCGGCGGTGACTTCGTCGTCGATCGCGAGGGACGCCTGCGGCTGGTCAACCGGATGAAGAGCTTTCACGACCGGGCGGCGATGCCGCGGCTGGTTGACGCGCTCGCGACCGCCTGACGTCAGGCGCGCCCGACGAGCGGCGAAGCCCCGGCGGTGCCGTCGGGCGCCATCCGCAGCGACGACGAGACTGGCAGGTGCCGCTCCCACCACGCGGCGGCGTCGTGGTCGGTCCAGGCGGGGATGTCGCAGGCCTCGAAGAGCGCGGCCGCCTCGCGCGCGCTCGACGGCCGCTGGGCCGGTTTTTTCTCGAGGCAGCGAAGGATGACGCGCTCGAGGTCGGCGGGGATCGGAAGCTCGGTGCGCTCGGAGGGCGGCGTCGGGGGCGCCTGCACGTGCTTCACCGCCATGCTCATCGGGTTGGCGTCCTCGAACACGAGCACGCCCGTGAGCAGGAAGTAGGCGACGCAGCCGAGGGCGTAGATGTCCGCGCGGCCATCGACGCGCTCCTCGCCCAGCGCCACCTCCGGCGCGATGTAGCCCGGCGTGCCGGCGGCGACTCCGTCCATGGTGATTCGGCTCACGTCTTCGCACGCGGCGCACTTGGCGAGCCCGAAGTCCAGCACCTTGACGAAGTCGTGGGTCAGCGCAATCTTGCAGAGCATGACGTTCGACGGTTTCAGGTCGCGGTGCACCAGGTTGCGCTGGTGCGCTTCCTCGAGCGACTCGCAGATCTGCAGCAGGATGTGCCGGACGCGCGACGCGGGCTGCGGGCCGAACGTCCCGACGAGCGCTTCGAGGCTGATGCCGTCGAGCAGCTCCATCACGTAGTAGAACTGCCCGTCGGGCGCGACCCCGAAATCGTACAGGTAGATTGTGTGTGGCGACTGCAGGGCCGCAATCGCGTTGGCCTCGCGATGGAACCGCTGCACGAATTCGTCCAGCCGGCGGGGCGTCGTTGACGCGCGCGGCCGGACGAGCTTGATCGCCGCCTGACGCGCGAGGAGCTGGTGCGCGGCCTTCCACACCTCTCCCATGCCGCCCTCGCCGATGGGCGCGAGCAGCCGATAGCTGCCGAGGTCGCCGGTGGCCGGCCGGGCCGAACGCGCGTCATCGACAATCCGCCGCCGCATGAGGCACGCGAGCACCGCCATCAGGTAGTTGAGACCGGGCCAGACGATCAGCCGGCTCCAGGGCGCCGGCGCGAGGTCGAGCCGCGCCGCGTTGATCGCGTACGCAAGCGGCCACATCGACGCCGCGGCCAGCGCGGCGCTCAGCGTCCAGCCCGTTCGCGCCGGCACGAGGACGCACATCACGATAATCCAGGGGCCGACGGCCGAGAAGCCCAGCA
>Ga0214472_10005405_pt1 | contig 13444 bp, 2 predicted proteins | sample RVTome_6_FD_207662 | JGI IMG/M metagenome (GOLD analysis project Ga0214472, IMG submission 207662) | Soil microbial communities from uranium-contaminated site in the Upper Colorado River Basin, Wyoming, United States - RVT140D175 | ecosystem: Environmental > Terrestrial > Soil > Contaminated >... | reverse complement strand
CCTTCGTGATCGCCGCGGTCAAGGTAGTCTTGCCGTGGTCAACGTGACCGATCGTGCCTACGTTTACATGCGGCTTCGTACGCTCGAATTTTTGCTTTGCCATAACAAAAGCCTCCTAAGATTACGGAAAACAAGATAAAAACGCAAAGAAGCGTACCCCGGCTGTCCCCTGACGTACCCATCAGGCGCCGGGGAAGCCCCGAGTACTCTGGAGCCGACGACCAGGATCGAACTGGTGACCTCATCCTTACCAAGGATGTGCTCTACCTACTGAGCTACGTCGGCCCTTACATATGTTGTATCCCGGACAGGCACAGCCCGCCCTCCGGGCGTTGCCTGACAGAAACCCGCCCGGATAAAAAACCCTGCGGTAAGGCCATGTTAGCGCGCACAGAGGATAACCAGCCCTATTTCAGACCGCTTAATATAGTCTAACATGGGTTTAATGTCAAGAATTATTTTAGAACACATCCGAAACAGGACCTAAGGGCCGGTGAAGTAAGGCAGGTGGTGACAAGACGCGGCATATCGACGTTAGATTTTTTAACAATATATCCCGGTACGTAGTTATCCGGAGATGCCTACTATCCAGTACCGCTGAAAATCGTCGAATGAAATACCGGTACACTCATGCACCGCATCTTCGATAGACTGGCCTCTTCCTAATAGTTTCAGGAGCTTGGCAAGGTTGTAGCTTCCAAACCTATCGACCAGGAAGTTCACAGCGGAATAAGATTCCGCATACGCGAGGCTGGCCTCATCCCCGGACATTCCCATGAATGGCCCGGCAAGAGACGAAAGCGGGATTATTTTCCCGCCTTTTATGCCTTGCGACATGTCGTGCACATGACGTTCCTCGTACATGGCGACCCCTTCGGCAACCCATGTCGGTATGTTGTGCCCGGCTATCATGTTCGTGACTGCGTGGGCGTACTCGTGGTACAGTATGGCCGTGAGCACCATCTTGTCTACACTGCCCCCGACCGGTACACGGATGTTCCCGTCGAATATGCCGGAAGACCATGATGGGGCGTCGGTTACGTCCGAGAACTGCTCGCGGGTATATAGTATTACCGCTATCGGCTCCCTCGGGTAGTAGTCGAGATCGCTGCCGACATCCCTGTACGCGCTGTCCAGGATGTCCAGGACAAGCTCGCCCAACTCTCTTTTCTCTTCGCCCTCGTACTTGATGTTGAAGTAGTACGTATCCGTCTTGGAGAAGCTGCCCTCTACCTGAAACTCCTTCTTTGCCTTAGCGAGCCGCTCCTTCAGCCCGGCGTTTTCCGGCATGAGCCTGAGCGCCATCTCCCATTCATCTATAGACTCGGCAAGCTTTCCCCTCTGGTAGTATATGGCCCCGATGAGGTCGTGTCCGCGCCAGTCGTCCGGGGCAAGATACACCTCGTCGTACAGATAATAAAGCGCGTCGTCGTTGTTCCTGAGGCTGTACGAGCCGTAACCGAGCCCCAGGTAGGTGTCCGCATTCTTGTCGCGCTCCAACCGCGACGCCCACCTGAAGTCGCCGATGCCCTTCTCGAAATCGCCGGATGCGTAGAAGGCCCATCCCCTGGCCCTGTATACGGACGCAAGGTTTTCCTTGGCCTTTTCGTTGAATGGGTCGTCGTCGAGCGCGGACTTTAGCGCTTCTATAGCCTTGTCGTAATCCTGGGAGTGGACGGCATCGGGGGGTTTGGACGAAGAGGTCCCATGCGCCTGTGCGGACGAAATGCCCGCGCTCCAGACAAAAAAGGCGGCGAACAAGGCCGCGGCGGCTATTACGGAATGTAGGTCCTTCAGGTTGTCCCCGCCTTCGTCCCGTCATTTGCGTATGTATTGAAAAGCGCTGCTGCCATATCCAATACTACGTTACCAAATCGCCGGTTGTCAAGGATAAACGTTCCGCCGCCGCCCCACCGTCTCCGCTGGGAAGGTCAGTTTCCTTCCAGGGTCGTCCCGGCCGGAGGCGCAATGAAGTTCCGGACCCTGACACTCCTTATACCCACCGCTAACGGCGGGAGCATGCTGAGCGGGTCCGTCGGGTCCCAGACCCCTATCCTGCCTATTACAAATTTATTCGGTGGGCCGACCACACGGCCGTCGAACACGCCGAAACCGTCCATGAACGAACCCAGCGTCAACTCAGGTTCGTATCCGGGCGGATTGCCGTGGTGTTTGGGGCCCTTCCGGACCGCCACCTCTATGAACTTCCCGTTGACGTACACCCGGTTTTCGGAAGGCTCCCGTCCCCAGGTAACGGTTACTGCTATATTAGCCCCCTTTTCGAGCGGGCCGTCCAGTTTAGCGACATACGGGAAGCCCACCCCTCCGAATACCTTCTCCATTACGACCGGGTGAAGCTGGTAGCTCCCCACGGCCAGGTCATGGTCGTTTATGCCTATCGAAAAGAACGGGGCGCCTTCCTTGTCGTAGAGCGTGACCAGCGACTCCAGGTCGTTGCCAAGGTTCGAAAGCCTTACAGGGTCGAGCACGACGAGACATATATCGACCGCGCCTTCATCCTTGCTGAACACCTCGCCCGCGTCGAACGCTATATAACCGTCCCCGCCGTCCTGGACCCAGCCCGGCAGCGTACCGTCCAGCCGGCCGGACATCTTAACCAGGTCGCCCAAAGCCCTGGGCGCCGTGACCGCGCCGTCATTATACTGAAATATAGTCTCGTCGAAAGCAAAACCGGGGTCCGACATCTCCACAGCGTATGCGGCAAACGGCATTGCCAGAAGCATGATAACGGCTGGTATTTTTTTCATCGCGGCGTCCTTGAAAACAAAGCCCGGCAGCGTGCGCATACCGGGCTTTCTTATATATCACACAAAATTTCCACGGCAGTGCATAACTTTCATTATACACCACCTACGGCATGGAGGCAATTGTGTCGCCCGCTGACTCGCCCCTGCTGATGGTGGAGCGGTTGCCCGCGCCGTCCACGGAGATGACCGCATAGCTGTATGTGTGGCCGGAGAGGGCGCCTGTATCGGTATACGACAGGCAGGTGCCCGCGTTGACAAACACCGTCAGCATATTACCCGCTACCACATCGGCGTCGGTCAGTATGGTGCCCTGCTCCTTCCTGTATATCTCGTAGTGGTCGATCCTGACATTGTCAGACGGCTTGCACCACGTCAGAAATGCGTTGCCCGCGGCAGGCTGGGCCTTCAGGTCCGCCACGGCTGCCGGGGCCATGGTGTCCGCCGCGGTCGTCCTCGTTATTATGTCCGATATCACGGACTCGTTCCCGGACGAGTCGACAGCGGTCATCACGTACCAGTATACCTTGTTGGGCTCGCCGGACGAATCGATGTACGACGTGCTGTTGCCCGCGACATGGATGTGCGTCAGCGTACGCAGGTCCGTTGAAGCGGTTATCTCGTAGTCTGCCTTGTAAAGCTGGTAGTGGTCTATGACGCCGTTACAGGTCCCGCCGCTGTCCGAGGATGCCGACCATGCCAGGTCGAGGTCCGGCGACGGCCCGACCGTGGCGGTTAGACCGCCTGGGGCATCCGGCTTGGCGGTGTCCACGCAAGGCGCGGCGGCCACAGTGCCCGTGGCCTGGGCGGAAAGCCCTGACGGGTTGCCCGCGACGTCAAACGCCTCAAGCCTGTAGTTGTACATCGAGTCGCCGACACCGCTTGCGACATAACTCACCGCGTCGTTCGCCATTATGAACGTGTTCACCTGGTCCGGGTTGTCCTTGTTGGACTCGGTGATATCCAGCGGGTAGTCCGCGCGGTACAGCTTGTAGTACATGAGCTGCTGCGGGCTGCCCAGGTCGTCCACGTCCGTGGACGCGCTCCATGAGATATTTATGTACGGGTACACGCCCGTAGCAGCCGCAAGGTTTCCGGGCACGGCGGGAGGCACGTTGTCCGGCGACGGGGCAGCGGCAACTGTTGCCGAGCCGATGTTTGACAGCACGCCCGCGTTAGCTCCTACCGATGCGTCCACCGCGACTATGCCATAATAGTAAGCGGTGTCGTGGTTGCCGGTCCGGTCTATGTAGGAGTGCCTGACCCCGGAGACTGTGGAAAGCTTCGACACACCCGGGTCGGTCACTGCCGAGAAGCCCGCAAGGCTCCTGTAGATGTCATAGTGGTCAATGGTGCCTGCTCCGCCGGAGTCGTCCAGGTCTGTGGCCGGGTCCCAGAACAGGTCTATGTCCGGGTACGGCTGCTGGAGCACCGTAAGCGGCGTGTCAGGCCATGTGGGCGGAGTTGCGTCAGTGGACACAGTCCTTACCGTAGCTACAGCGCAGTTCGATATGTTGGACAGGTTGTTCTCGTCATCCCACGCCCTGAGCGCGAAGTAGTACGTCTTGCCGGGTGTCCCGCCGGTGTCGGCCGCCGAGTCCGCGTTGTACGGTATCAGGTTAACCGCTACTTCCGCCTGGCCGACATTGTTCTCTGTTATGCATTTATCGGTCAGGAACGGCTCTATGCCCACGTCCGCCCTGAAAAGCCTGTAGCCATTGATAGCGACGTTGTCGACCGCGGCGTCCCAGTATACGTCTACCTCCGGGGTGGCGACCGGCACGCAGTTGGTTATGTACGGGGGCGTCGGGGCTTCCATGTCCTTGCCTACTATGATGTACGGGCTGTTGGATATATTGGACCAGTTGCCGGACGAGTCGGCGGAGCGTACTGCGTAGTACACGCCCTTGTGGTCGTACCAGGTCGCGGTGTAGTTGTTGAACGTGCCCGCCTGGCTCGAAGCGTAAGTGCCGGTATAGACAAGGCTGGCCGTTGCAAAGTTATCGTCCGTCACAGCGGCGGGTGTGCCGACCGAGCTTGTAGGCAGCCGGTATACCTGGTAGCTTGCCGCGCCGGTACCAGTCCCGAAGCCCAGGTTGTCGAGCGGTGTCGTCCACGAGAGGACGGCCTGCGAGGTCCCGACCGGGGTTTCAAGCGCAAGGTCGCTAACCTTTGCTGGCGCATCCCTGTCCGTGACCGGGTTCACGGTAACAGGTCCGCCGGAGAGGTCGGACAATAGCCCGGCGACATCCTCGGCGATAACCGCGTATGCATATGTATGTCCGGCAAGCGCCTTCAACGCGGTGTTCTGCAGGTCGTGCACGTACTGTTCTGATGCGTACGCCCTGAACTCGTTTATAATCGGCCTGTAGGACATGTTGGTGTCGTACGTCTTCGTTATGTATATCCTCACCTGGCTGGTCAGGACAGGCGGGTCGAACGTGTACGACGGGGTGCTGTTGGTGTTATCCGTGACCGTATACCCGGTTACCCAGGAGGTCCCGTCGTATGTCTGTATCAGGTAGTCCTTGGGCCTGTAGTAGGCGCTGTTGTACAGGTCGAACGAGACGCTGGAAAGGAGCCTCTGTCCGCCGAAGTCCAGCCTCAGCCAGTTCGGGCCGACGTTGTGCAGGCCGTCCCAGCGTGTTGCGGTGCTGCCGTCGGCCGCGTTGGCGGGATAGTATATTGAATACGTGTTGCTCGCGGTTGCCGTGGCTGTGAGTGCGATATTTCCAGCGCCGGTGGTAGGCGTCATTGTGCCTATCAGTGTCGCCCCGGTGACGCCGGTCAGTGGTAATGCCTGCTCCCTGGCGTATACGTTGTACTGCGAAAGCCCTGCAAGGCTTGCGGATGGGCTGAACGTCAGCACGTTCGCGGACTCTGCCGAAGAGCTGGTCACATTAAGGTCGGTGATGACAGTGGGCTTCGCGTATATATAGCCGGTTGTCATGGTGTTGGATATATTGCCCTCCGCGTCCACCGCGCGCACCCTGTACATGGCAGCTGTTCCGGACGTAAGGGCCTTCGGGTCGTCGAAGCTCTGCGGGCTGCCCGGCGTATCGTACCCGGCAGGCCTGCAGAAGGTGCCGTCGTTCGCGAGAAGCGCGCCGGTGCTCGTCTCAAGCCTCACGCCGTCTATCGTGATATCGATGCTCGTGTCCGCGGAAGGCCTGATGACCACCCTGGCGGAAGTCGCCGTGGCGGAACCGCTGAACGTACCGGAGGCCGTAAACCTCTGCCACCCGCCGCTTATCGCTGGAGACGTGACCGCTATGCTCTCATAGTTTCCGCCGTTAGCCTGTATAAAGAACTGGAATGTCGTCGAATTGCTTGCCTTTGCCCAGAACGATACGGAATACGTTTTATTTGCCACGGACTCCACAGTCGAGGGTTCCGCGGATACAATGTACCTGTCGCCGGAACCGTTGTACCTTATCTTTACCGCCCTGTTGTCGAACATCGCATCCGAGACCGCGTAGGCTGACGTGTACGAGACAGACCAGCCCGTGAAACTGTCCACGTAAGTGTCGTCCACTGTCCCGGTATGGGCCTCGAAACCGGGGTTTGTCAGCCTGGAGCTTATAACCGTGCCCCAGGATACGCCCTGGTTGTATGTGGCCTCTACCCTGTAATTGTCTATGCCCACCGGAGTGTAACCAGAGTAGTTCTGGTCCGAAGGCGCATCCCAGCCAAGCCTTGCTATCGTATAGTTCGAGGCCTCTGTAAGGGCGCCTGAAACAGTGAAATCCGCCGGTGCAGCTGTATCCGTGATATTGAGCGTGCCGGCCGCGGACGCCACTGACTCATATGGCGCACTCCCGCCGTAACTGCTGTAGACGGCTGCCACTGCGAAGTCGTAGACTCCGGGCATAAATCCCGCTAACTGCAGCGTCGCGGAAGTTGCAGCGACATTTGTGGAAAGCGTCCAAACACCGGCATCTCTTCGGAGGTACACGTTGTAGCTCTGGAGGTTGGCAATGACAGCCGGGGCTATCCAAGTCAGCCTTACCGCGCTGTTGAACTGCCGTACCGGGCTCACGCCGGAAGGCGGCGCCGGTATGTTCAGCAGGACGCTGTTGCCTATGGTGGACTCCAGTCCGGAAGACTCGTCTATCGCGGTGACCGCGTAATAATAGTTTACGGCTGTCGAGGGGACGGCATCGTCCGTGTGTGTGAGCCCGGCTACCGGTCCGGCTATCACGTTGCCCGGCACGAGGTCGGTCTGGACGAGGGCGGAGCCTGACTTCCTGTACACGTTGTAGCCGGATATCGCTCCTATGTTCGCCGGTGCGGACCAGCTTAGCTCCGCTCTCAGCAACTGGGACAGCGGTCTGGCAGTAAGCGTCGTGACGGCGGCCGGGGCCGGGTCGGTTATGCTGACGCTGAACACGGTCCCTGTCGGGACGTGGGATACGCCGCCCGCCGCGTCTACGGCTACCACCGCGTATGAGTAGTCCTGCCCGAACAGTGTCGTCGCGTCGGTATATGAGTACACCACCGAATCCCCGGAGCCGTCCGTGCTCTGGGATGTGTCGGAGACCGTCGCAATATAGTTCGCCGGGCCTATGTCCGCATCGGTGAGCGGCGTCAGCCCGTTTAACCTGTAGATATTGTATGATTCGACGTTTACGTTGTCGCCCGGGTCGCCCCATGCGACCGCCGCGTTGTACGTCCCGTTGACCTGGTACGCGACCTGGCCGGTAATGGCGGACGGCACGACTACATCCGTCCCGAGCGCAACGGTTACGCAGTTGGACACGAAAGACTCGTTGTTCTCCGCGTCGCAAGCGACTACCGCATAATAGTAAGTAGTGGACGGCTGGCAGGTATTGTCTGTCCAGGACACCTGGTTACCCGCCGCCTGTCCGGGCAGCCCCTTAAGTATCCTGGTGGCGTAGGGCTTCGTGTCCTGAGTTACCGGCTGGCTGTACCGGTACACGTTGTAATGGCTTGTCCCCTGGCCTGGCGCATCTTCGACTGCGGTCCATGACAGGTTCACGGCGAGGCCGGTATCAATTGTGAACGAGAGGTCGCTGACGGCATTTGGCGGACGATTGAAGTCAGTCTTGACCGTGGTCAGGTTCCTCCAGCCTGCGTTGTAGTTGCTCCACTTGGTGTATGCGTGGCACTGGAATATGGTAGAGGTATAACTGCTGCCCCCGACACCCACAGCCTTGTTGTCGGACTGGCTGAAACATCCGACTTTGAGCAGCTTGCCCTTCGTCGAGCTGTGCGGGAAGTGGCAGGTAGAACAGGTGAAGTTGTGGTATTCCACACCTGTCCCGTTTATGTCGCGCGCGATGTCATGGCTTATTAGCGCGCCGCCCTTGACCGCCTCGTGGCCGAGGAACTTCGTGTTGGTCCCCGCCATACCCGCGGTAACCGTGCCAGTCACGTCGTCCTTCTGGTGGCACATGAAGCACAGGTCGTTCGCGTTAGACGGCGGGTTGACCGTGGTCACCTGGTTCCTGTGCGTCGCGTCCGGAGGCCAGGCCGGTGGGTAAGGCGAAAGTTCGAAGTAGTTTGTACCGTCGAAAGGCGTCCCTGCGGTAGGCCTATGATATGTGGAATAAACGCCCCTGCCCGCATGGAACAGTTCAGGCCAGTTGCTCTCCCTGTAGAACGGGGCCCTCAGGTCCGGGGAGTTGGCCGAGCCGTGCTCGTTGTGGCAAGAGGTACAGCCGACGACACCCTCTTTTATCGGGTGGTGCGAGCTCTTCGTCTCGTCTTTCGTGAAGTTGTCCACCGGCAGGTCCATATTGAACGTGTCGACGAAAGCCGGGTCGCGTTCGCTCGCATGACAGTTCCTGCTGCTGCAGAAGGTGTAGTACGGCGCGCCTGTCGTATAGTTCGCGAAACCCTTGAAGTTGTACACGCTGCCGAAGCCGGGCGAAGACATGTCCATGTTGAGCGGCTTGTCCGAGCGTATGAGTTTCTGCTCTGCCGTGCCGTGCGGGTTGTGGCAGTATGTGCAGTTCTTGTCTACCCCGCCCTTGTGCCCGAAGGTGAGCGAGGTGAACCCGGCGTATCCGCCATACACGCCGGCCGGTCCCTGATGGCACGACCCGCACACGGAGTTGACGCCAAGCTCCTCCGTCCTCATGCCCCGCGCGGTCGAGTGGACACCAAAGCCCACCGATATCCCGGACGACGAGCTTATGTTTTGGAGTAGCATCGAATAGTTGGGGCTGCCGTGCGGGTCATGGCAGCCGGTGCATCCGACGCCCGGCGCGTCGTGCGGAGAGCCCGCGTAAGCCTCCTTGTTCCACTTGTTCCAGGTGCCGGTCGCGGCATCCCATTCAGGCCCGTCCGTGCCGGTCGCAAGACCCGGGAACTTAACGCCAGGAGCGCCGGACTGGTCGTGGCAGCCTATGCAGAAGGCCGCGTTGGAAGGGACGGCTACGGCGCTGTTATCGGCGGACACCACAGGGTTGGCCCTCGTAACCACGTGCGGGTTGTGGCAGCTCTCGCACTCCACCTTGGAGTCCGAGGACGTCTGTGATGCGGTGTCCACGTCGTGGTGTTTCGCCTGGGCGAACTTCGACTGTATGTTCACCCCGTTTTGGCTGTTGGCCGGGTTGTTGTGGCAGCCGTAGCAGAACGTCTCCTCGTCGCCGAACGCGTTCTTCCTCAAGCCCTTGTTCACCGAGCCGTGGTACTCGTGGCAGTCCGTGCAGAGCAGGCTGCCGCCGGTAAAATGCGCTCCGGCCGCGTAGCCCGCCGGCAGCTTGGGCGGTGCGTGCTCCGTGCCGCCCCTGTAGAAGCTCGTGCCGGTGGACGACGGGTCGTGGCATTCAAGGCAGAACTGGTTGACGGTCCTCGATGCGACCGGGTCCACCCAGACCTCCGAGTCGGACGTGTAATTGTCGAACCTGCCCGGGTCCTTCCTGAGCCGCACCACGCCGCGCATGTGTCTCGACTGGTCGTGGCACTTCAGGCACTCGACCGCGTACGAGTCCGTGCCTGTCGGGTCGTAGTGTACCGGATGTATGGACTGCGAGCGCGACGGGTTTGTCGGGTTGTCGTTGAACTCGGACTGCACGTCCGGCAGCGACGTGTTCTCGTTATGGCACTCGTAGCAGTCCATGAGCTGGCCCGCCACGGTGGATATATACGGGTTGTGCGAGTCGTGGCAGAGCGTGCACTCGTCCTTGACGCTCCCCGGAGTGGTCACCACCGCGAACACGGGCTTGTATATGTGGCCGCCGGCCTCGTCAGCGGACGTTACCTCCGGCTTCAGGTCAGGGTGCTTGCCGACCGGCGGTTTCGAGAAACCTCGCTCAAGCGCATCCGGCGGAGGAGGCAGCGGGAGGAGCTGTCCGTTGTATGTGGTCTTGCCGCTGTGGCAGGTCAGGCACCTCTCCGTTGTTGACGACAGCGGCAGGTCGTCTCCGCCGCCGAACGGGTCCGTCGGACGAAGCGCAATCCTCTGCATCTCCTGCACCGCCTGGGCCGGGTCGTGGTTAGGCGCGGCCGGCTCGGTGTCGTCACGGAGCATCTTTTCATAGTTGCTGCCGTGCTGGTTGTGGCATTCGCGGCACATAAGCGGCGCGCCGTTCGCCTGCACGTAATGGCCGTTGAACGACGTTATCAGGTCATAACCGTTGGCGTCCCTGAGGTCGTAAGGGTTGTAGCTCAGCTTCACGTTCTTAAGCTGCTGAGCGCCGAACGAAACACCTTCCGGCAGGGTGTTGTCGTGGCATGCGAGGCAGAACTTCGCGTCGCCCGGCATCGGCTCTCTGGGCGGGTCAGGGTTGGTGGCCGGATACTCGCCCGCCGCGTCGTTTCTTGCCTGAGCCCTGTGCTGGTCGTGGCAGTTGTAGCACTCTACCTTGCTCCCGCCGCTCGCCTGCTGCTCCTCGTAGGTAACGTCATGGTGCGACAGCTTTTCGAAGTCAGTCTCGACGTCCGGGGCCGGAGTGCCGTCGTGGCAGTTGAAGCAAAGCTCGACGTCGATCGACCCGTTGGACTGGTACGGTACCGTAGTGGATATCCTCTTGAACCCCGGCCTTGGGGAGTCCACGACTATGACCTTGCGGCTGTTGGTCGAGTACCCTATGAAGCCCACGAAGGATGTCGAGTCGAGTACGCCGTCGCCGTCTATATCGTCCGGTATGCCGTCCCTGTCGATGTCCCACGACTCCCTCTGGAGCGACGCCTGTTCCGAGCCGTGCGGGTTGTGGCATACCTTGCATGCGTACACGACGCCGTTCGAGTAGTTGCCGAACGTCCTGTTACGCATGAGCGGGTTTCCGTGCGCTGAACTGTCGTAACCGGACTTGTCCCATACCCCTTCGGAAGGGAATGCAACACCTGCCGGCGGGTCTCCGTCGTGACACTTCAGGCAGAACTCCTGGCCGGCCTCGATGGGCACCACCACGCCGCTGATGTCCCTGAACGCCATCAGCTTCTCGGTGACGGTATGCGGGTCGTGACAGTCGGAGCACTCGACCTTGGAGTCGTCCGGGGTGCCAGGCAAGCCGTCCTTGCCGAGCTGGTCCCTGTCCGATATGCCGTGGTGCGTCTTCATGCCGAACCGCGCCTGCACGTCGTCGCCGCTCGACGTGTTGTGCGTCGTCCCACCGTCGTTGTATATTACGCCGAAATCGTCGAAATCAAGGTCCACTGTCTCCGGTGTCGCATCCGCGGTGCTCCCCATGTTGCAGAACAGGCGCACCTTGAAGTACCCGGAGGTCGTGAGCTGGCAGGTCCTCACCAGGGTGTCGTCCACGTACGCGTCCACGAGGCCCGCCGACTTCCTCCGGACGAGCTTAAGCGTGTGGTAGTTGACCGCCTCGTCGCCTGTAACATCGGTCGTCGTGCCTGTGCCCCCGTCGTTCAGGTAACGCGCGACCCATGCGCGCGGGGTCGAGTGCGCGCGGTAGAACAGGTTGGCGTATGCGGAGCTCCGCGTGTCGTTAATGCTTATTCCCGCCTGCTCGTAGCCGTCCGTCCTCGTGAACTCGGGCACGAGCAGTCTGACGCTCACGGTGCAGTCGGTGTCCTTGAACGCCGTGGTGGATTCGAGGCCGTCGCCGACGGTCTCGCCCGCGTTCACCACCGTCCTTCCGAACCTTAGGCTCCCGCCCTGTTCCGATATGGCGAGGCTGGAATTCGAGGACCTGTTCCATTTGTTGTTGTAGCCTTCCGGCGTGCTGAAGTTGTCGAACCCGGACGAGTGGCACGAGTAACACATATCTTCCTGGTCCTTGCGCGTCATGCTGTGCGTCTTTTTGCCGTCCACCATGGAGCCGTGCGGGTTGTGACAGTTGGTGCATACGCCCGGCCCGTGGTAGCCGTCCGCGACGAGGTTACCCGTCGTCAGGTTCCCGAACGCATGTATCGAACCGGAATACACGCCGAACCCGGGCCATTTCGGCAGGTTCACGTCCTGACCGTTATGGCACGCGGTGCAGACCGTAACATTGTTTCCGGAGTACGTACCCAGGACAGCCTTGCCGTTGATGCTCGGGTTGAGAAGCTTCTCGCTCGTGGAACCGTGATACGCGTGGCACTGCGAGCATACCAGCGCGGCGGATGACTTGCCGTGTCCGGCAGAGGTGTAGGTTGACATTATGTTGGGCGGCGTCGAACCGCCTATGCCGACCGGCGTACCGTCATGGCATTCGAGACAGAAGACCGGCGAGCCGGAGACAGACGGCATTGCCCCTGATGCGCCGTTTGCGGGGTCCGGGTCTACAACTTTGGCCGAGGCGGAATGGTCGGCCTCGTGGTCCGCCCCGTGACATACCGCGCAGTCGACCGTCTGGACCGTGCTGTATGGTTTATACGTGATGTTGTGTACCGACCTTCGCGTGTCCGCGTCGGATGTGTTTGACGGCGTGTTGAACTCCGCGTCCGGGTTTGGGTACGGGTTGCCGGCGCCCTGTACATGGCATTCCAGGCATGCGAGCGTGTAGAAGCTGCCCGCCCCCGTGTAGTTGGACAGTTTCGGGTCGTGTTTCATGGTGTGGCAGTTGGAGCACTGCGCCGCGTCTCCCTGCTGGTGCTGGGATACGTAACCCGCACCGGTCGGTATCTTCGCCGCGCCCTTGAACCCGAGCCCGTCCCTGTTGTGGCAGGACTCGCAGAACGCCCTCGTGCCGAAGCTCATCCCGGCAGCAAAGGCCGCGGTATAACCGCCCGAATCGAGCGGCCTGTAGTTCAGGTTGTTCGGGTTCGGCGAACCGTGAGGCTCGTGGCAGTCTGTGCAAAGAAGCACATGAGTATTATCATGTCCGCCGCCGGTCCATACATCATTTACCGTTGGCGCGCCCGTGACTCCCTGCGGCATGACCCCTGCATGGCAACCCAGGCAGAACTGGTTCGTGCCGGTCGCGGAACCGGACGGGTTGTACGGGTCCATCAGGAAAGACGACTGCGTCGCTTTGTGTACGTTGTGGCAGTTTACGCACCCGGCCTGTGCGAGGTCGTGTCGCGACGCCATCTGGAACGATGCCTGCACATCGTCACCGGACGCTGTGTTAGGAGTTGCCGCGTTGTGACAGTCGTAGCAGACCGATTCCGCCGGTCCTACCAGCATGCCGTCGTTACCCCTGCCGTGCGGGTCATGACAGTTGTCGCATTCGCCCGGCGTCTGGTCGCCAGTGGTATCGGCGGGGTTGTGCGCGTTCGGGCTGGTCGCATGTATGGAAGACGCATATGCCGCCCTGCCTGTG
>Ga0214472_10005404_pt1 | contig 13446 bp, 14 predicted proteins | sample RVTome_6_FD_207662 | JGI IMG/M metagenome (GOLD analysis project Ga0214472, IMG submission 207662) | Soil microbial communities from uranium-contaminated site in the Upper Colorado River Basin, Wyoming, United States - RVT140D175 | ecosystem: Environmental > Terrestrial > Soil > Contaminated >... | reverse complement strand
CATTCTGGCACGACAACATGCATTCCTGGACATCTTCGTTACCAGCCAGTCCTGAAAGCATGACCATCAAGGCGCCGCAAGTCTGGCATGTATCCCCTGTTCCACATCCGCTTGCAGAGCCCTCGGCTACATGGCATGAGAGCACATCACCAACACGCTCACCAACCAGATTTTCCGTGACGGCCCGACCAGACAGCTTGTAGAATGCATGGTTGGCAAAAATGATCTGGCGATAACGATTGATGACAAGAACCATCCCCGGCATAGCATCCAATAGATGCCGGGTCAGGGACACATCGGCAAAAAAAGCCGACTGACGCATCAGTTCTTTTTGCGAAGAAAAAGCAACGTTCTCAACAGGAATACCAGATTGGCCAGGATAAGTATGGGGCATTTTACAAAAAACACATTTCCAGGAGGCTGTCGGTTAATCTGGCATGCATCGTCCGCCAGTCTGCAAAGCATCATTGGAGCACAAAGAGTTCATGTGAAAAGTACATGAGCAACAGATGGAACGTCAAGCCTCATCAAAACAAATTCCGGCGATTAAAGTTACTGGAGCTTCGAGGTAGCTTCTCAGGGAGTCCAGGAACTCGGCTGCGTCCGCGCCGTCAAGAATCCGATGATCCGCGGAAAGCGTCACACGCACCATAGGCGCGACCACCAGCTCTTCATGTTCGTCGACAACCACTTCACCTTTTATCGTGCCAACAGCCAGGACAGCAGCTTGCGGCGGAGTAACAATCGCGGAAAAAGATTCGACTCCAAGCATACCCATATTGGAAACAGTAAAAGTTCCACCTTCCTGGTCATCGTCAGAGAGCAGTCCGAGATGCGCCTTTTCCGCCAGGCTTGCAGCAGATTTACCAAGTTGTTTCAGGGAGAGCCGTTCGGAATTTTTAATCACCGGATAATACAACCCGCCTTCCGTGGCAACGGCCATTGCCAGGTTGATTTGAGGCTGTTCAACAGCTTCACCGTCAACCCAGAAGCTGTTCACCCAAGGATGTTCTTTGAGTGCTTCTGCGGTAGCCGCCAGAATAAAGTCATTGATAGTGATCGCAAGATCTTTGCGAAAACGAATAATATCGGTCATGTCGACAGCGATGGTTACAAAGAAATGCGGTATATTCTGCCAACTGTCAACCATTTTGCGTTCAATCAAACGCCGGATGCGCACCACCTTTTTGCAACGTGCATTCGTTCCTTCATAAGGTCCGGCAGCATTATTTTTTTCAGACATGATAACAATCCTTTTACACCTGTTGAGAGTCGCCAGGTACTATCGGAACACGAACAGTTCCTGACAAATCCGTTGTCAACACTATCAAGTTATTGTAAAGGAGGTCTCTTTTAATTACGACTACAAACGGATCAAAGGCAACGAATGCCCGAAGCTGCTCCGTCACTGGCAGATGATAATTCGGCATCCTGTCAAGACAACCGGTTTCCTCACGGCCTTAACGCTGGAGACAATCATTTCGTCCTGGCATGTTGAGTTGTAACGAGGATCACAATTTTATTTAGCGATTTGGTGTGTAGCGGACGAACTCACGTTTGGACTCGAGGAGGCTGTCGGACTATCCATGAACCGGCTGCCTCCTGGGCTTGCAAAGAAAAGCCCGGAACGTCTGCTCCGGGCTTTTTTCTGATATGTTTTCTTCTAACCGAGGAAAACATTATGACTGCGGGCACGATTGGCCAGTATCGTCGGATCGATAACCTCACCACAGGAGCAGCATTTCCATGCATCAAAAGCACGAACAAAATCGTAATATTTCTCTGCATACATACGGGCTTTACACTTGGGACATCTCACGGCTCCACCTCCCTGTTTCATGCTTGTTAAAACGAAACATGTACTTTTTCAAAATGTACTGAGAAGGTATTACACAAGACGTGCCAACTTCACATCATTCCATGCTCCTAAATAATGTTCACTCTTTCGATAAAGATTATACCTACAAAACAGTTAGTTACGTCACTCGAAAAAAGCTCTCCAGCTCTCTATTCGCTTTTCCCCTACACCTTTCACTCTGATCAAGGCATCAAAAACTTTAAAATCGCCATTGTTTTGACGGTTGATTTCAATTCTCTCGGCCAGGGCGTCACCCACTCCAGGCAAAACAGTCCAATCCGTTCGACTCATGCGGTCCGGGTGCAACGGGATTGCCATTGCCACACGATGACTCGCTCTCATCCAGCCTTGACGTAAAATCTCAATTCTCTGATCTTTTTTGACAATTTCAAGGCTTTCGCCTTTCTGTAACAGTCGAGGCAGGACAGGAACAGTTGTCAAAAGATCAGCTGGCAAAGGTCCCGTCAATTTCATGACGTCAGATAATGTCGAACCGTCATAAAATTGATAGACCCCTGTGGCGAAGCCTGCGCCATCGAGCTCAACATGGATAAAATTACGATCCAGAGGTAAAAAAATCGGGAGGTCTTCCGTCCTGGAAGCCTCCCGGCCCAAAAGAACACCCAAAAAGATCACCACCGCCAGCACTGAGAGCGCTGCCGGTGGCTTAAAAAAGAGTTTAGACGGCATGATCGCGCATCAGCTTGTATTGCACTGCGTCGACCAGAGCATGGTAGGAAGCATCGATGATATTATCACTGACACCGACTGTTCCCCAACGACCGGTTTTGTCTCCAGACTCAATCAATACCCGGGTCACCGAAGCTGTACCCTTCCCTGCCGGCAGAACACGTACTTTGTAATCAAAGAGCTTCATTTCTTTCAGCTGGGGGTAGAATTGTTCGAGAGCCTTGCGAAGAGCATGATCCAGGGCATTGACCGGGCCATTGCCCTCTGCGGCAGTGTGCTCAATCCGTCCGCCGACCTTGACCTGGATAGTCGCTTCGGAAGTCGGCATGTCATCTTCATGTCGCTTGGTATCGATAACCCGGAAGCCGATGACAGAGAAGAAATTGCGCAGTTCACCCGTGGCCCGCCGCATCAACAGCTCAAAAGAAGCTTCCGCACCTTCAAATTGGAAGCCTTGATTCTCCAATGTTTTGATCTCTTCGAGAATCTCAAGTGTGATCGGATCCTTGCTATCAAGATTAACATTAAACTGTTCTGCCTTGGCGAGGATGTTTGCACGTCCGGAGAGGTCGGAAACCAGCACACGGGTCACATTTCCGACCTTCTCTGGCCGGATGTGCTCATATGTCTCAGGATGACGCTGAATAGCGGAAACATGGACACCGCCTTTATGGGCAAAGGCAGAATTGCCGACATACGGTTGGCTCTTGCTCGGCACCAGATTGGCAAGCTCGTAGATATAGCGGGAAGCGACCCGCAGACTCTTTAATTGCTCATCGGAGACGCACTCGCGACCCATCTTCAACTTGAGTGCGGGAATGATTGAGCAGAGGTTTGCGTTACCGCAACGTTCACCGAAACCGTTAATTGTTCCCTGCACATGCACTGCACCCTGCTCGATTGCCACCAGAGAATTGGCCACAGCGCACTCGCTGTCATTATGGGCATGAATACCCAGTGGTGTCTTGATGTGTTTCTTGACCTTTCTGATGATCTCGGCAACCTCGTAAGGCATCGAGCCGCCATTGGTATCACACAGGACAATACATTCAACTCCCGCCTGCTGTGCAGCTTCCAGTGTCTTGATGGCATATTCAGGATTCGCCTTGTAACCATCAAAGAAATGTTCGGCATCATAAATAACCTCCGGCACATTTTCTTTCAGGTAGGCCAGCGAGTCATAGATGAGGTCGAGATTCTCTTCGAGACTGATACGAAGGGCCTCACGAACATGAAAATCCCAGGTCTTGCCGAAGATCGTGACCGCATCCGGCTCCGCTTGAATCAGGGTCTGGATATTATTATCTTTTGCCGGAGTCGTCTTGGCCCGACGAGTCGAACCAAAAGCTGCAATCTTGGCCTGATTGAGAGTAATTTTCTTAATGTCCTTGAAAAAAGCAATATCCTTCGGATTTGAGCCCGGCCAACCACCCTCGATATAATCGATGCCAAGCTCATCAAGCTTCTGTGCGATGTGGATCTTGTCTGCCACCAGAAAAGAAACGTCTTCAGCCTGGGTACCGTCACGCAAGGTGGTGTCATACAGAAAAACTCTACTCATCCATCCGCTCCTAAACTTCTATCCAGAGAATAAACTCAGTGGTCCTCGGTAACCTGTCCCTTATCCAGTTCAAAAGCAGCATGCAGGATACGAACAGCAAGCTCAGTGTACTTGTCGTCGATAACACAGGACACCTTGATTTCACTGGTGGAAATCATCTGGATGTTGATACCCTCGGCGGAAAGCGTTTCAAACATCTTGCTGGCAATACCCGAGTGGGAACGCATTCCCACACCGACGATCGACACCTTGGCGATCGATACATTACTTTCTACACCGGCAGCACCTATTTTAACTGCAGTTTCCTCCACAATCTTGAGTGCTTTTTTGAAATCGGCGCGAGGCACCGTAAACGTCATATCGGTAGAGCCCGCATGCGAGACATTCTGGATAATCATATCCACTGTAATATTCGCTGTAGAAAGCGGTGAGAAAATCTGCGCGGCAATCCCCGGCATATCCGGAACACGCAGTACAGAAATCTTTGCTTCATCCTTATTATAAGTGACTCCTGAAACCAGGACTGTTTCCATTTCAGCATCCTCCTTCATCACCAGTGTCCCTGGGTTGTCATTTAGACTGGAACGTACGTGAACAACGACGTCGTACTTCTTGGCAAACTCGACTGATCTGAGCTGCAAGACCTTGGACCCGAGTGAAGCCATTTCAAGCATCTCATCATAGGAGATCTTTTCAATTTTGGAGGCCTCGGCCACAATACGCGGGTCCGTGGTATAGACGCCATCGACGTCGGTCAAAATTTCGCAGACATCTGCTTTTAACGCTGCAGCAACGGCCACTGCTGAGGTATCGGAGCCGCCTCGGCCTAAGGTTGTGATGTTGTTGTCGCGATCTATTCCCTGGAATCCGGCGACGACAACAATTGTGCCGTTTTGCAGGTCCTCTCGAATGTTGGCGTCCTGGATCTCTTCGATACGTGCTTTCGAGAAAGCGTTATCAGTGAAGATCGGGATCTGCCAGCCGAGATAACTTTTAGCCTTGTACCCCATTGACTGCAGAGCCATCGACAACAACGCTATGGAGACCTGTTCACCTGCAGCGACCAGCACATCGTACTCGCGCTCGCTTGGGAACTCGCACATCTGCTCGGCCAGGGCGACCAGTTTGTTGGTCTCGCCGGCCATGGCAGAAACGACAACAACCATGTCGTTGCCCTCATCATAAGTGCGGGCAACACGCCGGGCTACATTCTGTATCTTTTCGACGGTCCCTACTGAGGTGCCGCCATACTTCTGAACCACCAGTGCCATCTGTGGTCAACCCTTTCCGGTGTCGTTCCCTTCTGGGAAAATCCACCAACAGTGAGATGTACCCCTACGGGGTCAAATGCAGTTAATAACAGTAATTCTATCAGCCGTCAAAGGTTTTCACGTGACATTATGTGGGTTTAGCCGCTGCAATCCAGCAGTCTGCAAGTTGTGCCAGGAGTTCTCGGCCGCTATCATCCAGTGCATCGAAGCGAAGTTTACGTTGCTGAGCCGCAAGAAGCTGCATAAAGACAGCGACAGAGGCAGCCAGCTTACCCGTCATACGATCTGCCCATTCGATCAGTGTCAAACCGTCACCCTCGGCAAACTCGTCGTAACCCAGGTCTGCAAGGTCATCAACATGTGAAAGACGATAGAGGTCAAAATGATAAAGAGGAAGACGCCCATAGTGGATATTCAGTAAGGTATAACTCGGACTGGTGACCGGTGCGGCTGAAGAGACCGCCAAGCCGCTGGCCACTCCTTGCGCAAAGCAGGTTTTCCCCGCCCCCAGATCTCCATTTAAAAGCACAACCTGACCGGCAGTGGCAAATTCACCAAGCAGACGTCCGAGATTGCGCGTTTCCTCCGGAGATTCGGTTGTTATCTCCCAGAATTCCAAGGTTACACACTCATACTACGGATAATATCGAGTCGGGCGACCACTCCAATAACTCGATCGTCAGAGACAACAGGAACCAGGTGCACCTTGTTGTCTACCATCAAACTGGCTACGGTAGCAACCGGCGTATCGGCGGTGCAGGTAATCACATCTTTCGAGCAGATTTCGCCGACCTTACGTGCCGTAACCTTACGCACCTCTTCCATAAATTTTTTCGGGCTTTCCAGGTAAATAACCCAGTCAAACAGAGAGATAACGGTGGGAATATGTAGAGGTTTATCCTGCTCGACAAGATCTGTCTGGGTGACCATACCAACCAACTTACCCTCATCATCCACGACCGGCATGGCGTTGACATTGTGTTCAACAAATGTTTTTGCCAGGGCTTTAATCTCGGTATCCGGATGAACAGTATGAACTTTCGTTGTCATGATATCGCCGGCTGTTATCATTTAATTCTCCTTCAATAAAGCCTGCCGTGCGGCAGGGATCTCAAACATAACGTCAGTGGCCAACAATCCGGCATCGCCGAAGGTTGCAAGCAGTCGATCGGCAGCTAGGCCATGCAGATAAACTCCAAGAGTTGCCGCGTCCATGGCTGTAAGCCCTTGGGCCAGCAAGCTGCCGATCAGTCCGGTTAAAACATCTCCCATGCCCCCACTGGCCAAACCAGCGTGGCCACTGCTGTTGATATGAACCTTGCCATCAGGTGAGGCCGTCAAAGTTCGGGCACCCTTGAGGACCAGCACCACGCGATGGCGTACGGCGAAGTCCCTCGCCACGTTAAAGCGGTTAGCTTGAATCCCGGCAACCGACAAACCCGTCAAACGCGCCATTTCACCCGGATGTGGCGTCAAAATGATCTGACGATCATTTTGATGATCAAGGACGTGCATGTGTCCGCTCAGCGCAGTCAAGCCATCGGCATCAATGACTGTCGGCAGATCAGAGCCCTGCACCAGCCGACGGATCAAAGCGCTCGTTTCCTCACCGAGCCCGATCCCCGGGCCGATCGCCAGAGCCTGTTTGCCTTCGGCCAGCGCCAGAAGGTCATCGAAAGCCTGCAGGCAGAGCTCTCCCATGAAATCGGCCAGGGGCACAGTCATGACTTCGGTAAGCTTTGAGGCGATGGTCGGTTGGACGCACTGTGGGCAAGCCAGTGTAACCAGACCGGCACCACCTCGCAAGCCCGACTCGGCAGCCATAACTGCAGCGCCACATTTTCCAGTGGAACCGGCAACCACCAGGAGATGACCGAAGGTTCCCTTGTGGCCATCCCGGCTACGCGTCGGCAGCAAACGCCTGGCCTCCGCGGCATCGACCAGTATACAGCTCACCGGAACCTGTGCGGCAATCTGTTCGGGGATACCAATATCCACAGTCACCAGTTCACCGGTCAGACCGGCACCCGGGAAACTCACCTGTCCAACCTTGGGAAATGCAAACGTAACGGTCAATGCAGCGTTTACAGCTGTTCCCGGAACTTGTCCGGTTGAAGCATTGATACCGGAAGGGATGTCAACCGCAACAACCTGAGACGACTGCTGATTAAGCCACTCAATCGCTTTCTGATAGAGACCCTGGACTGGCTTGCAGAGACCGGTACCAAACAGAGCGTCAACCATTACGGAAAATTCACCGGTCGATGCCAGGGCTGTCTCCAGTTCCTCTGTATTCAAGACAAAGCTGACATGCCCGCCGCATTGCTCAAATGAATGCAAATTCACTGCCGCATCGCCTTTGATAGCATCACGCTCGGCCAGAACCAGGATTTGCACACCCCAACCTTTGTTGAGAAGGTGCCTGGCAATCACATATCCGTCGCCACCGTTATTGCCTTTACCGGCCATAACCAAAGCCCGAAGTGGATCTGCAGTGGAAAATCGCCGGGCAATTTCTTCAGCAACGCCGCGTCCGGCATTCTCCATCAGGACAACTCCGGGGATTCCGATTCTGTCGATTGTCTGGCGATCAATCGCCTGCATCTGCGCAGCAGTCAGGACTTTCATAGGCGTTCCAGAATGACCGTGGCAACAGCATAGTCGCCATCATGACTATAGGATAAGAGTACCACTTCGACCTGCTTTATAGCAGCAATCTGGGCAGCACGACCGGTAAGTTGCAAGTCAGGACGACCCAATGCGTCGGGTACAACTTCCATTTCATGCCAACTGATCCCTTCCCTCAAGCCGAGTCCGAACGCCTTAAGGCAAGATTCCTTGGCCGCAAAACGGGCTGCCAGATGGGGTGCGGGATCCTTTTTGGCAAAAGCATATTCACGTTCGCCAAGAGTAAAAAGCCGCCCCAACAGAGCGGTTTTTTTATTGGCAACAAAAGTTCGGAAGCGCTCGACCCTGACCAGATCTGTTCCTAAACCGACAATCGGCATGATCAGCGGCCATGTACCAGTTCAGCCATCTCCCGAACAGCTCGGTCCAGTCCGACCAGAACAGCCCGTGCAATGATACTGTGGCCTATATTAAATTCCTCAACCCCCCCCAAGGCCAGAATTGGCCTGAGGTTTTGATAGTTGAGACCGTGTCCGGCATTCACGCCCAAACCAAGCTTCCTGCCGGCCTTGATCGCCTCTTCGATCTTGGCCAGTTCTGCAGCCTGTCCCTTGCCCTTGGCACCACAATAGGTTCCGGTGTGAATCTCCACATAATCCGCCTTAACCCTGGCGCTGGTCTTGAGTTGTTCAAGATCAGGATCAACAAAGAGACTGACTGAGATGCCGGCCTGATGCAAAAGATCGATCTGTTTCGTCAGCTTATCCTTATATTTAACAACATCAAGACCACCTTCGGTTGTTAATTCCCGGCGTTTTTCCGGAACGAGGGTCACGTAATCGGGAACAACCTTCATAGCGATTGCGACCATTTCATCAGTAGCCGCCATTTCAAGGTTCAGATGTGTCTGCACAGTTCGCCGCAGCAGCATAACGTCGCGGTCCTGAATGTGCCTGCGGTCTTCACGCAGGTGAACTGTAATGCCATCGGCACCAGCCAGTTCCGCCATTGCCGCAGCGGTAACCGGGTCAGGATCGGTCCCTCCCCTGGCCTGACGAACGGTTGCGACATGATCAACATTAACTCCCAACTTGGCCATACTTACGCTCCTGAGATCCCTTCGCCGATCAAGCTCTTTACAAGCTGGGCAATTTCATTGGCCATACCGGTAATCTCACCCTGATCCTGGCCCTCGAGCATGATCCTCATCAGCGGCTCAGTTCCGGAATAACGGATCAATACCCGGCCGGAATCACCCAGGCGACTCTCAACCCTTTCGATAAGCTTGCCAACCTCAGGCAACTCGTCAATGTTGCGACGCTCACTGACCCGGACATTGACAAGGACTTGTGGCAGCGCCGTCATCACCGAAGCGAGCTCTGAAAGCGGCTTGCCGCTTTTTTGCAGAATCGCCAGGACCTGAAGAGCCGAGATCATACCGTCGCCGGTCGTATTATGATCGAAAAACACCATATGGCCGGACTGTTCGCCACCAAACCGGTAACCACCGCGGCGCATCTCCTCGACCACATAACGATCTCCGACATCCGTTTTAACGACTCGACCGCCGGCCTGACGCAAAGCGATATCGAGTCCCAGATTGGACATCACAGTCCCGACAACAGTGTTCTGCGGCAGAGCATTGCGTTGAATCATATCGATACTGCAAATGGCCATGATATGGTCACCATCAACCTCATTGCCGTGCTCATCGACGAAGATACAGCGATCGGCATCACCGTCAAGGGCGATTCCCAGGTCGGCACCATGCTCACGGACTGCCGCAGAGATCACCTCCGGGTGAGTCGATCCGCAGCCGGCGTTGATATTGGTACCGTCAGGTTGGATGCCGTAGGCGAAGACCTTGGCTCCGAGTTCTTCAAGAACAGCCGGAGCTACGCGATAGGCGGCCCCGTGCGCGCAGTCCAGAACGATCTTCAGACCGGTCAGGTCGAGCTCTCTGGGAAAGGTGTGCTTGAGAAAAACGATATAACGACCGATAGCGTCATTAACGCGGAAGGCTTTGCCCACATCTTCAGCCGTTGGCCGCAGAGAATTCATCCGGTCAGAAAAGATCAGATCTTCAATCTGCAGTTCCAGTTCATCGGGCAATTTAAAGCCGTCGCGGGCAAAGAACTTGATGCCGTTATCCTGGTACGGGTTATGCGATGCAGAAATCACCACTCCGGCATCGGCACGCATCGAGGCAGTAATAAATGCAATACCGGGGGTCGGCAAAGGCCCGACCAACAGGACGTCGACCCCCATGGAACAGATCCCCGCCGCCAGAGCATTTTCAATCATATAGCCGGACAGACGTGTGTCTTTACCGATCACGATTCGGCTGCGCCGATCAGCATGCTTGAAGACATAGGCAGCGGCACGTCCCAGTTGCATAGCCATTTCTGTAGTCATCGGGTGCATATTGGCAATGCCGCGCACCCCATCAGTACCAAAAAGTTGCTTAGCCATAATTAAGTCTTTTCTCCCTCTGTATCGATGGCTTCAGTAGGTTTTCCCGACGGATGTGGAGGGACATAGTCCGGGTCCGGCTCCAGCACAACTTGAGCTTCAACAGTTTTCGTGTTTTTCAAGTTGGTATAATTGCCTGTGTAGCTGATTGCAACAGTCTGGGAAAAACTTTCCTGAACATGGGTCAAATCTATAGCCTCGGTTTCAACTTCGGAAACCCCTTTAAGCTCGCTCTCTGCACCGGATACAGTTGCCTTCTCCGGAACAGCCTTGACTGACTTGACGATGAATCCCGGGGCAGGCTCGCCGGTCAATACGACACGTACCGGCACATCACGTTCGCGGACCCGCTCCAGTTTGACATCAACATAGGAAGGCGATATCCGGGTAATTTTCAGACCAGTGGGAATATTCAGCCTCTCTTCAAGACGCTTGAATGATGTGACTCCGGCCTGGAGTTCCTTCAGATCGACACTGAGACTGATATCACTTGGGCTGAGATTCACCTGCAAGGCTCGTGGGCCACTGATCATTATCGCAACCGATGTCGGCACTTCATTGGCAATTATCAACCCTTCCGGAAGGTTTTTATATTCAAGTGGTGCAATATGAGTGACTTCCATGCGGCTTTCACCCATCACAAAGAACCAGAGCACCACGGCAAAGGCCAAAGAAATAAATTTCAACATCCAGTTTTCGAAAATTTTCTCGACCATTATCAGCTCTTTTTGCTACGCGGACGGCGCGGTTCAAGCAGGCGCTTGAGGACTTTCTTTAGCGTGGCCACTTCCAGCTCTCTCGTTATTTTGCCGCCGACGACCACGGAAACCTTGCCGGTCTCCTCAGAGACCACAATAACAACGGCATCTACCAGTTCGGTCAGACCGATTGCTGCGCGGTGGCGCGTACCAAAACGCGGGTCAATATCAGGATTCTGAGTCAGTGGCAGAAGGCAGCCGGCTCGGGTAATCCGGCCTCGCTGGATGATGACCGCGCCATCGTGAATTGGAGAAGCATGGTGAAAAATGGCAAGGATCAGATCACTGGAGGGCTTGGCATCCAGCTCAGTACCGACTTCGAGAAAGTCATTGATTCCGGTTTCTCTCTCAATGACAATCAGAGCGCCCAGGTTTTTATGGGAAAGGGCAACGCATGCCTTACAGATCTCATCGATAACGCGGGTTTCTTCAGGCAAAGAGAGGTCGGCAAAAAACGGGTTACGACCGACATGAATCAGGGCCCGCCGGATATCGTGTTGAAAAAGAACAACAATCACCAGGATGATTGAAGAAAGGAAATTATCGAGAATCCAGTTGAGGGTATAGAGACCGCCAATCTGCGATGCCACATAGATAATAAGAAGGACGGCCAGACCGACCAGCATCTGTACGGCTCGCGTACCCTTGATAAGCAGGATGATCCGGTAAATGATGAAGGCGACCAGCAGGATGTCGAGCAGATCCAGAAACCACCTGAAATTTTTCAGCATCTCGAACATCCTGAACATCCTCGGAATGAAATGTCAGGTCAGTTGGCAGACCAACCTGATCCACCGCAAATGGCCTTGGCCATCAAGGCCGCCTGGTGCGCGGCGGCAACATCGTGTACTCGGAAGAGGCGTGCCCCTCCGGCATAGCCGAGGGCAATGGTTGCCAGTGTTCCGGCAAAGCGCCCTTTCGGATCATCCTGACCCAGCACCTGACCGATAAAACCCTTGCGGGATGTCCCCAGCATGATCGGCCGCTCAAGTTCGGTCAGTGCAGCAGTGCAACGCAACAGTTCAAGGTTTCCGGCAACATCCTTACCGAAACCGATTCCCGGATCTATGGCGATCTTTTGCCGAGCAACACCCGCCGCCTCGGCAATCACAATGCTTGCACGAAGTGCGGCAATAACTTCTGTAACAACATCATCATAGCCGGTGTTCTCCTGCATGACATCAGGCCTGCCGCTGGTGTGCATAACGATCACACCGGCACCTGAAACAGCAATCACCTCGGCCATGTTCTCGTCAAAAGTCAAACCACTGATGTCATTGATAAAATCTGCGCCGGCGGCAATCGCCGCTTTGGCAACAGAACTTTTTGTGGTGTCGATAGACAAAGGCAGGTCGAATTCACGTTTGAGAGCTTCAACAACCGGGAGGATTCTGTCCAGCTCTTCTTGAGCGGTGACCTGACGGGAACCCGGTCGCGTGCTCTCCCCCCCGATATCGATCAGATCGGCACCCTCGTCAACCATGCGTCTGCCGTGGCCAAGAGCCTTTTCCAGGCTATCAAAACATCCACCATCGGAGAACGAATCAGGCGTCACATTGAGGATTCCCATGATGTAAGGCCGGTCAATAATGAGCGAACAAGTGCGTCCATCGAGAATCAAATGATTGTATTCATGAAAGCTGACCAGACCAGGCATCAGTCATCGCCGATGCAAGGGCCTTCACCAGGAGCGACCGTTTCCTTGGCAACGATTTCTTCTTCAACTTCAGACTCTGCAGGACCAAATATCATTGCCCTGATTTCGCTGCCATCCATATTCTCACGTTCAAGCAAAGCCTCTGAGACTTTGATCAAGGCATCTTTGTTTTTGGAAAGGACTTCGCGGGTACGCACATAGTTTTCTTCAACAATCACCCTGATTTCTTCATCAATGGCATACGCTGTTGCTTCGCTGTAATTCTTGACATGGCCGAAATCGCGGCCAAGGAAGACCTCGCCTTCTTTCTCGCCGTAAGCCAGAGGTCCGAGTTTATCGCTCATGCCCCATTCACAAACCATCTTGCGGGCAATCGCGGTCGCTCGCTCCAAGTCGTTTGAAGCTCCGCTGGTGACGCTCTCGAAGATCAGCTCTTCTGCAACCCGCCCGCCGAGGAGGGTTCTTATCTTGATGTTCAAGCCGATCTTGGTCTCGTTGTATTTCTCTTCTTCGGGCAAATACATGGTGACGCCCATGGCCCGGCCACGTGG
>Ga0214472_10005403_pt1 | contig 13446 bp, 12 predicted proteins | sample RVTome_6_FD_207662 | JGI IMG/M metagenome (GOLD analysis project Ga0214472, IMG submission 207662) | Soil microbial communities from uranium-contaminated site in the Upper Colorado River Basin, Wyoming, United States - RVT140D175 | ecosystem: Environmental > Terrestrial > Soil > Contaminated >... | reverse complement strand
AGTTCTGGGAGCGCCGCGCTCAGCGGCGAGTGGCCTGATGACCGCTCCTCATCTCACAATCCTGACGTGCGCCCCCGACAAGCCCTAGCCGACATGAGTCAACGTAACCGGTCCTGGACGATAGATTCCTGGCTCCTGTCGCGTCGAGCGCGTCGCTGGATGTGGTATATCTTTTAGGGCTTCGGCGTGCGGGCCCGCGGAGCCTTTCTCGAAAACGTTGTCGTCTGGGTGCCAAAGCTAAAGGTCGAGTCGGATGCTGAACCAGTCGAAACTCGTGACACGGAAAACCAAGGAAAAGATCCGCGTCCAATATACCTCCGCAGTCCAAAGATCGAACGGCGTCGAGAAACGCATCGGACGAAAGCGTGCTTCATTGATCAAGCTGGGCTATTCGGCTCAGGATCTCGCTCTCGTTCCTTCCACGGTCATCGAGTATTCATTCCCCTGCGGTAATCCCATCGCGTTCGCCGACATACGTCGCGGCGATACCGTCGTCGACATGGGCTCGGGAGCGGGCCTCGATTGCATCGTGATGGCACGCCGGCTGGGCGTCGAGAATCGCATTCTTGGGTTCGACCTCACTCCTGCGATGGTCGCGAGCGCGCGGCGCAACGCCGCCGCGGCCGGGACGGAGGGAGTCCAGTTCGGCGTGGCTGACGCTGAGGCGCTGCCGATGGGCGATGGGAGTGCGGACGTCGTCGTCTCCCACGGCGCCATTTATCTCGTCACCGACAAAGCAAAGGTTTTCAAAGAGGCCTTGCGTGTGCTGCGCTCCGGCGGGCGTCTTTGTGTGAGCGATCTCATCCATACCGGTCCGCGCGCCATTCCTCAGTTGGGTTTTCATCTGAGCGGCGCGACGGCGATCGAGTCTGCCGACGCCTACAGAGAGCTCGTGGCTGCGGCTGGATTCCAGCAAGTCGTCATTCGCTCCCAGCAATTCTTCGCGATCGAGGATGCGGCGAGCTTGTGGGGTGTTCTTCCCCTCATCAGCCTCTTGGCTCGGCTCGGTTGCCACCGCGTTTTCCGTGGGACCGCAAACCGCCTGGTGAGAGGCTTCTCCTCGGTCCAGCTCACGGCCGTCAAGCCCTAGCTCCCGTCGAGATCCCTCGCGTTGCGGGCGGAGCCCGAGAACTCCCGCCCGAGAGTCAGTCGGCGTCGCGACGATAGACGATCTCACCGCCCACGATCGTCATGGAAACAGGCATGTCACGAATGCGGTCCGCTGGACAGGTCAGGATATCTTCGGGAAGGACCACGAGGTCGGCCAGCTTTCGCGGCTCGATGGAGCCTTTCGATTCTTCTTCGAAGGTCAAATGCGCGTAACCAAGCGTCGTCGCCCGCAGCGCTTCCTCGCGACCGAGGCGCTCTTCCTCGCCCATGACGCCGGCGCTGATCGTGTCGCGGGTGATGAAATGATAGAGGACCGAGAGCGGGGGGTAAGGAACGACCGGAGAGTCGGACCCCAGGGAGACGGGAATCCCCGCATCCAAATAAGATCGCAAGGGAGTCACGCGGTGCGCTCGATCCGCTCCCCAATACTTCACCAGGCTGGGGCCAGCTATATAAAGATGATGTTGGCCTGAGAGAGCCAGACCGAGCTCCTTGACGCGTGAGACTTGGTCTTCGTTGACGATGAATCCGTGCTCGATGGCCCACCGGCTCCCCTGGATGCTTCGATCGTCGTTGGCCGCCTGGTAGCCGTCCAGGACCAAATCGATGGCCGCATCGCCTACCGCGTGCGTCGCCACGCGCCAGCCTCTTTGATTGAGAGCGCGCACCAGGCGGACATATTGGACGGTGGGAAAGGTCTGGAGACCGTAATAGGTCCCGTCCTCACCATAAGGCTCCGAGTACGGCTCGCGCATCCACCCGCCTTCGAAACCGCCGTCGACACCGAGTTTGATGCCGCCGACGCGGAGCCATGCATCCCCGTCGTCGGGACCGACGCCCCAGGCTGCGAAGACTTCATCGAGCCGTTCGGGATCGGCCGACGGCGTTAGACGAAAAAGGACGGACACTCTCACCGTAAGCTCGCCCCGATCTCTCCGCTGCGAGAGCGCGTCGTACAGCTCTTTGTTTCCACCGGCGTAGCGGATGCTGGTAAGACCCGCCTCGTTCAAGCGCCGATGTTCGGCCAACAAGCTCTCGGGCTCATAGTCGGCGCTCGCGGACGCCTCGGCGGGAAGCTCGACGAGGCTTTTCGCCGAGTCGACGAGCTCGCCGTTCAATCGGCCGTCCTCGTAGCGCCCGATGCTTCCACCTTCGGGAGCTTCGGTCGACTCGTCGATACGCCATTTGATCAAGGCGGCGCTGTTCAGCACGTATTCATGACCGCCGCGCACGACCACTACCGGGTGGTTGGGCGCGGCCGCGTCGAGATCGTCTCGGTAGGGAAGGCGTTGCTCTTCGAGCTGCCCTTCATGCCAGTCGCGATTGGTGAAGATGACTCCACCGGGCGGTGTGTCCCTGGCTCTCGCGGCGATGGCTTCCAGCACCTCGCGAAGCCGTCGGGTCGAGGCGAGATCGACGCCCGGCCCTCCCCCGATGCCGTGATAGTGATTGTCGGCGAATCCTGGAACGACCGTCTGGCCCGCGAGGTCCAAGACCTCGGTCTCGGTGCCAGCCAGGGTGAGGATGTCTTCGTTCCCGCCGACCGCGGCGATCCGATCGCCCTCGATGGCGACCGCCTCGGCAATCGACGAGCCACTGTCGAGGGTTACGATGCGGCCGTGATGAAGGATCAGATTCGGGGCGTCGCCCGACGGCGTCTCGCAGGCGGGATGCACGAGCGCCATGGACACGACGGCAGCGAGCATGAATCTGCCTTGCATGCGTTCTCCTCCTGACGGCGCCCGACCATAACACACGCGAGCGGCGCTTTTAAACGCCCATGCCGGCTGCTAAGATGTCTTCGACAGACCCTCTCCAGGACCGAACGGATGTCGTTCTTGCCACGACGGATGTTGTTAGCCGCGGTATCGCTGGCCTTGCCGCTGGTGTCCGTCGGAGCACGCGCAACCCAGGACGTCGTGCCGCACGGCGGCAGGCATCACGAGGAGGAACCGGGTGTGCACTTCGAGGAGCCCGAGGCGCTCGGTCCTACGCCCTGCCAAGGCGGCTCGGCGGGTCCATTCCCGTGCTCCCAAGTCGATCTCCTTTCGTTCCTGCCCTTGAGCTCCATCGGGGGAGACGGGACCGCTCACGGGAACGATGTCTGGGGTTGGACGGATCCCCAGACCGGCAGGGAGTACGCTCTCATGGGGCTTACGACGGGCACGGCCTTCGTGGACATCACCAACCCGGAGGCCCCTGTCTACTTGGGACTCCTACCTACTCAGACGCTTCCGAGCCCTTGGCGCGATCTCAAGGTCTACAAGAACTACGCGTTCATCGTCTCGGAGGCCCCGGGCCATGGCATGCAGGTCTTCGATCTGAAGCGGTTACGCAAGGTCAATGCTCCGCCGGTGATTTTCTCGGCCGTCGCGCACTACGAAGACAACGGCGTCAGTAACTCTCACAACATCGCGATCAACGAAGAGACCGGGTTTGCCTATCTTCTGGGTACTAATTCATGCGGTGGCGGCCTCCACATGGTCGACATTCGGAAGCCGCGCAGTCCCCGATTTGCCGGCTGCTTTGGCGGCGACGGATATACCCATGATGCCCAGTGTGTTTCTTATCGGGGACCGGACGGAGAGCACGTAGGGCGCGAGATCTGTTTTGCCGCCAACGAAGACACGCTGACCGTCGTGGACGTCACCAACAAGGAAACGCCCCTGATGCTGTCGAGAACGACCTACCAAGGTGTGAGCTACACGCATCAGTGTTGGACTACCGAAGACCAGCACTTCTTGTTGCTGGATGACGAGCTCGACGAGCGGAGCTTTGGGCACCGAACGAAGACCTACATATGGGACATCGTCGATCTGGACGCCCCAAGACACATCGGGACCTACCAGTCCAAGAAGAAGACCATCGACCACAACCAATATATTCGCGACGGCTTTACGTACCAGGCCAACTATCAGAGCGGTCTCAGAATCCTGGACCTGTCGGCGGTGGCGGGTGGCCGACTAAGGGAGGTGGCGTTCTTCGATGTGTTGCCCGAAGGCAACGCGGCTCGCTTCAACGGCGCTTGGAGTGTCTATCCTTTCTTCCCGAGCGGTGTGGTGATCGTGAGCGGCATCGAACAGGGTCTTTTCATTCTCCAGCCCAGGCTGCCTCGATAGCGCTATAATACCGACCGGTCATGCCTATATTCGAGTACGCCTGCCTTGCGTGCGGCCACCGGTTCGAGACGCTCGTCTTGCGCTCCGCGGACGATGCCCCGCGATGTCCCTCTTGCGCGAGCGAGAAGCTCGAAAAGCAGCTCTCGGTTTTTTCCGTGAGCGGTGCCACGAGTAGTCGAAGGGACGCAGTCGCTTCTCCCGCCATGCCGGGAGCGTGTGGGAGTTGCGGTGACCCGCGTGGACCCGGCTCCTGCTCGATGAACTAGACTCCATCTCAGCCGAGTCAGACGCGCCTGGGGACCCCTTCTGGCGTCCCATGGCTTGGTAGCCAAACAAGCCGAGTCAGACGCCAGTTGCCAATTTCAGCCGAGCCAGACGCCTGGCTTGCCTTCACCATCCAAGGGGACTATATAATCAAGCCCTCGCGCCGGTAGCCATGTCTCGGGTGCGCGCGTCTTAGTTGGCGGGCTCTACGGAAGGGTACGGTTTCATGATTGGTAAGACCCTCGGCCGGTACAAGATCCTTCGCACGTTCGGCAGCGAAGCGGATGGGCCGCGTTACGTGGCTGAGGACACTGCCCGCGGCCGCAACGTGACGCTCAGAATCTTGCCTTCGACAATCGACACGGAGGAATCTCCCCAAAGACGCGAGCAGCTCCGGGAAAGGGTCAGAGCCATCGCGGCACTCTCACATCCCAACGTGATGGCGATTGACGACTTCGGTGAGGATCAAGGTGTTGCCTACATCGCAACGGAGGTCCTGGAAGGGCAGACGCTGCGACAACGGCTGCAAGAGCATCGCTTATCCCCGGTCGAAGCGGTCGAGTACGCGCGTCAGATTGCCGACGGGTTGGCCGCCGCGCATGGGCGCGACATCACTCATGGGGACCTAAGGCCGGAGAACGTGTTCATCACGCGGTCCGGGAAGATCAAGGTGCTCGATTTCGGATTGGAGGGGACAACGGGAGAGCCGAAGGCGACGCAGCCTGGGTACTGGTCTCCCGAACGAGTCGAGGGACGACCGGTCGACCCGAGCTCCGACGTTTTTTCGTTCGGCGCGATCTTGTACGAAATGTTGTCGGGAAGCCCCGCGTTCTCCGGAGGTTCAGCCGCGTCGACGATGGCCGCGGTTCTCGATAACGATCTACCGGAGCTCTCGAATAGCGCGTCTGTCCCGCCCAGTCTCGAGGAGATCGTCAGGAAGTGTTTGAAGAAGTCTTCAGACGACCGCTATCGGTCCGCGCAGGATGTGGCCGACGCCATCGATGCCCTCTCGGAGGAGAAGACGACCGAACGGCCCCCGGTGGACGATAGCGAATCCACCCCGCGTCGCAAGTGGAAGTTATTCTGAGGAGCACCGGCTGTGCTTGCTCAGTCGTGGAGTGACCTTTCCGCGTTTCGTTCCACTCCAGTTTGTGAGTGGAAGAAATCGATCTCCAGGCGAGGCGTTCCCAGCGCCTCGAGCACCTCGCCGCGCTCGACACCTTGTGCCTCTAGAGCCTCCCTCAGCTGCCGCAGGATCTTGTGAATCCGGCGGTAGAGCCTCTTGGGCTCCCGGCGTAACTCCCGGGCGATTTGCGCGACGCTCAGTCCGTCCTCGAAACGCATCTTGAGAAGGAGTCGGTCCTCCTCGCTGAGCCGACGGAGGGCGTGGTTCACGCCGGACTCGAGCTTCCCGAGAGACCGTGTCCTCTCCCCGTCGAAGACGCCGTCGGGCGCGCGGGGGGCCGCCATGTTCCGAATCGTCTCCTCACCCAGGAACCGACGGGACCGAACCGGGCAATCGTCCATGATTCGCCGTAGCCCATCGGTTGAGACGCACAGTCCGTGGTTCCGGCGAAGAATTCCCTCCGCCTCCGGGAAACTGAAGCCATCCCGGTAGAGAAGGGTCTCGAGGAGCGTGGCGGCCCGTCCCAGCTTCTTGGCCCGAGAGGACGGCCGCCACTTTCCCCACTTCTGGCAACGAAAGTCCAGCAACAGGCGCTCGACCACGGTGGTAAGATATGTGCGTAAACTGCTGTTGCCTTTGAATTTTTCAAGCCGTCTATATCCGTTCTCGATGAGCTTCAGCATCACGAAGGATGAGAAATCCTCCGCTTCCTCGCCGTCGAGCCGATGACCCGAGCACGTTCGGCCGATCAGCTCTTCGATCAGAGGGAGCTGGGACTCGAAGATCTCTCGGCCCCTCTTCTTGTCTTCCATGGTTCACCTCGCGGCCCAAGCTGGGCACCTACTCATCCCAACGACGCGCGACGGTGGAACCGAACAAAACGGGTGGGAGGGTGTCCTACCCACGGATTCAATGGACAATTACAGGATTGACGTTTTGAATACGGATTTGAATAAACCCTTGTAGTGGGCTAAGATGGCGGCCTCGGGCAGAACGCTCAGACGCTGTTTCGCACCCGCCCCGGCGAGCTCAGGGATCATGGCCCCAACCGAGAATTCCAAGCGTTTGGATTCTCTCTCCACGCTTCATCTCCTGAATCAGGCCAAGTCGGGCTCCCTGGAAGCCCGGGAGGCTCTCATGGCGCGCTACCTACCGCGGCTTCAGAAATGGGCGCGGGGTCGCCTGCCGAGTGCGGCGCGCGGGATGATCGAGACCGATGACGTCGTCCAGGAAACGCTGCTTTCGACCGTCCACAAGCTCGACGACTTCGACCCGGAGCACAGCGGCGCCTTTCGCGGGTATTTGCGTCGGGCCGCCCGGAACCGGATCCTCGACGAGCTTCGCCGCGCCAACCGGAGGCCGTCCGCTGACGCGTCGGCCGGAGGTATCGTCCACCCTGGCCCATCCCCGCTCGAAGCAGCGATCGGGAAGGAAAAAGTGGAGCAATACGAGGCCGCCCTCGAGCGGCTCAAGCCCCGAGAGCAGGATGCGATTACGGCCCGGCTCGAGGACGGTCTGAGCTATTCGCAGATCGGGTTGGAGCTCGGAATCAAAGAGGACGCCGCGAGGATGGTCGTGAAGCGAGCACTCTTTCATCTCGTCCAAGAGATGGCGAGGCGCGGGACATGAGCGGTTCGAGCCAGCGGTTGGATGGGCTTGCGGAACGGGTCCTGGAGTCCGATGCCGTCGACTGGCTGGCCGAGCTCGATGCCGCGAGCGCCGACGAACGGGCAATGATCCTCGCTCTTCGCGATATTGCCCGCGTTGCCGAGGTGAGCCGTGCGTTCGAGCGGCCGGGCGGGTCAGTCGGCGATTCGGCCGCGCCGACGGTCGAGCGGGAGACGGTGCTCGTCGCGGGTGGATTCCCGAAGCGATGGGGTCATCTGGAGATCACCGAGAAGGTGGGTGCGGGCGCCTCGGCCACGGTATTTCGAGCTCGCGATACGCACCTCAACCGCGACACGGCCTTGAAGCTCTTTCACTTTGCTCGTCCCGCGAGCCCGGAGATCAGAAGAGCGTTGATGGAAGAGGGTAAGAACCTCGCGCAGGTCAAGCACGGCAACGTGGTCACCGTCTACGGCGCGGACGAGCACGAAGGCCGCGTGGCTCTCTGGATGGAGTTCGTTCATGGAGAGACGCTGCAGGCGCTGATGTCGAAGCAAGGACCCTTGAGCGCCGAAGAGGCCACGTCGATCGGCGCCGATCTGTGCAATGCGCTCAGCGCGGTTCACGCCAAGGGCCTCCTCCACGGTGACATCAAGGCCGCAAATGTCATGCGCGAGTCGGGAGGTCGCGTCGTCCTGATGGACTTCAGCACCAGCCGCGCCGCGCAGACCGTGGACGGCTCACCGGGGAGATTCGTCGGGACGCCGCTCTATATGGCTCCCGAGCTGTTCCGAGGAGAGGCGGCCTCCGCTCGAAGCGACGTCTATTCCCTCGGCGTGCTCCTGTATTACATGGTGACCGGCACGTACCCGGTCAAGGCGAATACGACTGAAGAGCTTCGCCGCGCCCACGAGAGAGGCGAGCAGATTCTTCTTTCCGACGCGCGTCCAGATCTCTCCGATGATTTCGTGGCCGCGGTGGAGAAGGCATTAACGCGCAATCCGGAGCATCGGCTCGAGAGCGCGGAAGCTCTCAAGGCTGCCCTGCCTAGTACGGAAGAGACCGCTCCTTCGATTTGGAGGCGCGTCGCGACCTGGATCGGTGTCTTGGCCGGTGTGGTCGCGAGTCTCACCTTCCTGGGCTTTGCGACCTCGATGAACTTCAACGTCGTGCTGCAGGTACCTCCTGAGTTCGCGTCCGAGTCCTGGTTCGACTATTTCATCTGGGGCGTGCGGGCTATGATCCCGGCTGCCTACTACGTGTGGGATAGCATCAAGCCCGCCATCGTCGTTCTGCTTGCGGCCATGGTTTTCGTATCCTTGTCCGGAAGATGGACCTTGCGCGACGTCGTGAATCGGCTGGCTCGTAAGAGGAGACAGGTGCTCGATCGATTCGACCCGCTGAGCATTGCCGCGGGGTTCTTCTTGCTCGGCGTCGGTTCGATCGTCGCTCTTGGGTGGGCGTTTCAGGACGTGACGGCAGCGATGGACAGAATGTACACTGCGAAGTCGATGCGGGGTGTCGATTTGGCGGTTCTGGGCCCCGACTTCGCCGGCTATCACATTCTTCGCCAGCGGTTGTACTCAGTTTTCTTGTCCACGTTGGCTCTGATCGCCGCCGTCATTTTTCCGTATTTGAGAGATCGAATGAATCCTAGCGTCGTCCGTCTCATGAAGTGGGCGACGGTATTGATGATTCTCGTCGCGGCGGTGATGATGGTGATGCCTTACCGGTTGCTCTGGCACACGGAGTTGGAGCGCGTCACGTTCGAAGGCCGCTACGCCTTCATCATCGCCCGGAAACCACCGGACCTCTTTCTTTACGCGCCGACCGCACCGGACCAGAGCCGCGTCGTCGTCGTCGAGACCGATCCCCGCCTCGAATGGGGTCAGGAGAGAGTTCTCGGTGAAATCTTCGAGTAAGCGCAGTCATGCGCGGTCATAGGAGGAAGACCAATGCGGCAAGTCTCTATAAGCAAGATGTTCTTGGTCGCGCTCGTGCTCCTGGTTTCGGCGCATGCCGCTCGGGCTGAAGAGAGGAGAGGGGGTGGAGACGGCCGGATCAATAAGCTGAGCGGTCCGACGATGCTCTCGTACTCCTTGTACTATCGGTTCCCGATTACATCCGTTCCCGAGCCGGGTGCAGCCTTGGACTTCGGGAGGGATCGGTTCTGGCTCTCGTTGAGCGCTGGCTTTGGTCGCAGCATCGACAATGATCTCGAGTACCCGGACGGATTGGACAAGAGCACGACGGTGAAGGTTTTCACGTTCGAGCCCTCGATCGACTACCAGTTCAAGAGTTTCGAGGCCAGCGCCGGGTATTTGCTGAACGTGTTCTACGGAGAAGCCTTTCCCTCTTTTGGCCGTGACGCGTTGGATCTCGAGTTTGGATGGAGACCCTTCCGCAGAAGGGATGAGCGAGAAGGCCTCGGCTGGAACAATCTCAAAGTCTCGCTCCTGGCGACCTACTACTACAATGGCATCACGGGGGAGGATTTCGGGGCTCGCCCGGGCTCATTCGAAGTGGATTCGGATCTGGTGTGGGGAGCACGCGTCAGCTACGATTTCTTCTAGGCTAAAGGAGCGAGCCCGCCTCGTCACCCAGCACTAAAGCGAGTTCCTGCGCGGATTGAGACCGACGCTCGGGCCGCTTTTGGACACAGTCGAGAGCGATACGGTCGATCAAGTGATCAGGGTGGTAGCCTTGGTCTGGCTGGAACGGTTCCTTGCCTAGGATGGCGCTAATCGTCGCGGCGGGCGATTCGCAACGAAAAGGATTCCGGTTGGTGAGCATTTCGATGAGAATCGTTCCGAAGGCGAAGATATCCGCGCGGTGGTCGGTCGGCTCGCGACGGAGCTGCTCCGGCGCCATGTAGGCGAGCGTGCCGGCCAGCAACCCGTATGAAGAGTTGTGACCCGCCGCGAAGGATGCGGATGGTTTCGACAAGCCGAAGTCGAGAATCTTGATCCTGCCGGTCGTCGTGATGAAGATGTTCTCGGGCTTGAGATCACCGTGCACGATGGCATGCGCGTGAATCGCCGCCAGTCCCTCGGCGATTTGTCTCCCGTAGCAGACGACCTCACTGCGGCACAGCGTCCCTCGGTCGAGCCGTTGCCTCAAGGTCTCTCCCCATAGGAGCTCCAACACCGTGTAGAGAAGGTCTCGGCCTGCGACGAAATCGTAGATCGTCACAATGTTGGGATGGTTCAGCGCGAGGAGTGTCCGTGCTTCCTGCTCGAACCGGAAACGACAATCGGAGCGTTCGGTGACGTTGGGGCGAAGCACCTTGAGGGCAACCATGCGCCTCAGGCGGGTGTCGCCCGCCTCGTAGATGTCCGCCATCCCGCCGCGCCCGAGCTTGCGGACGATTTTGTAGTGGTCGAGGTACTCGCCTTCGGACAGGACGGTATCTTCGCGGGCCGTCGGCTGGCCGGAATCGTCCACCAGGTGGAATGCCGGCTTTCCCGTACCGCGTTTATCGAGTTCCAGAGGCGAGCGGCTCATGACTCTTCGCTTCCCGTTCCTTTGATTCCATAGACGGACCGGGCCCGAGAATTTCCCGCTTCGAAGTCGCTTGCTCCTGCCCACGGGCCGGCCTATGATGTCTCCCGCGCGAGACGTCGGCGCAAGAGCTCGAACCAGGAACCCGATGCCTGTGTCCGTCCTTCCCCTCATCCTCCTTCTTTCCGGGCCCGTGCAGGCAACCGAAGAGGTCCGGATCGTCACCGTGGCCGGCGAAGGCGAGAACTATTGGCCCGGCTGGCGCGGCCCAACGGGTCAGGGACTCGCGAAGGGCGGCGGCTATCCAGACCAGTGGTCCGACACCGAGAACGTTCTCTGGCGAGTCGAGGTGCCGGGAAGCGGGAATTCGTCGCCGATCGTCTGGGGGGATCGCATTTTCTTGACCACCGCCCAGGAAGGCGGGCGTAGGCTTTCTCTCCTCTCCTATCGCCGCAGCGACGGGATGCTTCTCTGGGAGACACCGATACCCCAGGAGGGGGTCGAGCAGGCCCATGGGAAGAACGGTCACGCCTCGGCAACACCGGTAACGGACGGCGCGCTCGTCTACGCTTCCTTCGGGACTCATGGTCTCTTCGCGTTCGACTTCGACGGCAGGATCGTTTGGCATCGGGGAGTCGGATCGCTCGACAACTACCACGGAACGGCGGGCTCGCCGATTCTCTATGAGGACAGCGTGATCCTCTACCAGGATCATCGAGGTCCATCCTTCGTGGCCGCCTTCGACAAGAAAACCGGCAAGAAAAAGTGGAGGACGGCGCGTTCGGCCTCGGTGGGATGGGGGTCACCGATTGTGATTCGAACCAGTACGCGGGACGAGCTCATCGTATCGAGCCAACAGGTGGTGAGCGCTTACGATCCGAATACAGGAGGGTTGCTTTGGACGGCGACCGGCAACAAGTTCGAGGTCATCCCCACCCCCACCGTGGGGCAGGGTCTCGTCTTTTGCTCTTCCGGCCGCTCCGGATCGACCCTCGCCATTCGTCCAGGGGGCAAGGGAGATGTCACCGAGACCCATATCGTATGGAAGAGCCCGAAGGGCGCGCCCTTCGTGCCTTCGACCATCGTGATCGGCGACCAGCTATACATGGTCAACGACATGCAGAGCGTGGTAACGAGCCTCGAGGCGAAAACCGGTCAGCTCCTGTTTCAGGGACGTTTGGGAGCCGCCCGGCGCGAGGGGTTCTCGGCTTCACCGGTCGCGGTAGACGGTAAGATCTTTTTCACCAATGACAACGGCGAGACGTTCGTCCTCGCCGCCGGGCCGAAGTTCCAGCTCCTCCACGTCAACCGGCTCAATGCTCGAACGCTGGCCTCCCCAGCGCTCGTCGATGGACGGTGGTATTTTCGCACCGACCGGGAGCTTGTCTGCATTGGTAGCTGACCGGCGGCGGGACGCATTGATTCTGAGGGCGGTCACGGTATTCTGTTTGGTCACCGGACTCCTTGCTCCAGATGTGATGGCACTCAGCGTGAAGACCGAGGGGCCGTCTCCGTGTGGGCACCAGATGTGTATTTGCTGCCACGGAGAGTCTCGGGATGGCGGCATGGTTTGCCCAAGGAACACGAGCCGCGAATCATCCACGATGAAAGCCTGCGAGGACGATACCAAGGCTGGCTCGTCTCCGTCGGTCTACTTGTTCGAAACCCCGATGGTTTTAGAATCTCAAGTCGCCCTCGTCCCGAGCTGGATCCCCTCCAACTGCCGGATCCGCCCGTGGGTTTCCATACCCGATTTCCCACCACCCAGATCCTGAACGCGTAAGCACACATCTTAGTACTACAACAACAAATTTGGCTTCGTGGAGGTGTTCATGCGTTCGATCGTTCTCTTCCTGCTTTGGTCTTGGCTATTTCTTCTCGGCGTCCCGGCGGAGTCGGCGGTGGTGGGCGTCTCCGGGGTCGTTCGTGATGCGTCCGGCGCGGCACTCGCGCAGGCCCGGATCGTCGTCTTCGATGAGACCACCCAAACCGAGACTCTTTCTATCGCCGTCGACAACCAGGGAAGGTTCGCCCTGGAGCTCGAGCCCGGCCACTATGTCGTCTCCGTCTCGGCGGAGCACTTCGCGACGACTACTTTCGTTTCGGCGGGAGCCTGACCCGGGAGCTTGGAGCGAGTCAGCGCGTGACCGTCAGCGCACACGGCCAGAGCCGCGATATGGTGCATCCCATTTTCCAGGTCCTGGACAACGTGGCACTCAACTACGGGTTCGAGCTCACCTACGTTCACGATGGCAATCTGGGAGGTCGTCGCAACGAGCTGGTCGTCGGGTTCTCGCCTCAATGGGGGACCGTCGACGAACAGCGTTTCGAGAACGTTGCCGGGTAATCCGGAGATCTCGTCGCCGACTTCGAGACCTCCGCGCGGAACGTCGGGTTTTTCTTCGAGGACCAGTTCTATCTGAAGAGCGATTTCCGGCTGGTGCTGGGAGGTCGCGCCGATTGGTCTCGGAGGGAGTTCACGGACTTCTTTCTCGCCGACGGGGACCGCTCCGATGAGAAGACCTTCAACGCCTTCGTCCCCAAGTTGGGTTTCGTCTGGGACGCTAGACCCGACGCCCAGGTCTACGGTAACGCCAGTCGCTCCTACGAGCCCCCTCTGCTCCTGGAGTTGACAAGCTTCGGCGCCCCGGAATTTCTGGATCTGAGAGCGGCGAGCGCCTGGCAGTTCGAGATCGGGAGCCGGGGGACGCACGGCGAGCA
>Ga0214472_10005402_pt1 | contig 13447 bp, 12 predicted proteins | sample RVTome_6_FD_207662 | JGI IMG/M metagenome (GOLD analysis project Ga0214472, IMG submission 207662) | Soil microbial communities from uranium-contaminated site in the Upper Colorado River Basin, Wyoming, United States - RVT140D175 | ecosystem: Environmental > Terrestrial > Soil > Contaminated >... | reverse complement strand
TGGGAGAGCGACAGCGGGTGGAGATCATCAAGGTCCTCTACCGGGGCGCCAAGATCCTCATCCTCGACGAGCCGACAGCGGTCCTCGTGCCCCACGAGGTCGACGAGCTCTTCGACTCGATACGCGAGCTCACCAATGAGGGACAGACGGTCATCTTCATCTCCCACAAGCTCGACGAGGTGCTGTCGATCGCCGACCGGATCACCGTCATGAGAGCCGGCCACACCGTGGGGACCACCACGCCGGCGGAGGTCGACGCCGGGGAGTTGGCGGAGATGATGATCGGGTCGGAATTGCCGTCGCCGGAGACCCGGGAGTCCACCGTCCAGGAAGAGGTTTTGCTGAAGGTCGCCGACCTGAGCCTTCTCTCCGGTGAGGGGAGACCGCTGCTCACGGGTGTCAGCTTCCAGGTCCGAAAAGGGGAGATCGTCGGGGTGGCCGGGGTCGAGGGCAACGGCCAGGGGTCTTTGGTGGATTCGATCATCGGTCTCGCCCCTGCGGCCACCGGAGAGATCACCCTGCTCGGCGAGTCGCTCTCGCATCTCCCGGCCCGGGATCGTCGTGGCGCCGGACTCGGGTTGATCCCGGAGGACCGGCATCGTCAAGGCCTGCTGCTGCCCTCTCCGTTGTGGGAGAACGCGGCCCTCGGCCATCAGTATCAGGAGCCGTTCGCCAACGGGATCTGGATCGACAAGAAGGGCTCACGGAGGCAGACCGAGGAGATCGTTCGGAGATTCGCGGTGAAGACTCCCAACGTCGACGTGCCGGCCACCGCCCTCTCGGGGGGGAATCAGCAGAAACTGGTGGTGGGGCGCGAAATCGTGGCCGACCCGGCCGTGTTGATTGCAGCCCAGCCCACGCGTGGCATAGATATCGGGGCCCAGGCGGCGGTCTGGGAGGAGCTGAAGGCGGCCCGCGCCTCGGGAATGGGCGTCCTCCTCATCTCGGCGGATCTGGAGGAGCTGATCGGGCTCTCGGACACGATTCATGTCCTATTCGAGGGAAGGTTCGTGGCTCGTCTCAACCCCAGCGAGGTCACACCTGAGATCCTCGGCTCGTACATGACAGGGGCCGGCCAGGAGAAGGCATCGTGAAGAGCGGGAGGCTCCTGACCGCGGTGGTGGCACCCCTGGTCGCCCTGATCATCGCATTTGGCATTGCCGCGCTTGCGCTGCTCCTGGTCGGCATCGATCCGATTCAGGCATACAAGGAGATGATCACCTTCGGCACGAGCACCGCGTCCCTGATCATCACAGTCAACGACGCCGTCCCCCTGTTCGTATCGGCGCTGGCGGTGGCCGTTGGCTTCAAGATGGGCTTGTTCAACATCGGTGTGGAGGGGGCCTATCTCCTCGCGGCCTTGATCGGAGCCTACGTCGGTGCCCTGTACTCGATCACTCCGGTGCTCCATATCTTGTCGATACTCGTGGTCTGCGCCGCGGTGGGCGCGCTGTGGGCGTTGATTCCTGCCCTTCTGAAAGTGAAGCGCGGGGTGCACGAGGTGATCTCCACCATCATGCTCAACTTCATCGCCTTCTCGCTAAGTGCTTGGCTCTTTCTCAACGTTCTCAAGGCCGAGACATCGGGCTTGACCATCGCCACCGATTTGATTCCGGAGACGGGATGGATCCCGTCGCTGAACGGGGTGCTGGGGTGGTTCGGGATCGAGCCTCGCGCCGGGGCCGATCTCCATGGCTTTCTGGTCATGGCCATTGTCCTGGGGATCGTCTACCACTACTTGGTGAACAAGAGCAGATTCGGATATGACCTCAGGGCCAGCGGGATCAACCCCTCGGCGGCCAACGCCAGCGGCGTCGACCCCAAGAACATGGTCGTCAAGACCATGCTCATCTCGGGTGGTCTCGCCGGTCTGGTCGGGGTCTCTCAACTGCTTGGTTTCTATCACCAGTACCCCCAGGACTTCCCCGGTGGATACGGCTTTGCGGGCATCGCCGTTGCCCTGCTCGGTCGGAACCATGCTGTAGGGATGGCCTTTGGAGCCGTTCTCTTCGGCTTCATGAACCGGGCGTCGTTGATCCTCGATCTCAAGGATGTGCCCAAGGAGATCGTGACCATCATCCAGGGCATTGTCGTCCTCGCGGTGGTCATCGTTTACGAGGTCATCTCCCGCTACGTGCAACGACGCACGGTTGCCGCCGCAGCGCGGGCCACAGAGGCTGATGAAGTGGGCGCAGGAGCTGCGGCATGACGGCGGTAACGGAACGGATGCGGCTGCCAGCCCGGTCGAGGCGGATTATGGTGATTGCGCTCGCCGGGATCCTGGTGATGACCATTGCCGAGGTGATCACGGGGACGGAGGACCTCACCTCACGGAGCACAGCCAGCGCCGCGCTGCGACTCTCGATTCCGATCCTGCTGGCCGGCCTGGGGGGCCTCTATTCCGAGCGCTCCGGAGTAGTCAACATCGGTCTCGAGGGGATGATGATCGCCGGCACCTGGTTCGCGGCATGGGGCTCGTGGTCCTATGGGCCTTGGCAAGGGGTTCTGCTGGGGATCGTTGGAGGGGCGATGTTTGGCCTACTCCACGCCCTGGCCACCGTGACCTTCAATGTCGATCACATCGTTTCCGGTGTCGCGATCAACATCCTGGGCCTGGGCGCGATGCGCTTCCTGTCCTCCATCGTCTACACCGAGGACACCGGGGGGTCGGTAATCCAATCCCCGCCGATCCAGGGGATCGACAATCTCAGCGTCCCCATCCTCGCCGGTGGCCAGCTCTTCGGTTGGGACAGCCCCGACTTCCTGGGTTGGCTCGAGGAGCGGAGCTGGTTCTTTGTGTCCGATGTCTCCGGGATCCTTCGTGGCTTTTTCGGAGACGTGAACTGGTTGACGCTGATCGGGCTCGCGGTTGTCCCCTTTTCCGCATGGCTGCTCTGGCGCACGCCATGGGGCTTGCGACTTCGCGCCTGTGGCGAGGACCCATGGGCGGCGGAGTCCCTCGGTGTTCCCGTGCTCCGCATGAAGTACTACGGGGTGGTCATCTCGGGGATGCTCGCCGGGCTGGCCGGTGCCTTCTTGGTCCTGGTTCAGGCCGGGATCTACAGAGAGGGCATGAGCGGGGGACGCGGATTCATCGGGCTCGGGGCCATGATCTTCGGCAACTGGATCCCGGCCGGGGTGCTCGGCGGTTCGCTGGTGTTCGGTTTCGGCGACTCGTTGCGTTTCCGTGGGCCTGAGCTGGTCAAGTCGTTCATCCTTGCCCTGGCGATCGGTCTGATCGTGGCGGGGATCTATGCCATGACCCGTTCCAACGTGCGAAAAGCCGTGGTCCAGGGCTCGGTGGGAGCCGCCTTCTTGGTGTTTTACATGCTGGTCGGTGAGGTCCCGAACCAGTTGTTGAACGCTATCCCGTATCTCATCACCCTGTTCGTGCTGGCAGTGGCTTCACAGAGTCTGCGCATGCCTGCCGCCGACGGCGCCCGATACGCCAAGGGCGAAGCCCGATGACGGTAGACGGTGAACGGTGAACGTTAGGTTCGATCCCTACGACCCCGCGTTCCTCGACAACCCATATCTCACTTACGCCCGACTCCGTGAGGAATCCCCGGTGTTCTTCGACGAGGGATGGGAGTTGACCTTTGTCGGGCGGCACGAGACGGTCACCTCGATTCTCAAGAACCGGGAGGGCTTCGGCCGTGACTTCCGGCATCGTCTCTCTGTGGACGGGGTCGACCCCGACCTGTACCGGCGCATCTATCCGCCACAGTGGCCGACCTGGACTCGATACATCAGGGAATCTTTCATCGATCTTGAACCGCCACGTCACACCCGTCTCCGGCGACTGGTGTCCAAGGCATTCACCCGTAGGTCGTCGGAGGCGTTCCGACCCCGGCTCGAGGAGGCGGCGGATCGAATCCTCGACCAGGTGCTAAAAAAGGGCTCGATGGAGGCGATCAGCCAGTTCGCGGCTCCGATCCCGGTGGCGATGATCGCCGAGCTGATGGGGATTCCCGGCGATGACCATGCCAAGTTGCTCGATTGGAGTCACGCCATAGTCAAAGTCTTCGACCAAAACGTCACCGAAGCCGAGGGCCTGGCCGCGGATCGAGCGACAAATGACTTCGTCGAGTACCTGGAGTCTTTGCTCGAGCAGCGTCGGGGCCATCGCGGGGATGATCTGATCTCAGCGATGCTCGAGGTCGAAGAGTCCGGCGACACCCTGACCGATGAGGAGATCGTCGGCACCTCGATTCTCACCCTCAACGCCGGGCACGAGGCAACCGTGCACGCCATCGGCAACGGGTTGTTGGCGCTTGCCACCAGTCCCGATCAATACCGTTCCCTCCACCAGGGGGAAGTCTCGATCTCGTCTGCAGTCGATGAGCTCCTCAGATTCGACTCCCCTCTCCAGATGTTCGAGCGGTGGGTCCTCGAGGACACCGAGCTGGAAGGGCATCGCCTCGCCGCAGGGTCCAAGGTCGGCCTTCTCTTCGGATCCGCCAACCATGACCCGCAGGTCTTCGGCCCGGGCGCCGACCTCCTCGAACTGTCTCGCACTCCCAACCCTCATGTCTCCTACGGAGCGGGTCTCCACTTCTGTGTGGGGGCCCCGCTGGCCACGGTCGAGTTGGAGGCTGCCTTTGCCCGTTTGGCGAAACGAGTGCGCGGGATCGAGCTCGAGGAGGAGTCGGATCGGATCCGAAGCCTGGTGTTCCGCGGTGTCGAGACACTGGTGTTGGGCCTGGAGGCCGCCTGAGCTCTAGCCCTCCGCGGCGGTGGGACGGCCGATCACGGTGATCTCCTGGATCGCCAACTCTCCGAAGACGTTGCCTTCCGTGGGTTGGGCGTTGTAGACGCTCTCCACCGTGATCTCGATCCAATTGGTGTTGATCGCGGCAAAATCGATCTCTTTGGCACCGGTTGCGTCCTCGAGTTGGACGGGAACGGTGGTCAACGCGTCCTGGGCGTTGACCACGATGCCATGGGCCCGGAAGTTCTGCCTGAAACGGGTCTCGTCATCGAGATTGAACCAATCGATACGGGTCACTGTCATCGGCTCGCGGAAGGTGAGACGGATCACGATGTTGTCGTCATCGGCCAGGTCCGTGTAGGTGATCTGATACTCGTCATCCGTTCCCGTGATCAGGTTGTCGCATATGAAGGAGCCGATGCCTTCGGGCGTGCAATCGACCCGAATCACTTCGATCGGCCCTATCTCGGCGACACTTCCCGACGTCGAGCTTGATGCGACGACAGTCGTCGACGAGGGAGTGTCCTCGCCGCTGAAGACATTGAAGAGGATCGCGATCACCACCACCGCGAAGAGGAGGGCGCTGATGGCCAGGGCGGCCCTGACCCCTGCCGTGGCCTGGACGGCGGGGCGGGGGGCTGTCGGCAACGGACCCTGACGCAGCCTGGCCCCACATTCCTGACAATGACGATTGGATGATGGATTGGAAGCCCCGCACGACGGGCACGACACGCCACCACGGTCCGAATTCGCCCTTCCCCGCGGCGACTCCTCGCGGGGAGGGTTGTCCAGGTTGAACTCTTCGTAGTTGCCGTCGGAACTGACCGAGATGATGTTGTCTCGCCGCGCCGTCGGCTCCGGTACCAGGGGGTCTATGAACGTACCGCACGACGGGCAGAACTGCTCGTCGGCGGGTACGGTCGCGCCGCACTGGTCACATTTGCGTGAAGCCACGTCCCTCCTAAGGACCGTTATTGTGCCACGGGCATGTTGGTGTGGGCGGTCAGAACCTACGAGCCTTGGACGGCAGGCTCGTTAGTGGCCGGGATCATCCTTATCGTATGTCTGGTGGCGGCGCTCATTCTCGCGGCGCGACGTCGCAATCGGTAACCGGATACGGTGTCCCTGAATGGCTTTTCGATGCGAATCTTGCGGGCATGTCTCTCCGAAATGGATGGGATTCTGCCCCCAATGCGGGGTGAATGACCCTCTGGTAGAGGACCAGACCCGACCCGCCGCCTCGGTGGCGCCGGCGCGAACGGTGACCCTGACCGAGGCAGCCGAAGGGCCCGCAGAAAGGGAGCCCACAGGGTGGCCTGAGGTCGACCGGGTCCTGGGGGGCGGCTTCGTTCCCGGCTCGGTCCTGCTGGTGGGCGGTGAGCCCGGTGTCGGCAAATCGACCCTACTGCTGCAGACCGCCGGCGCCGTGGCGCGGAGGGGCCTCGCGGTGGTGGTAGCCAGCGCCGAAGAGTCGGCCCAGCAGGTAGCGATGCGCGCCAGAAGGCTCGGAATCGGCGACGAGATGATCTCCCTGGTCGCTGACGACGATGTCGATGGCATCGTGTCCCTGATCGAGCGAGCACGGCCCCGTCTCCTGATCGTCGATTCGATCCAGGCGGTGTCGGTGCCTGAGATCCCATCGGCGGCCGGAGGTATGGCCCAGGTGAGGGAGAGCGCCAGCCGCCTGGTCAGGTTGGCCAAGACAACGGGGACTGCGGTGGTGCTGGTTGGTCATGTGACCAAAGAGGGTGGTCTCGCCGGGCCCAAGCTCCTCGAGCACATGGTCGACGTCGTCCTCTATCTCGAAGGCGACCCCGACCGGGGGTTTCGGGTGTTACGCAGCACCAAGAATCGTTATGGAGCGACCCATGTGTCCGGCATGTTCGACATGCGCTCCGACGGGCTGCTCGAGTTGGACGACCCATCGAAGGTCTTTCTCGAGGGTTGGCAGCCGGAGGTGGCTGGAACGGTCATCTATCCCGCCGTCGAAGGTCGCAGGTCGATCCTGGTCGAGATCCAGGCGTTGGTGTCGCCCACCAACCAGCCTCAGCCCCGCCGCTCGATCCGTGGCCTCGATCCCACGCGGGTCAATCAGGTCCTAGCCGTTCTCCATCGCCACGCCGGGATCTCCCTCTACGACCAGGAGGTATTCGTGAACGTGGTCGGGGGTTGGCGTATCGACGACCCCGGATCCGATCTCCCGGTCGCGATCGCGGTGGCCTCCTCGGCGTTCGACATCCCGGTCGGGAAACTGGCCTCCTGGGGCGAGATTGGGCTGGCCGGAGAGGTCAGGTCCATCCCCTTCGAGGCTCGGCGAGTCGAGGAGCTCGATCGGATGGGTCTGGAGCGCAGGATCGGTCCGATGGGAGGCGATTCGATGCGACTCGGGGAGGCTCTGGAGCGAGCCGGTCTCGTTGCCCCTTCCTAATTGGGACGTACAGGGGTCACATACGGACCTGTAGCTCCCAATTTCCGGTGGGTGAGGGCAAAGTCGGCCGCCAACTCAAACTGATAGCCTGCCTGACGTGGGTGACCCATCGATCAACGAGACCCTGGAACGGCTGGCGCCGGGGACACCGATGCGTAGGGCGCTGGAGCGGATCATCCAGCAGGGCAAGGGCGGTTTGGTCGTCCTCGGGAATGGCGCAGCCGTCGAGGCCGCCAGCTCCGGTGGATTCAGCCTGAGACGCACCAAGTTCACACCGGCCCGTCTCGCCGAGCTTTCCAAGATGGACGGCGGAATCGTCCTCGACGATGACTGGGAGATCATCATGGCGTGTGCCGTGCACTTCGTCCCGGACGGTTCGATCCCCACCGACGAAACCGGCGCTCGGCACCGGACCGCCGAGCGGATGGCGGCACAGACGGGCAAACCTGTGGTGGCCGTGAGTGAGGGGAGAAGGGTGGCCACTCTCTTCTACGGGGACCAGAAGATCGAACTGGCAACACCCACTGAGGTGACCGCCCACGTCAATCAGGAATTGCAGAGCCTCGATCGGTTGCGCAGCCGTCTCAACGACTCGGACATGCGCCTCACCCGGCTCGAGGTGACCGGGCTCGCCACCCACCGTTCGGCGGTGACCGTCCTTCAGCGAGCCGAGCTGCTGGACCGGCTGGGCAAGGTCGTGGAAGCCCGAGCCCTCACCCTGGGCGAGGACGGTCGGATCGTTGCCCTCCAGTTGAATGACCTGATGGCCGGGGTCGATTTCACCAAGAGAGCGATTCTCCAGGATTATGTGAGGCCGATGCGTAGCAATTCCGTGGCCCGAGCCATCGGGCGGCTGAAGGCCCTGACCGGGACCGAGTTGGAGGACCCGAGTCGAGTCGGATCGGAGTTGGGGTTCCCCGATCTCGACGACCCGGCCCAGCCTCGTGGCTTTCGCATCCTGTCCCAGGTCGGAAGGCTTCCCGACCCGGTTCGCGACGACATCATCAGGCATTTTGGCTCGGTCTCGAAGCTCCTCAACGCCAGCGAGGAAGCCCTCCTCGGCATCGAGGGGGTGGGCGAGACCAGGGCTGGACAGCTCAGAGCGTTTTTCGACCGGTTGCTGGACTCTGCCCACGAATGGGAGCCAGTGCTGGATTGATGCCGGCCATCGGTACAATCCGGTCCCGCTAATGGCTCAAACCGCGTCCAAATACTCAGTCGGGGACAAGGTGGTCCACCCACAACATGGGGCAGCCACCATCCAGAAGAGGGTCAAACAGGTATTCGGGGGCAAGAAGCAGGACTATTTCGTTCTCGACATTGCAACAGAACAGCTGACCGTGATGATTCCGCTGGACAAGGTCGACGACCTGATTCGGCCCGTGATCTCCAAGACCAAGTCGAGAGACGTGCTCAAGTCGCTGAAGGGGGAGCCCGAGGAAGCCGGTGCCAACTGGAGTCGCTGGTACAAGGTCCTCAACGAGAAGATGACCTCGGGCGATATCTTCCAGGTTGCCGAAGTGGTGCGGGATCTGTCTTTCGCCCAACAGACGAAGGGGATCAGCCCGGCTCTGAAGCGGATGCTCTCCAAGGCACGGCTCACTCTCAGCTCTGAGCTGGCGTTCAGCCTCGAGATCGACGAGGACGAGGCGATCAAGAGACTGGACCGGGCCCTACCCACGGTCGAAACCGAAGAGGAATGAGCCCGGAGGTGTCACCGGTCGGCGTCCGCGTCGGTTGGGGATTCGACGCCCACCGCCTCGATGGCGAGCCACCCCTTCTCCTCGGCGGGATCACCGTCTCGGAGGAGGTTGGCGTCTCGGCCACTTCCGATGGTGATGTCCTCGCTCATGCGGTGATCGATGCCATTCTCGGCGCCTGTGCGTTGGGTGACCTTGGTGATCACTTCCCATCAGCCGACCCTGACCTGGAAGGGGCCGACTCGATGGAGCTTCTGGGGCGGACCGTGGGCATGGTGACCAATTCCGGCTGGCAGGTGAGCCATGTCGATGCGACCGTGATCGCCGAGTCCGTCCGGATCGCTGCGTTCCGGGGCGAGATGCGCCAGCGCTTGGCTGGGGCCCTCAACCTGGAGATCGGTTCGGTGTCGGTCAAGGCCACGACCACCGACGGCCTCGGGCTCCTTGGCAGCGGCGAGGGTCTGGCGGTGGTCGCTGTGGTCACGGTGGGCCCCCTGTCGTAACATCTGGCGATGCTCCGGGTCCACAGCACGCTTCACCGCGCGGTCGTCCCCTTCGAGCCTCGTGACGAGGGCAAGGTCGCCATGTATGTCTGTGGCCCGACCGTGCAATCCGAGCCGCATGTTGGTCACGGGCGCTCGGCGGTGGCATTCGATGTGATCCGGCGCTATCTCGTCTGGCGGGGTTTCGACGTGCTCTTCATCCGCAACATCACGGACATCGAGGACAAGATCATCGCCGCCGCCAACGAGGCCGGGGAGAGCGTGGAGAACCTGGCCCTGAAGATGGCGAAGCGGTTCTCCGATTCCTATACCGCTTTGGGAGTCCTCGAGCCCGACGTCGAGCCCAAGGCGACCGAGCACGTCGTCGAGATCATCGCCCTGATCCAAACCCTCATCGATCGTGGCCTCGCCTACGAGTCAGAAGGCGATGTGTACTTCTCGGTGCGGTTGTTTCAGGGCTATGGGAAGCTCTCGGGTCGTGATCCGGACGAGCTTCGCTCCGGATACCGAATCAAGGTCGAGGAGGCGAAGCAGGATCCGCTCGACTTTGCCCTCTGGAAGGCGGCCAAACCGGGGGAGCCCGAGTGGGACTCACCCTGGGGATCGGGCCGCCCCGGCTGGCACATCGAGTGCTCGGCGATGGCCTCGAAGTATTTGGGTGAAAACTTCGACATCCACGGCGGTGGCACCGATCTCATCTTTCCCCATCATGAGAACGAGATTGCCCAAAGCGAGGGGGCTACGGGCTCGGTCTTCTGCCGTTATTGGCTGCACAACGGCATGGTCAACCTCGGCGGGGAGAAGATGTCCAAGTCGAGCGGGGTCGTGATCGACCTGGCCACCCTCCTCGAGGACCGGGGGGGTCGGCCGCTTCGCCTTCTCTATCTGAGGGCGCACTACCGCTCGCCCCTCGACTACTCAGAAGAGCTGCTGGCAGAGGCCGCCGAGGCCCTGGAACGGCTGCACCGTTTCCGCGAGCGGGTCGACGCTGGACCACCGGATCCCGCGGCGATTGCGCGTTTTGCCGAGGCCATGGATGACGATTTCGGGACTCCGCAGGCCGTTTCCCTGCTCTTCGACCTGGTCAGGGAGGGAAATCGGATCCTGGATGAGGGCGGTGATGCCTCGTCGATCGCCGGCGCCGTCGCCGAGATCGTCGATGTCCTGGGGCTCGACGATGCCAGCACACCTGCTGACCATTCCGTCGACCTTGCGCATTTGGCCGAGCGGTTCGGGGTCAGTGGCGACGACGGCCGAGTCGTGGAGGCACTGGTCGCGATGCGAAACCGGGCTCGGGCCGATAAGCGATTCGACGAGGCCGATGCGATCCGCGATGAGCTGGACCGGGCGGGTGTAATCCTCGAAGACGGGCCGTATGGCACCAAGTGGCTTCGGAAATAGGGTCGAGGGTGTCCACGCGGTAGAAGCCGCTGCCGCGGCGGGCCGCGTCCACCGGCTTTTCGTCGAGAGCCGGCGCCGGGGGCGATCGGAGGTCGAGGCGTTGATTGCCCAAGTGGGTGAGAATCGGGTGTCGATGGTAGATGATGTCCGGACTCTGGCCGAGACCGAGGCCCCCCAGGGTGTGGTGGCCGAATGCACGCCGATCCTGCCGGTGTCGCTGGACACCCTTGTCGTGGAGGTGGCTGCGGTGTTGGTCCTCGACCATGTCGAGGATCCCCACAATGTGGGGGCGATCGCTCGGAGCGCAGCCGCGTCAGGGATGACCGGGATGGTGGTCGCTTCGAGGAGAGCTGCCCCTCTGTCCGCTGTCGCCTTCAAAGCGGCGGCGGGCGCCTTGGAGCGGCTCCCCGTCGCCGTCGTCGGCTCCATCCCTGGGGCATTGGGCCGGCTGAAGGATCGGGGGTTGTGGGTGGTGGGTCTGGATCCCGCCGGGACTTCTGAGCTGTTCGGACTCGAACTTCTCACCGAGCCGGTCGCGGTGGTGGTCGGCGGCGAGGGTCTTGGGTTGAGCCGGCTCACGGCGGCTCGGTGCGATCTGGTGGCTTCGATCCCGATGGCAGACGAGAGCGAGAGTCTGAACGTATCGGTTTCCGCTGCCCTGGCCGGGTTTGAGATAATGAGAGTCCGGCGCGTTGCGTCGGAACTGCCGGGTTAGCTCAGTCGGTAGAGCAGCTGTCTTGTAAACAGCAGGTCGTCGGTTCGACTCCGGCACCCGGCTCCAACATATGCAGGGACTTTGTGTCCACTACCAGGCCAAACGGGTCCCCATTCACTCCTGACCTCTCACGGTGTCTTACGTCGGTTCGCACCATTTATGGGTGTCTTGTGGCCCCACCGTGGCCCAGATGTGGCCCAGAGAGACCACACCTCTCCGTCTTCGGGGTCGCAGCTTGCCGGGGCCGGAGTCGGCTGAGCTACTCGTTCGTCGCCGCCGCGACGTTCATGTCCGCGCTTGGGAGAACGCCCATGCCGTCCGAACTCCTGTCCGACCCTCACTGGATGTGATCGTTTGCGCGCGACCCTTTGCCGATTCCGTACACAAACCGGGGTGGGTACCCAACCAACTACGAGGAATTCAATGAGGCCTACGAGGAGAGGTCCGACGCTAGTTGTTGCTGTGAAGGTCGCGGCCGTGGTTGCCACGAGCACCGCGGCCATCGCAACAAGCTCCTTCCAACACACCGTCGGGACCAACTGGCATGGCCATAGCGTACCGGTTGGTGGCGGCACACACGTTTGGACCGAGCATGATGGCGGATCGAAGCACGCGAGCGCCGATGTGTTCCCCACTAGCGATTCCGTATGTGCGGTCACGAGCTCCATTGAGCACGTCCACTGCGATACGGCTGTCGGCATCAGCCAGATCTGGGGCCATCACACCGGGCCTGACATCTCGAACCATCACAACTAGGAGAACGATCAATATGCGTCAGCCAGCAAGCAACTGGCGGTGGAGCCGGGTCGTCACCGTCTCGGCGATAGTCGGAGTTATAACGGGGCTCCTGTGGTCAGGAGTTGTATTGGCCTCATCGGCTCAACCAACTGACGAAGGGATCGACGTCGACCAGGCCAGTGTCCGAACCGCCCGCATCGGGACGGATGTCCAGGGTGTCGCCTGGACACTGGTCAGATACCAATCCAGTGTGGGCGAATGCTTGAGCCTAAGGGGCGAGTTCAATGGGGAGCAGGGCTCCTTTGGCGGGTGTGACCCGAACCTGGAGCTGTTGTCGACGCCGACCCTTGGTGGTCTTGTCTTGGATGGGCAAGGCTTGGCTGTTGCCTTCTGGGGTTCTTTCGTCTCCAGGCACCGAGGTCCCGGCTATCGAAGGCGATGCGGGGGGAGTCTGAGACGGTCGCGATCTTCGCTTGCTGCTTAGGGGCCGCGCTGCGCCGACCGTTGCCACCGTTTCTGCCACGGACAGCCTTGGGAATGTCCTCAACGATCAGCCAGTCGATGGAATCTGGGCGATAGGTCCAGCGCCGAACGCCACTTCATGGATTGTTGAGGCCTTCGACTAGAGCGGCGAGCGGATCGGTCGAATCGAGGTCGTGTTCCAGAGCTAGGTCGGTTGCGGACTCCTCCGTCCTGAGGCTGCAGTCATGTTTGGTTTCCGCTGTTTGCGATAGGCGATCCAAGATCTCGTGGTGTAGGACGAACAGTTTGCGCCCGCCGTGCTTGCGATGGCGGCGCGGCGTCACCGATCCGGCGCGGATGACCTGATCTGGCAGCTGATGGGCGTGGCGGGTCGAGATGGGTTTGGCGGGTGACGGCGGGCTGGTCGATCCAGGCGCGGTGACTGGGTGAGCGCGCCGAGGCGGTCTCGTTGTCTTCGACGACGACATTAAGCGTCGTTGTTGTCTCATCCCCCTTGGTAATTGGGTGTAGAGCTCAGGGGATAGAGGCACCGGTTTCCTAAACCGGGTGTCGCAAGTTCGAGTCTTGCCGAGGGCGCCAACGATGGGAAAACGGCGTGAGGGTAGAGTGCGATCGCGCGTCGAACGTCCGCGTGCACGAACGCAATAACCGACTCGCACGACAGGCGTCGATAGTGGCTCGAGTCCTCGACGAGACTTCATCGAGAAGTCGGCCGGCGTTCGCCCTCCATGCTGTGGTAGGGTCGCTTACATCCTGCGTAGGCCGCCG
>Ga0214472_10005401_pt1 | contig 13447 bp, 13 predicted proteins | sample RVTome_6_FD_207662 | JGI IMG/M metagenome (GOLD analysis project Ga0214472, IMG submission 207662) | Soil microbial communities from uranium-contaminated site in the Upper Colorado River Basin, Wyoming, United States - RVT140D175 | ecosystem: Environmental > Terrestrial > Soil > Contaminated >... | reverse complement strand
AGCGCACGGATCGTCCCGATCGGGTCGCGGCCGGCGACGAGCGGGCGAACGTGGACGCTGCGGCGGAGGCGCTGGGCGAGGACCTCGGGCCGGCCGTCGAGCCAGACGACCACCCGATCGCGGTAGAGGTGCCAACGATTGCGCGGGTCGACCACCGCCCCGCCGCCCGTCGCGACGACCCGGGCGACCTCAACGGTTCGGTCGGGGGCGCCCAGGGCCGCAACGGCCTCTCGCTCGAGCGCTCGGAACGCCGGCTCGCCGCGCTCTTCGAAGATCTCCGGGATCGACCGCCCGGCCGCGCGCTCGATGGCGTCGTCGAGATCGATGAAGGTGGCACCGTGGCGATGCGCGAGGCGCTTGCCGACGACGCTCTTGCCGCTCCCCGGCAGCCCGACGAGGACGACATCCATCGGTCCCGTCCGTCCCGTCAGTCGTCGCCGCCGGACCCGGCGACGTCCGTGCCGGCCAGGCCATGCAGCGGCGCAGCGTCGGCTGCCCGGACCCGTCGGCCGCCGGCGACCGGCGGCTCGATCGGCGCGGCGATGCGTTCCCGGTACCGCTCGACGCTGTCGCGCAGCTCGCCGAGCGAATCGCCCCCGAACTTGTCGAGGATCGCGCCGGCCAGGACGATCATGACCATCGCCTCGCCGACCACCCCGGCCGCCGGCACGACGCTGATGTCGCTCCGCTCGTAGTGCGCCTTGTCGACGGCTTCGCCGGTCACGAGGTCCGCCGACGGGAGCGGACGGGCGAGAGTCGAGATCGGCTTCACCGCGCCGCGCACGACGAGTGGCTCGCCGTTCGTCACCCCGCCGGTCAGGCCTCCCGCGTTGTTCGACCGGTGGATCCAGCGCCCGCCCTCGCCGCGACCCTCGATGACGTCGTGGACGGCGGACCCGAAGCGTCGCGTCTGCTCGAACCCAAGGCCCAGCTCGACGCCCTTGACGATGTTGATGCTCATGACCGCCGCAGCGAGGGCGGCGTCGAGCCGGCGATCCCAGTGGACGTATGAGCCCAGCCCGATCGGCAGGCCGTGGGCGACCACCTCGAACACGCCGCCGACCGTGTCGCCGGCCGAGCGCGCCTCGTCGATCCGGGCGATCATCCGCTCCTCCGCGGCGGGGTCCGGGCAGCGCAGCGGCGACACGTCCGCATCCTCGCGCGAACGGGTCGCGTTGGCCGGATCGAGAGCGACGCCGCCGACCTCTGCGCTGAACGACCAGACGTCGATCCCGAGCTCGCGCAGGAGCGCCCGCGCGACCCCGCCGGCCGCCACCCGCGCCGCCGTCTCCCGAGCCGAGGCGCGCTCGAGGACGTTGCGCACGTCGTTGAAACCGTATTTGACCGCCCCCGCCAGATCGGCGTGGCCGGGCCGGACCCGGGTGACCGGCGTCGCTCGCTTGTTCCCGTCGTCAGCGAGCGCGGCGAGTTCCGCTGCCTCCTCATCGGTCAGGCCCTCGACCTGCATGACCCGCGTCCAGTTCTCCCAGTCGCGGTTGCGCACGACGAGGTGGATCGGCGACCCGAGCGTCAGTCCGTGGCGGACGCCGCCGAGGATCTCCGCGCGGTCCTGCTCGATCGCCTGCCGAGCGCCGCGACCGTAGCCGCGCTGGCGACGGGCGAGGTCGACGGCGAGGCCGTCGGCGTCGAGCGGCAGCCCGGCGGGTACGCCCTCGACGATGACGCCGAGTGCCTGGCCGTGCGACTCGCCCGCGGTGAGGAAGCGGAAGCGGCCCATCTCGACGTCGTCCCTGCGAATCGCAGCGTGGCGCCGGCTAGGAGCCGGACACCGCGGTCGGCTCCGGCCCCGTGGGTTCCGGGCCGGCCGGCTCGCCCTCGGCGGAGCGCAGGCCCCCGGCACGCGCCTCGGCGAGCTTTGTTTGCATGAGTTCCAGCGGGGCGGGCTGCCCGGTCCACAGCGTGAACGCGGCGGCTCCCTGGTGGAGAAGCATGAGCTCGCCATCGAAGGTGGTGCAGCCGGCGGCTGCGGCGTCGCGGAGCAGGCGCGTCCGGTTGTAGATGAGGTCGAGCACGAGCAGTTCGCCGTGGAGGATCTCGGCGGGGATGGGGCTCTCGTCGCTCGTCAGGCCGATCGAGGTCGCGTTGACGAGCACCTTCGTCTTGGTCAGTTCGGCCTCGATGATCGATTCATGCCACGGCATCGCGCGGAGCTCCATGTGGGCGGCACTCCGGGCGAAGTGCTTGACCATGCCCTCCGCGCGGTGGAGGTGGCGGTTGAAGACGACGATCCGCTGGAAGCCCTCGGTGATGAGGCCGAGCACGACGGCGCGCGCGCCGCCACCGGCGCCGAGCACGACCGCCTGACGCGGCATCTTCTGCTTGCCGACGAGCGTGTCGAGCGCGACCCGAAAGCCGGGCACGTCCGTGTTGTGGCCGATCAGCCGGCGTCCCTCGCGCGTGATCGTGTTCACGGCGCCGGTCGCATGCGCTTCCTCGGTCAGCCGATCGACCATCGGCACGACCCGCTCCTTGTGCGGGATCGTCACGTTCGCCCCGAGGAACGCGTCGGTCCGAAGCTCGGTCACCGCGTCGGCGAGTTGGATCGGGGAGCGGTCCCAGAGTTCGTACGCGGCGTCGATACCGAGCTCGTCGAAAGCGGCCTGGTGCATCGCGCCCGACAGCGAGTGGGCTACCGGATGGCCGATGAGGACGACCCGCTTCGTCATGCTCGCACCCCTTCGAGGTCGTTGAAAAAACGCGGATAGGAGATCGCCGCGCTCGATGGGCGGCCGACGGTCGCCGCGCCGCGGGCGATGAGGCCGGCGACTGCGAACGTCATCGCCAGGCGGTGATCGTCGAGGCTGTCGGTCACGCCACCGCGCAACACGCTCGGGCCGGTGATCCGGAGGTCGTCGCCCTCGACCGTGATGTCGGCGCCGAGCGCCGTCAGGCCTGCGGCGATGCCGGCGATGCGATCCGACTCCTTGTGGCGCAGTTCAACCGCGCCGCGGATCGTCGTCGTCCCGCGGGCCTGGGTCGCGGCCAGGCACAGGATCGGGATCTCGTCGATCGCCGCGGCCACGTCGCGCGGTCCGAGATCGATCGCCCGCAGTTCGCTCGATCGGACAGTCAGGTCGGCGAGCGGCTCGCCGACACCGTCGTCCTCCGCCCGATCGCCGGTTTCACCCGGTTCGGCCGTCCCGGAGGGCCGGATCGACCGCTCGTCGAGGTCGGCGCCCATCGCGGCGAGCAGGTCGATGATCGCCCGCCGCGTCGGGTTGACCCCGACCCCTTCGATCGTCAGGACGGCATCGGGGTGGATCGCGCCGGCGACGAGCCAGAACGCCGCCGCGGACACGTCGCCCGGGACCCGTTCGTCGACTGCCTGCACGGCCTGCCCTCCCTCGAGGCTCCACGAGACGCCGGCAGGACCGTCCTCCCGTGTGACCGGCACTCCGCGCGCGCGGAGCATCCGCTCGGTGTGGTCGCGCGTGGCGACCGCTTCGCGGACGGTGGTCCGTCCCTCGGCCCGCAGGCCCGCGAGGAGGATCGCCGACTTGACCTGCGCGCTCGGCACGGGCGTCGTCACGTCGATCGCCCTGAGCGGGGTGCGCCCGACCACGGTGAGAGGTGGAAGGGAGTCGTTCTCGCGGGCGTGAAGCGCGGCGCCCATCGAGCGCAGCGGCTCGATGATACGAGCCACGGGACGCCGACGCAACGACGCGTCGCCATCGAGGACGCTCCGGAACGGCTGTCCGGCGAGCACGCCGGCGATGAGTCGGAGGCTCGTCCCGGAGTTGCCGCAGTCGAGAGCTCCGGCCGGTTCGCGCAGTCCGTCTGCGCCGGGCGAGGCGACCCGATAGCTCACCGTGGCGCTGCCGGAGCCGTCGTCCCCACGCTCCACGTCGGCCCCCAGGCGGCGCATGATCCCGGCCGTCGAGCGGACGTCGGCGCCGTCACCGGCTCCCGCGATCCGGCTCTCGCCGGCGGCGAGCGTGGCGAGGATGAGCGCGCGATGGCTGACCGACTTGTCGCCGGGCACCCGAAGACGACCGCGCAGGCGCGCGGCAGGAGCGATGACGACCGCGTCCGCGACGGCGCTCAATGCTTACTCAGCCCCGCGCCGCCGATGCCGAGGCCGGCGCCCCCGACGACCGGGTCGCCGTGCAGCCCGCGAACATGCTCGTGGACCGGCACGAGCGACGCCATCATGTCCTCGAACTGGTCGAGCGTGAGTTGCTGTTCGGCGTCCGACAGCGCCTCGTCGGGGTGCGGGTGGACCTCGACCATGACCCCGTCCGCCCCGACCGCGACGCCGCCGATCGCGAGCGGCTTGACGAGCCAGCGCTTGCCGGTCGCGTGCGACGGGTCGACGATGACCGGCAGGTGGGTGAGATGGTGGAGGAGCGGCACCGCGGAGAGGTCCATCGTGTTCCGCGTGTACGTCTCGAACGTCCGGATGCCACGCTCGCACAGGATGACGTTCGGGTTGCCGGAGCTCACCACGTACTCGGCGGCCATGAGCCACTCCTCGACCGTGGCGCCATAGCCGCGCTTGAGCATGACCGGCCGGGCGACCCGCCCGACGGCCGTCAGGAGCGAGTAGTTCTGCATGTTCCGGGTGCCGATCTGGAGGATGTCGGCGTACTCGGCGACGATGTCGACCTGGTTGGGCTCCATGACTTCCGTGATCACCGGCAGCCCGGTCCGGTCGCGCGCTTCGGCGAGGTAGCGCAGCGCCTCGACGCCGAGACCCTGGAAGCTGTACGGACTGGTGCGCGGCTTGAACGCGCCACCGCGCAGGACCGTCGCGCCGTGGGCCTTGACCGAATCCGCCGTCTCGAACAGCTGGTCCCGCGTCTCGACGGAACACGGACCGGCCATGACCGTCAGGCTCCCGTCGCCGATCACCGCGTCGAGCACCCGGATCACCGTGTCCTCGGGGTGGAACTCCCGGCTCGCCAGTTTGAACGGCCGACTGATCGGCGTGATCTCGTCGACCCCCGGCAGGCTCGCCAGCCGGCTCATGAGCAGCTGCTTCCGGGGTCCAACGTCGCCGACCACGGCGATCACGACGCGCTCCGCGCCGGCGTGGTCGAACGGAGTCATGCCCTCGGCGAGGATGTGGCTCTTCACGCCGAGGACGTCCGCCTCGGTCGCGGTGCGGGCCATGACGACGATCATTCCGTGCGCGTCCTTCCGTCTCCGTCCCGCCGTGGTCCTCGCCCGTGCCCGCGTCCCTGTCGGCCAAACAAAAAAGCAGAGGTCTCGCCTCTGCTTCGCCCGACACGACCCGTGCCCCCGGGTCCGACTACGATCCGGGAACGCTCATGCCGGGCGTCGATAAAAGTAGAAGCGGCTCATCTGGTGCCCGGAGGCTAGCGCGGCGCGCCCGCCCGTGTCAACGAAACGTGGCCCACGCGCCGGCACCGGGTCCCCGGACGCGCCGATCCCCTGTGCTAGGATTCCGGCCGCTGCGCGACGGAGAGGTCGCATAGAGGCCTAGTGCGGCGGTTTGCTAAACCGTTGAGTGGGGTAACCTGCTCCGAGGGTTCGAATCCCTCCCTCTCCGCCAGCCCCGCCGGCACGCAGCACCCGCCGGCACGCGTGCGCCCGTAGCTCAGTGGATAGAGCGTCAGGTTGCGGACCTGAAGGTCGTGAGTTCGAGTCTCGCCGGGCGCGCCACGCCACAGCTCATGGTCCGATCCGATCCCGGGTCCTGATCGCGCTCGACGTGTTCGGGCCCTTCGGCCCTTCGCCGTATCGGACCGGCGCGCGACGATGGCGGCGGCGCCCCACCGTCACGCGAGGTTGGCACACATGCGCATCCTGGTTGTCTACGGATCGGCGCTCGGGGCGACCCGGGGCATTGCCGAGCGTGTCGCGGCGACGATCGGTTCGGCGGGACTCGAGGTCGACGTGCGGTCGGTCGCGGAGTCGCCGCCCGTTGCCGGATATGACGGATTTGTCGTGGGCAGCGCGGTGCACGCCGGCCACTGGCTCCCGGAGGCGGCCACCTTCGTGCGGGCGAACAGGAGAAGCCTCGCGGATCACCCGACCTGGCTGTTCTCCAGCGGTCCCGTCGGTGACCAGTACGTCACCCGCGAGGGTCCCGACCCGGCGGAGATCGACGAGTTCCGCTCATGGATCGCGCCACGCGATCACCGCGTCTTCGCCGGCGCGCACGACCGGTCGTCGGCCCAGACGGAACGCCTCGGAGCGGTCACCCGATTCGTCGCGCGGCGTCTGATTCCCAACGGTGACTGGCGCGACTGGCCGGCGATCGAGGCCTGGGCGACCGGCATCGTCCGCGATCTAACCGGAGCAGCTCGCCCGCTGGTCACCTCGGGTCGCTGATCGACCTCGCGACCGAGCGGTTAGCCGTCTCGGCGGAGCAGCCGCACGAGCCGCCGCCGGATGCGCCCGAGCGCCCCGGCGATCCCCTGGCGACGACCGAGCGCCGCGATCGCGCGCCGCTCCTGCGCGTCGCGCGTCGCCCGCTCGATGGCGGCCATCGTCGCCCACGGCACGCACGCCCCGTCGTCCGCATAGCGGATGCCGCGCCCGACGGCGTCGAAGTCGGTCTGGCCGCGGGTCCCGGGACGCAGGTCGTGCATCGGAGGGAGTGTACGCCTCGCCCGCGCGCCCGGTCTGGGGCGCCGCGTACCATGGCTTCCGATGGGCGAACCGCGCAATCGCATCGGCTTCGTCGGCCTCGGCACGATGGGTGCGGCGATGGCCGGTCATCTCGCGGCGGCCGGATACCCGCTCACGGTCTGGAACCGGACGCCGGGCCGCGCATCGGACCTCGTCGCGCGCGGTGCGAACGAGGTGTCGACGCCGGCCGAGCTCGCGCGCGCGAGCGACGTGGTGGTCATCTGCGTGTCGGACACGCCGGACGTCGAGGCCGTCCTGTTCGGTCCGGCCGGCGCCGCGGACGGGCTCGGCCCGGGCGGGCTCGTGATCGACTGCTCGACGATCTCGCCGTCGGCCAGCCGCGCATTTGCGCTGCGGCTCCGCGAGCACTCGGTCGGGTTCGTCGACGCGCCGGTATCAGGCGGCAGCGAGGGGGCGAGGAACGCGACCCTCTCGATCTTCGTCGGCGGCGAGGCGTCCGACGTCGAGCGCGCCCGTCCGATCCTCGGTCGGCTCGGTCGGACGATCACCCACGTCGGCCCGGTCGGCGCCGGTCAGGCGGTCAAGGCCGTCAACCAGGTCATCCTCGCCGGCGCCTATCTCGGCGTCGCCGAGGGCATCGTGCTCGCGCTGAAGGCCGGTCTCGACGTCGAACAGGTCGTCCAGGCACTGTCCGGTGGAGCCGCCCAGAGCTGGGTGCTCGCCAACCGGAGCAGTCGCATGATCGCGAACGACTACCCGCTCGGCTTCCGTGTCTCGCTCCACCGCAAGGACCTCGAGATCGCCCTCGGCATGGCCCGCGAGCTGGGCGCGGTCCTTCCGGTCAGCGCGCTGGCGGCCCAGCTCGAGTCCGGGCTCGTCGCGGCCGGCCACGCGGACGACGACATGTCCGCGCTCGCACGCTCGATTCGGGCGCTTTCGGGCCTCGACGGCTGAGCGCCGTCGCGGGCCCATGGCCGGTACGCGACCCCCGCCTCAGTCGAGGCCGACGAGCAGGAGCGGATCGCCGAGCTTGCCGTCGTAGCGGGGGCGGAACCGATCGACGTTGTACATCGTCGCGACGTCCACCTTGCGCGGTCCGAGCGTCGGATCGGGCAGCGTCGTGTGGGCGTACTTGCCGTCGCGGATGCCAACCATTCGGCCCGTTTGCCCCGACTCGACCAGGTCCATCGCGACGTTGGCGAACGTGATCGCGACCATCGCGTCGAGGGAGTCGGGCTCACCGCTGCGGAGGTCGTAGGTGAGCTCGGATGCGACGGCCTCGATGCCGGTCCGGCGCTTGAGCTCGCCGGCCAGCGCCTCGCCGACGTTCGCCTTGTGTCGATGGCCGAAGGCGTCCGCCTCACCGACGTCGACCATCTGGGCGCCCTGCCAGATCGCGCCCTCGGCGGTGATCACCACGGCGTACCGGCTCGGGTTGTTGCGATGGTCCCAGGCCATCACCTCGGCCAGGCGGTCGAGGTCGTACGGCGCCTCCGGGATGAGGCAGCGGGCAGACGTCACGTACGCCGTGTACAGGGCGGAGAATCCCGCGTCGCGTCCGAAGATCCGGAAGACGCCGATCCGCTCGTGTGAGCCGAGGGTGGTCCGCTGCCGGTTGATCGCCTCCTTCGCCCGGGTGATGGCCGTTGAGAAGCCGATGCAGTACTCGGTCCCCTGGACGTCGTTGTCCATGGTCTTCGGAATGGCGACCAGCGGGAAGCCGGCCGACACGAGGACCTGCGAGAAGCTCAGCGTGTCGTCGCCGCCGATCGTCACGAGGACATCGATCCCGAGTTGCTCGAGATGCTCGAGCACGATCGGGGTCAGGTCGTAGATCCCGTCGCCCGCCTCGAGCGACGCGGTCCGGGACGGGTCGAGCGACGGCGGCAGGGCCCCGGCCCGCATCCGCCGCGGGTTCGTCCGCGAGGTATGGAGGATCGTGCCGCCGGTTCGATCGATCGTCCGCGTATTCACCCGGTCGAGGGGTCGGACGTAGTCAGGGTCCGGTTCGGGTCCCGGGCGGACGTGGGTCAGTCCCTCCCACCCGCGTCGGACACCGAGCACGTCGTAGCCCATCTCGGTCGCCCGGTAGACGACGCTCTTGATGACCGAGTTGAGTCCGGGAACGTCACCGCCACCGGTCAGGATGCCGATTCGCTTCGTGCCAGCCACGGCCGCAATGCTAGCGCTCCACATCCGGCCGTGGCGGAGTTTCGGACCTGTATCATCGGGACCGTGAACTACGAGCTGTTCATGGGCGAGGCACTGGCCGAGGCGCGCAATGCCCTTGCGCGCGGCGAGCGGCCGATCGCGGCGGTGGCGGTGGTCGACGAGGCGATGGTCGCCCGCGCCCACGACCGGGTCCAGGAATCGAATGATCCGACCGCCCACGCGGTCGTGGTGGCGCTGCGCGAGGCCGCCCGCAAGCTGGGATCCGGCAGACTCGGCGACGCGACGATCTTCACGACCCACGAGCCGTGCGCGATGTGTGTCGGCGCCCTGCTCGAGAGCAACGTCGAGGCGCTCGTCTACGCGGCCCCGAACCGCATCGACGGCGCGGCCGGCAGCGTCATCCAGCTCGCCCAGCATGACGCGCTTCCGCGGCGCATGCGGGTCGTCAGCGGGATCCGGCGCGACGAGGCGGAGGAGCTGGGCGAGCCTGCCTCGATCGACGCTGCGCGCTAGGCGGAGGCATCGCCCGCCGTCGGCCGACTGCCGACCCTTTGGTATCCTCATCGGCGGAGAGGTGTCCGAGTGGTTGATGGTGCCGCTCTCGAAAAGCGGTGTGCGAAAGCACCGTGGGTTCGAATCCCACCCTCTCCGCCAGCCGTTCGCCCCGGGGACGGGCGATCGCTGCGTTGCCGCCTCCGCTCCCTCGCTCACGCACCCTGAGGGTGCGCTCGCTACGGGTGCTCGGCGGCGCCTTGCGCTCACCGCGTCCGCGGGGCGAACGTGGAACGGGCACTCCGGAGAGGTCGCCTAGTGGACTATGGCGCCGCACTGGAAATGCGGTTCGGGGAAACCCGTCGCGGGTTCGAATCCCGCCCTCTCCGCCAGCTACGCCCGGGCTACGAACGACGATGCCTGCGTTGGACGCCTCCGGGCCTCGCTCACGCACCCGTGGGTGCGCTCGCTCAGTCCTCGGCGTCCGCCTTGGCCTCGTCGGTCGGGGACCGGCGGGGCGCAATCGCGGTAGACTCTCCGAGCCGTGCTAGGCGGGGAACTAGCGGTGCCCTGTACCTGCAATCCGCTCCAGCAGGGCTGAATTCCCTCCCGAGGTCTCCGTTCTCGAACGCCGCCGCCTCGAGCGACGTTGAGGACCGGGTCCCGCGCAGCGGCGACTCGCGAACCGTGTCAGGTCCGGAAGGAAGCAGCACTCAGCGATCATCGTCGGGTGCCGCGGAACGGCCTGGTCCGAGCCGCTCCTGGCGGTGGGCACGGGAATGTGATGATCGACGGGGGGTGCACGGCACCTTGATCCGGCCGCGCCCGCCTGCAGGAGTCTCGTGACCTCGACCGTTCCCCACCAAGCCCTCTATCGGCGCTGGCGGGCCCAGACGTTCAGCGAGATCGTCGGCCAGGGCCCCGTCGTGGAGACGCTCCGGAACGCGGTCCGCCAGGGTCGTGTCGCGCACGCGATCCTTTTCGTCGGGCCGCGCGGGACAGGCAAGACGTCCCTGGCGCGGATTCTAGCCAAGGCCATCAACTGCACGGACCTCCAGGATGGCGACCCGTGCGATCGATGCCCATCGTGCACCGCAATCCGCGAAGGACGGGCGCTCGACCTCGTCGAGATCGATGCGGCGTCGAACCGGGGCATCGACGCGATCCGAGAGCTGCGCGAGCGCATCCAGTACGCCCCGACGGACCTGCGCCGCAAGGTCTACATCCTCGACGAGGCCCATCAGATCACGAAGGACGCCTGGAACGCCCTCCTCAAGTCACTGGAGGAGCCGCCGGACTTCGTCGTCTTCATGTTCGCGTCGACGCACCCACAGGAGTTTCCGCCGGCAATCCTGTCGCGTCTCCAGCGCTTCGACGTCCGACGCCTGACCGTGCCGGAAATCGAGGGCAAGCTCAACCGGATCCTGGCTGCCGACGGCCGGGCGGCCGAGCCGGCGGCGGTCCAACTCATCGCCCGACTCGCGGCCGGTGGGATGCGCGATGCGGAGTCGATCCTCGACCAGCTCCTGTCGTCCGCGGCCGACCGGCTCGACGAGGCCGCCGTCCGGGAGTTGCTCGGTCTAGCCGACGCGGAAGCCGTCGATTCGTTCGTCGATGCCCTTGTCACCGGCGACCCGGCACGGGGCATCGCCGTCCTCGATGCGCTCGAGGAGCGCGGCCGTGATGTCCGCGTTCTTCTCGAGCAGGTAGTCGACGCCGTCCGGAGTCGACTCGTGGCGGGCCTGTCTGCCGGTCCCGGCATCGCCGCCGAGGTCGCCGCCCTGGCGGGCGCCGCCCGACGGCTCGGTGCGATCGATCCCACTCGCGCGGGTGCGGGCGGCCTGCGTCTGCAGCTCGAGCTGACGCTGTTCGCCGAGGCGCCCGGCGCGCGCGGCGCGACCGACGGGTCGCCAGCGCCGGACCTCGCTCCAGCCGGGATTCCGGAAGCTGCCGGCGCGCCGGCACCGGTGCCGCCTCCCTCGCGATCGACACCGCCTCGCCCCCGCACCGCACGTCCCGTGCCGGCTGCCTCGGCTTCGCCGGTTGCATCGGCCGCGCCGGCCTCCGAAGCGCCGGCCCCGGCTGCATCGGCCGCCCCCGTCTCGGCCGCCCCGACGCCGGCCGGCGGTGAGCTCGCGCACCTGCTGTCCGGCTGGCCGGACGTCGTCGCGTCCGTCAGCCCCGCGACGCGGGCCGTGCTGGCGGAGTGCCGGCCGCTCGGTGTCGAAGGCAACACGGTGACCCTCGGCTTCCCCGAGACGAAGGCCTTCCTCAAGGACCATGCGGAACGGAAGCGCCCGGATGTCGAGCGGGCGGTCGGCGCATTCCTCGGGCGCGATGTCGGTATCCGTGTCGTTGCCACGAATCTCGATCTCGTCCCGCCATCGGCGAGCGGCGACGAGTCCGACGTGCTCATCGCCGAGGCCAGGCGCATCTTCGCCGACGAACTCGTCGACGTCGGCGAAGTCAGCTGACATCCGGATCCACATCGGAAGGAGCGCACAGCACATGGGGATGGGCAACCTCCAGCGGATGGCCCAGCAGATGCAACAGGAGATGCTGAGGATCCAGGACGAGCTCGCCGCCGCGACGGTCGACGGTTCGGCCGGGGGCGGGGTGGTGTCGGCCACCGTGACCGGCAAGCAGGAGCTCGTTTCGGTGACGATCCACCCATCGGCGGTCGATGCCTCGGACGTCGAGATGCTCCAGGACCTCGTCGTCGCCGCCGTCAACGATGCGTTGCGCGCCTCGCGCGAACTGGCCGAGCAGAAGATGGCCGCCGTCACGGGCGGCCTGCGCATCCCCGGCCTGTAGTCCGCCGCGACCCGTGCCGACCCCGCTCATCGAGCCCGTGGCCCGCCTCATCGAGGCGTTCGCCCGCCTGCCGGGGATCGGACCCAAGACCGCCCAACGATTGACGTACCACCTCCTTCGCGCGCCCGACGCAGAGGCGCGCACGCTCGCCGCAGCCCTCATCGCCGTGCGTGATCAGGTCGTCTTCTGCGATCGCTGCTTCAACATCAGCGATGCGCCGCTCTGCCCGATCTGCCGGGATCCCGCCCGCGATCAACTCCGGCTGTGCGTCGTCGAGGAGCCACTCGACGTGCTCGCCCTCGAGCGCACCGCCGAGTTCAAGGGCCTCTATCACGTTCTGCACGGGGCGATCTCCCCGATCGACGGCGTGGGGCCCGATCGCCTGCGCATCCGCGAGTTGCTCGGGCGCGTCGACGAGGCGAACGGCGCCGGCGCCCGATTCGAGGAGGTCATCCTGGCGACGAACCCGACGCTCGAGGGCGAAGCCACGGCGATGTATCTCGCTGAGCGGCTCGAGGCCGCGGTCGGCGTCGTCAGCCGGATCGCGCGTGGGTTGCCGGTCGGTGGTGACCTCGAATACGCCGACGAGGTGACGCTCATCCGGGCCCTCCAGGGCCGGCGGGCAGTCTGATCGTGGAGGTCGCGGTCGATCGTCGTCGTCTCGGCCTGCCGGTGCGCGTCGAATGAGCAACCTGCTGGCCGAGATCGGGCTCCGACTGGCCAAGGCGGGCGCGGCCGCTCTCCTCGGTGCCGTCGTCTTCGTCGTCGCGACGGGACCGTTCGGCGCAGCGCCGACCGTCGAGCTCGCCCTGCTGTGCTGGCTGTCCGGGGCGGCGTTCGTCCTGCTCATCGAGACGAGCCCGATCTGAGCCGCGGCCCGGGGACTCGAGTCAGCGATCTTCGCGTTGAGTCGACCCACGACTCCGCCGGACACGGACATCGGTCGCCCGGAAGAGTCGTCCCACGACTCAACGCGCAGGCCCGACGTGCGTCGGCGCTCGCTCCGTGCAAGACGGGCGTGAGGCACACCGCCGGGACGCCTCTCCCCCTCGCCTCTCCGAGCCGGCAACCTGGCCAGGCCGCGGGTCGCCCCGGCCCCTGGTCGCGCGCGTCGCGCCGGCCGCTCGACCGTTTGACAGCCCTCCGTCCCGGCCCTACCATTCGCCCTCGTTCCGCCTCACCGGAGGCGAGTGGAGGCCGGGTCTCCGGACCCGGTCCGACGGGCTGTGCGGTTTGACACCGTTCGGCCAAAGCCCCATCATTAGGGCTCTGCGCCGGTGGCCGTCGCGCCCCGGACGCTGCACCTTAACAACTGAAGAGTGACAGGAAATCCGGTAAGGATGTGCGAGCGGTCAAACCCTCGGACGAAGTCGCAGCCGCAAGGTTGCGC